>Ga0247840_10008459_pt1 | contig 13787 bp, 14 predicted proteins | sample LaCruzMarch2015__FD_192404 | JGI IMG/M metagenome (GOLD analysis project Ga0247840, IMG submission 192404) | Freshwater microbial communities from meromictic Lake La Cruz, Castile-La Mancha, Spain - LaCruzMarch2015_17m | ecosystem: Environmental > Aquatic > Freshwater > Lake | place: Spain...
GCTTTCCGTCTGTACACTCTTGTTGAGGGTTTGCCGGTAAGTGCCATATCAAAACCCTCTTCTACAAATCGTTTTTTTACCCGGTCTATCGTTTTCATGCTAACATTCAGAACACGAGAAATGGTTTCATTGATTGAGCGCTCAGTCTGGTATTCGCCCTCATCACATGCCAGTAAAATCAAGGAATTCAGCATGGTTTGAGCTGCGCGCTTTCCTTTGCTGCTGAGTGCATCCAGTTCCTTTCGTTCCTCTTGTGTCAGGGTCACTTTGTACTTCTTCATAGTCAAATTTTGGTTGGATGATTATGAAGAACAAGTTAACGCTTTATCTACGACTTTCTATGCGTGACATGACACTAGTTGTGTCTGGTGTACCAGCAGGCGCTGGAGCATCGGCCAACATTGCGAATTTCGCGCCGAGCAGATTTGCATTTCGCGTCTGATGGGCAGACGTTATGAAATGATTTAGCTGCGCTACGGACTTATTGAGAATGCCAAGCTCAGAATCGTTCATTGTGCTCATTGTGTTCTCCAGAATTGGTTTAGATTTTTATCAATGGTTGACTTTTTCTACAGGGTATAGGATTACGTTTTTAAAGTTTTATCATTGCATCATTCCTCCATGCCTTGTGGATGATGTGCGTAAAAACCATTGTGGTGCTTAAATCTTTATGCCCCATCAATTCCTGAATAATGCCAACATCGTGTCTGCTTCACAGCAAGTGAGCAGCGACCGGCCTTTTTACTCACATAGCAACAACAGTTTACTGATAGTATAGCAAAATAATATCGAGCCATCAAAATAATACCGCATAAAACAACCAATAACTACACTGCAAACCGCTGACATTCAGTAGCGTCCGGTAAAAAAATGAAAAAGGTCTGAAACGACTTGAAAAACAGCGATATTAAAAGTGACCAAACCTTAGATATCAGTAACGTTTACAAGGAGTTTCAGACCATGCGACAAATTACAACGATTATGGGTGAGTTGCTAAGAATTCTTCCGAGATATGAATTTGAAAAACTCGAAAAGCAGCATCGAAGCAACCATTACACCAAGTATTACACAGGATGGCAGCAATTGGTGACTTTGCTGTTTGCCCAGATTGCTGGTCACGACAGTCTACGAGCGATTCAGACGAGCCTTGGCGTTCATTCTAACAAATGGTATCACCTTGGGCTTGAAGACATCAAGCGAAGCACGTTGTCTGATGCCATGAAAAACCGGCCTTATGAAATCTACGAAGGTCTTTTTTATAAGCTGCTCGACAAGTGCCGTTCACACACACCAAATCATCGGTTTGAATTTACAAATCCTCTTTATTCGATGGATGCTACGGTCATTAACCTGTGCTTGAGCATGTTTCCCTGGGCAAAATATCGCCAACTGAAAGGAGCTATTAAATTACATTATCTGTATGATCACCGGGGTTCTTTGCCATCATTCATAGTGATGACGGATGGCAAGAAGTCAGATATTCGAGTCGCAAAAAGTGAGGCGAAACTTGATTTGCACCTTCTGCCGGACAGCATCATTTCCGTTGACCGGGCATATATTGACTTCGAATGGCTGTATCGCCTTGATCAACGCAAAGTCTGGTTTGTGACACGCGCCAAAACATCGATGCAATACCGTATTGTCGGACAGCATCAGCCAATTGATCATCCGCTGGTAACGCGGGATGATGAAATCGAGCTCATCGTAGAGAAAACCAGAAAAAAATATCCAAAACCCTTTCGTCTGGTCTGCTATACGCATCCGGAAACCAAGAAAATTTATACGTTTATTACCAACAATATGAAACTCCCTGCGTCAACGATTGCAGCGATTTACAAGTCCCGTTGGCAGATTGAACTCTTTTTCAAGTGGATCAAACAGAACCTGAAAATCAAGTCATTCCTTGGAACAAGCCGGAATGCCGTGCTATCCCAGATATGGGTGGCCATGTGCTATTATCTGTTATTATCGTATATCAAATTTCAGACAAAATACAGCTACTCGTTACAGGTTTTGACAAGAATGATCGCTTCGGTGATCATGGAGCAACGTTTGCTTATTGATATTTTGTCTTTGACTGAACGTTCACTGAAAAAGGTGCGGGATCCTGTTTCACAGCTCTCTTTATTTTAACCGGACACTACTGACTGACATTCTGCCTGCGCCCGATGCCTGCCGTTCCGTTATCTTCCCTGCCCCCGTTTTTGAAGGTTCCTGAAACAACACTATCTTGATGTTTCGCAATGCGATGTTGTTGTTCAACAGTCGAGAGGGATTGCCATGGGAGATGACCGCAATAAACGGCACCATGGCAGTACTGCGAAATGGCTTGTCGATACCGCCTGTTGCGTAGGGCTAACCGTTAACCTCCATGATATGAGCGAGCTTATGAAATCAACTGGGGGGCGGCATTACTTCAACAATGTAGTTTCATGTGAAGAGTATATCATATTTGGTATTTTTGAGCAACTTTTTGTCGAGAATTATTGACACTTAAACTGATTAAGCCGTTATCCAAACTGTTCAAAGATGAGCTTCGTACTGTAGCGTCATCGGTGGAATACCAGATTCTGCCCTCACTGCTCATCCCCGCCGCTATGCTTCTCGTCTCCCTTTGTGAAATGCTGTGCGGCACCATGCTTCTCCTCAACCTCTGCTCGCGGATCAGTGACTCGGGCAATGCTCTACATGATGGCGATCTTCATCGCCTATGACAAACAATGTCATGAGATGACTCAAGCATGACTGTGGCTGCTTCGAGTTTCTTTCACATTGCAGCAACTGAGTATTCCGGTGAAAAAACAACACAAGTCAAATATGGAATGAATACCGCACCCTATTCCCCTTTATAATGAACTTTACATTTGCTGTTCTGATTTATGGAGTTTTTCATAGTTCGAAGCAACCACATCCTCCAGCTTTTTCCTGATCCGCCTCCGCTCGTCGCTCCCGACTGTTGACAGGCGCAGTATCGGTAGAGCGCATTTTTCCAAAACAGAGTCCTTCAGAGCATCACGTTCCGCTTGGCGTGTTCCTTCACGATGGAACGCATATCCATCAACCTCAATGACAAGCACCGGACTTTTGTCGACTTTACGGTAAACTACAAAATCTGTTTTAGTCCATGGATGAGTAGCATAGGCAGATTCTTCGGTGGTCAAATTCACTGTATCCCGAACAAGCATCGACAACGGAAATTGAAAAACGACACAGAAACCCCGATAAGCTTTCTCTTGCAATACCGCATCTATTTCGCTGAGGACAAGATTCTCAGAATCGTATTCCGAAACTCGTTTTCGCTTTTTCAAGACCTCCAAACGCACTGCCATGTAGTCAGAATAGAGAAGATCAAAGATAGAACGAACCTTACCAGAAATAACCTCGCAATTGTTGTACCGGATGTAACGAACAAGATCCGCGACATTGCCATTCCCCTCCGCCATCTCCTTCGAAACGACCAGCCGGAGCTTCTCCTGCGCACGGGATACTGCAACGTTCAGCAGATTCGGATTATCGACAAATTCGTTGGCTTCGTTCGATACGGTTGTTATGATGATAACTTGCTTTTCTCTACCCTGATACTTATGCACCGTATCGATCTCAATCTCCTTCGTGCCCAGAGATGCCTGCATCCGGGCTGTCTGTGCTCTGAATGGCGACACAATGCCTATGTCGGCTTGATTGATTGAGCCCAGTTCAGGCAAAACATGCTGTGTAACTTCGTCAATCTGGCGCTGATTAAACGTACCACGCGCATGGTGGCCCTCGACGGTCATATAGGCCTTGAGCACGTCCGCCTCGCCCTGATCGCGAGTCATTACAAGCAGTTCACCCCCATAGAACTTCTGGTTGCAGAACTGAATGATCTTTGGATGACACCGATAATGCTCTCGCAACAGCGTCTCCGGAATATCAGGGAACGCAGTTCGCACGGCAGAGAGCAGGTTATGTCGCTCGAATCTGGCATAATCCGGTAGATCGTATTTCAAAGCGACCTCTTTCGCTCGCTGTTCATCCTTCTCCGTCATTACATTAGGCAGTTGCATTGGATCACCCACAATTACGAGCTTCTCTGCGCAACCCATCGCAAGAACACCGCTGAGCAAATCGACTTGACTCGCTTCGTCCACGATGACACAATCGAACAAATAGCATGCCTTGAGCGATGTAATGATGGAAAATGTTGTACTCAGGATGACAGGATATTCATTGAGAAATTCTTCCGGCCGATTCCGAAGATCTTCAAGAGCGAATATTTTCCGCGCCCGGTTATTGTAGATCTCCGCAAGACGGTGCTTCAGGAGTTGCATCGAAAGCTCAGTCAGCCTTTCAAGGCGCTCGTCAAAACGAAATCCGGCAAGCGAGACCTCAAGCGTTTTCCGCCTCTTTTCCATATCCGCCACCTTTCGCAGGTAATAAGCCTTTTGCAACAGAGGAATACGTTCCTCGACACTGAACTTGAAAAAAGCTCTCCCTGCCATACCAAAGCGGATCAGAAGGGTAATCTTCTCCAAAAAACCGATACGCTGACTCGAATCTCTTGTTTGAAGCTTCACTTCCTGTTCAGAAACCAGCCAGGCATTCAAAAGCTTCCTCGTTGATAGTTTAGGTCGAAACATCCGATCCATCATATCACGCCCCTTCGTTTCCTCATAGAACTTGACAAAGTGCGCCATTTCAAGCCGAAGAGCGTCAATCTGCTGAATGATAGCTGCCAACTCGTTCTTCTTTACAAACGCGTTATCAAGCTCTTTATTCAGAAGATGAATCTCCTTACGCACAGAAGCTTCCTGATTTGCATGGAGTGTCGGCATCAGAACCGCTGCAGGTGTCTGCCCCTCGATGAACGCCTGTTTGTTTTGGGTGCTTCCGAGAGATGCCGCCACCAAATCCAATTCATATTTCTTAAGCTTTTCCAGCACATTAGCTGTAGCCGAATTGTTGCCGGAGACCACAGCAACCCGTTTCCTGAGGAGCAGCATATTGCCTATCAAGTTCAGGATGGTTTGGGTCTTGCCAGTGCCCGGCGGCCCTTGAATCAGGGAGACGGGATGCTGCATCGCCCTTTGTACAGCCATTTTCTGGCTCATGTTACAGCCAAACGGGAAGATAAGGTTCGACGGAACCATATCCGGAGCAAGAGGACGAGCCTGCAGAAAGCTCGAAAGAATACTACGACCCGAAACGATATTCAAGTGTCGGTATTTCATCGCTATCAGCGACTTGTCTTCATTCGTCCTGAGAGCAGAGGTTTCAGCGAGTTCCCGAAAATAAGCGAGAACATCGGGGTTGCGCCCATTGGATGCGATCATGCGCTGCACTGAAAGCTTTGAAAACAGACAGCACCGGCTTTCTCCACTACTTTGAAAAATTTTCACCCAATTTTTAAAATGTAGTACCTCTTCAATGTCGAATAACAAATCCCCAGCAACGAACACCCGGCAATTCTCAGTTGGTATGCGACAAGGATTTGAAAGCCATTCAACATTATCTCTGGCATAGCAATATGACTGTCCATTTTTGTACGTCACGACCATACGTAAGGCTTCTTGCGAGATTCGCAAAATCTGATCCGTACGGTCTTTGCCTTTGATGATGATGAGGTTTTGCCTTGAGTTAATGCTCATCCGTCAATCTTTTTTACCCTGCCAGGCTGTCGGCAAAGCCTGCCGATCATTCGGCAGGAACCTTGCCAATCGATATAAACCTCTACCTCAGGCATCACCGTCACTCCCTTTTCTGCCGCTTATACGGGCACGCCTGGGTAATGCTGCAGTCGCAAGCTGCTGACCAACACTGTCTCGGGCAGGATCTGCAAGCCAGGCCAGATCGTCCAGCAAACCAAGGGCCTGAAGCACAGCAGCATAAATTCCGATACTCACCGAGGGATCACCCTTCTCAAGGCGGGAAAGGGTTGAGCGCGATGTCGAAGCCCGCTCAGCCACCACACTCATAGGCAGCCTGCGGCGCATCCGCGCCTCATGAATATTGGATCCAAGCTTGCACAGCGCCTTGCGCACGGCAGAATTTGGTAGATGAGGTGTCGGCATTTGTAATATTGGTATATCCTTAAACAGATATAATGTAATACCATATTTACATATTACAAAAATCCGGGATGCACATCGACCTATGATCACATTACGGCAGGTTCCGTTGTTCAGGATAACGATTGAATCGGCAGAAGAGAACAACCTGAAAAAAGGTCGCAGATCATGATTGATAAGTTGCAGATCCAGGCAGATTACTTCATAATCCTGAAACTGTAACGATCTGCCTTGCAATCTATTTCTCCAAGATTGTTAAGCCAGTTGTTCATATTCTCTACGCCGGACAGTCGGTGCAAACAATATTTATATGGTATTCTATGGCATAATGGAAGTTGTTCAGCACCTCAAACTTCTCAAAATCTTCCAGGATAAATAGTTCCGATTGAGCTTTAAATCAAGTCGAGAAATCGGTCAACATCCATCCGAGCCTATTTCAGAATGTGTGATAGCGTTGAGCGCTTTATTGGACGATGAGCTGGTATGGTCAACTTCAGCGTTTCGTCTTCAGTATGTTTTTGAAGTCTGATATGGCTCCCCCGCTGGCGAACCACTACCCAACCATCCCTTTGTAGGGCTTGAATGACTTTGTCGTAATTTTCAGTGGGAACCTTTGTCATACAGCCACTTCCAAAAATTCGGCCTTCTCACTGTATTCCGCATCATCTTCAACGGGTTCCAAATAGAGGGCTATAGCTTCCCGAACATTTTCAAGAGCCTCTTCCCTTGTTTCGCCCTCGCTTATGCATCCTGGCAATGCTGGCACAAGTGCAGTGTAACCGCCCTCATCGCCTGGTTCTAAAACAACTCTTAATTGCATAACAAGAAACCCTTTATATTTAATATGTTAAAGACACATTCGCCAGTCCGGAACTCTTCAAAGCAACAAGGAACCCAAGGGGATGCTCACAACGGTGTAAACTTATAGCTCAAGGCACTTCACAATCCCGTTCACCGCTGCAGTCAAGATCCCGAGCTGACGCGCCGCTCCGGCATAGGTCATCCGAACTCCAGCACATTTTTCAAAGTTAGCATTTTCCGTAGCTCCGAACAATCCCGCTTTCGGCTTCCCCCTCTATTGCTTGAACGTTTTGAGCTGTACAGAACGGATAACAGAATAGGGTTTGATTTGGTTTGCACCTTCAAACGATGAGCAATGGGTGTTTTTTTACGCTAACCCTGGGTGATTCTTGTTTTCCGATCACACCAGTGTTCCGTTAATGAACTTGTGAATAATACTTGCTACATAAGTCTGGTACGGCAAGCCTTCTTTGATGCCCTTTCTTTGTAACTCAGTGAGCTCTCTTTCAGAAATACGAATATTCAGCCTCTTATCCTTTTTCAAAGAATTACCAGCGTACTTGGCCAACTTTTTTCTTCTTTTTGAAGTGGTAAACTATTACGGAAAGCTTTAAACTACCTTTTTTGAATTCACCGGGTCACGTGCCCCCTCATCCAACTCAGAACACGCTTAAAAGCAGAAAATTGTATGACCTTGTTAAACAAAGTCTTCGGAAAAAAATCATCCTCAGAGCCACTTGTCAAGATAGGCTCTCAATATGGTGGTGGCATTGTCTTTTATGTTGATCATACCGGACGGCATGGTTTGATTGCCGCCAAATCTGACATGGAGGGCTCCTCTCCGGGCATAGCCGCCATGAAAGGGTTGTCTGAAGGTTTGTTTAACTGGCCTGATGCCATTGCGGCATGCAGAAATTCGGAAACCGGCGGTTTCCGCGACTGGATTTTGCCAGACAAGGAGCAGTTAAACCACCTTTTTATGCATAAACGGGCGGTCGGCGGTTTTGTGCATGATTCAGCCAACTACTGGAGCTCCTCGGAAAATCCTGATGGAGGGGGCTGGATAAAAGCCGGAATCTGGATAAAGGATTTTAACTCTTTCGGCTGCCAGAGCGCCGAACCCAAAGAGGCCTACAACCGTGTGCGCACCATCCGGGCATTTTGACCGCAACATGCAGAGTTCAGTGAAATTTTGTTTTTGTGGGGTAACAACAACTTGTCGAACAACCGAAATCGTACTCTTATGAAACGCAAGATTCATCTCTCGTATCTCCACGTTGCGTTATTGCTTTCACTCTGGCTGCCAATGTATGGTTGCAGTACGCCTCATGCAGCAACTGAAGACACATCGCAGCAACCAACTGCCGGCATAAGCGGAATGGCGCAGATTGACGGCAACTCCTGGCTCGTCGTTCACGATGCGTTATCGTTTGAAAACGGCCCAAGACTGTCAATCATAACGCTATCGGCAGATGCGGCACCGGTTCTCCATCCTGTCACGGTTGACTCCTGGCCGGACGCCGACGGCCGGGCAAGCGATCTTGAGTCACTGTGCCCGCTTCCCTCTCATCCGAACGAATATCTCATGGCTGAATCAGGAACATGGAAGGAAAAAGGCGGACGATTATTTCATCTTCGCCTCAACGCTTTAACAAGACAGGCTGCAATTCTTGGCGTCATGAAACTGCCGGTCCTGGCGGATAATAACCCTCAACAGCTTGGCGATCAGTATGAGGCTCTTGCATGCGTACGAGGGGCAGACGGCAGATTGTTGCTCCTGCTTGGCGAAAGAGGGGGATCACAACGATTTCCGGAGGGGGTTATTCGATGGGGCATTCTTGATATCGAGCGCCATGAGCTTCAGTTCACCGAAAAGGGGCTTGAAGGAGTGAAGGTCAATGCTCCCGGCAAATGGAAAAACGAGCTGACAAATCGGGATATCAGCGATATGTATATCTCTCCCGAAGGTGAGATCTGGGTATCGGCCGCAGAAGACAACGGAGATAACGGAGCGTTCAATTCAGTGATCTACTCTCCGGGCAGGATTTCCAGTAATTTCAGTTTTCCTGTTCTTGCCAATCAGCATTCCGGTGTCTGGCGGACTATCGGCTCTCTCAAAATCGAGGCGCTGAGCGGAGCTGCCGAATCTGTCGCAGGAAGCCGTATGAGCATCGGCAGCGACGACGAAAATTATGGCGGCATCTGGAGGCCTGTGGAATAATCCGCCTGAAACAGCCTGAATTTCGACGACACGAAAAAGCCTCTCCCTGGCGTACAATGTCAACATCAGGGTAAAGCAGGGCGGACATCTCCCGGTCTGACGAGAAGTCAGACGAACTGGCTTGTCTGTGTTTTCTCGTAAAACAGCTTGCCGAAAATTGTTATGTGATCGAGCACATCCCGGTCGGAAATGGAATGCAACAGGGAAATATCGAAGGTATAAGGCAGGTGCAGATCGTCAATATCATCCATTATCTGATACAGAACAGTCAGGTTCAGATCATGGCCACCAACGAGAGTCAGATCGATATCCGAACCTGCCCTGAAATTTCCTTTGGCTCTGGAACCGTAAAGAATCGCTTTGTCTACCTGCCCGTAGCGCGCAATCACACCATGAATGCGCGCAATGGTCGTATCATCGAGTCCATATTTCATTCCGGCCTCTCACTGGTAAGCGGTTCAAGCGTATCAAGAAGCTTGCGGTAAGCAGCATGATAATGATTTCGGATTGCCAGTGCTATTTCATCGGCAATTTCCTGATTATAGGTATGTGATGTCATATTCCGGCTGTTGATCATCTGCATCCAGATCTCACCATCTTCGATCAACCCCCGTTTGAACGCCTCTCTGGTGGTATCTTTCAATCCATAGAGCGGCTGAACGCCTTTGTTTTCCAGAAAATCCTTCATGGTATTCCAGGCCAACTCGTGAGTGTACTCGAAAGACTGGATCAGGCCCTGCTGTTCAAGTTCGGTCAACGAGCGCTGCCGGGCAAGTTCGACCGCCCTGTCGAGCTGCCCGAACGCCTGAACGTAATGTCTGTAACGCTTAATCCAGCGGATATCCTGATTGCTCATATCGAATCTCCGTATCTTGGCGAGGGAAAACCGGTCGATTACTGTATTACAAAAAAGTTACAGAATATTTTAGTCAATTAAAGAACCACTCCGGAACCACCGCGATATTTCTTGACAGTATGTTTACACCGTTATGAACGTTATATAGTGCTTGTCCCGTTGTCCTACAAGAATGTCAGGAATCAGGGTCCGACTACAATAGTTGTAAACGATCCCAACCATAAGCCATTCATCTTTCTTTTGAGGGAACGGAACAACGTTCCGGAGACTTAGTATTTCTGACGTTGGATGGGTTGCCGTTTTACGAATCGCTCAGTTTAGGACTACGATATACTACGAACAGAACCCAAGCAAATTATTAAATTTAGTCAACATCTCACAACCTACACTATGTCAACAGTTACGCCAGAACCGTTGTTTGATGCAGAATACTTCGATAAATACCAATGGACAGAAATACTAAGTCGAGTAAGCCTAAAAGTATGCCGGAACTACAGCAATGAATTCCGAACAGAAGCTGCAATGCATCAATCATCTGGCGATACTTTAGCTCAGAAATTCTTTGAATTTCTGAGCCATATTAATTCGATTGTAATGGAACCTATAGAGCTACAAAATACCTCTTATATAGAGAAAATAATAGATGAATCATTGTCTGAAAAAGAACTTTTTATATTAAGAATATTAGTTGGTAAAACTAATGATCCTGAAATGAAAGCGAGAATAGCTGACATTCTTTGGATTTGCAAAAAACAAGATTCGGAGCGGTCTATACCGATACAAATAGCAAAAAAAGCTGTAAAGGCTTACCTTCAATCCGCAAAAAACCTTGAGAATGTGGAGGATTGGATGAACTGTTATGCAAGGCTATTCGCGGATTTTAATGGGAATAGAGTAAGAAAGAATTTGTAAGGTGTAATATTGATTCATCGAATGAGTCAGAATGGATCCCTATGATGAAAGACAGGTGCATGAAAATATGCCATAGAAACAGCATCTTTGACGATTTAATCAAGAAAAAACTGAAGCGATAACAAGACGTAAAAAAATGAGATGCAGCTTTTAATAGCCTCGTCAAGGGTCTTTATCAGCTTCGAAAGCTACCGAACAAAGGCATTATTATATCGTAGCAATCTTAACCTTCCTACTGTACTATGAAGTATTATGTTTTCACTGCAACCCACTAAATTATGCGGAGAGCCTTATGCAAGACTGAAACGAGCAGCACAGTTGGCAGCTTTAATTGATGGCAAGCAAAACATGCAAATGCGTTTTGAGGTTGTTGGACATATAGACAATCTTATAGATCGCTACGCAATAGTAAAAAATGATTTTTTAACTGGCAGTGCAATGAAAGTACTTGAAGAGGACTTAAGCAAAATCCTCAGCGCTATTCAGACCGATCGCCCTGGCTATACAAAGAAGTGTGCAGAACTTGCCGCACTGAAAGCAATTTTCGCGGAAAATTCCCAAGATTATCATAAAGCTTTTTATCAAAAGAAAGCATATAGACAAATAGAAAGTGAGTGGTACAAAATATCCAAAGACAAAGAAGCTGAACGCAATGCATGGCTACAACTTGGGGAAGTAGAAGTTTGGTATGCTCAGCAAGCATTGATTAATAATGAACTCAATTCTTATGCTGTGGCTGCCGGACGCATTAAAAATGCAATCGCAGTCTTTAAGAAAGTCGAAGATAAATTTGGGCGAAAACCAAATACTATTGAACGTATGCAAGAGTTGCACAAAGAGATGCTTGCTTGTCAGAAAAAGTCAATATCTCAAATGGTTAGTGTTTCATTTGCTGAACCAGATAATTTTTGTGATCCAGAAATGCAAGAAGTTGCAAAAGAATTTGTTAAGGGAAAGTCCCTTCGTGAAGCTTTGTATTCTTTAGCTTTTGACTGCAGACTGATTCATACTGTTGAAGATTTTGAAGTGAACGCGAAAGAAGCAATGCAATCCTACAAGTCCTCGCATTTATTTCCAACAGCCTTAATTGATGGCGAGGGAAAAACAAAGGCTATTAGCGGAAATGGCGAAAATGATTTAAAAAACAAAATGTACCAAATTGCAAAATCCTATCAAGTTTGGTATGGGCTAAATTTTATTGTTCCTGCTTGCGATCAAATTTACTCTGAACATACTGTAACTATAGAGGATTTATCCTTTATCTTCCATGAAAACTCTTTTATTCCAAAAGGGCGTGAACCTCTCTATGCTCAGGGTTTAATAGCTGGATTAAAAGGAGATACTGTTATTGCAGCACACTTACTGATTCCACAGGTAGAGAATTCTTTGCGTCATATCTTGAAGCAGAATGGTTCTATAGCATCTAAAAGTGATACTGTTCAGGATGATTTTCTGTTACATAAAGTCTTAAGTTCACCTGATTTAAGTTTCATCTTGAAGAAGGACATAATTTTTACGCTGAAAGGTTTGTTGGTTGAACGTATGGGATCTAATCTAAGAAATGAGATTTGCCACGGCCTACTTGACTATGAACGTTTCTTCACATCTGAATTGCCATATTTTTGGTGGCTAACACTACATCTATGCCTAGTACCAACCTACAGGCAATGGGCTGATGAAAAAGAGGGAGAAAAACTAGGATAACATTTGCTTACGCGATCGCGATCGCTATAGCTTACCTTAAAGTCATTTTAGCAGTATATAGATGTGGATGCTGACAGATCAGCTTTTGGGTACAGTCACTACCGATAACTTGCGGCATAACGACCTGGCTCACCGGCTGCTTGGGCCAAGTTGGACTGACAAGTTACCACGGAAGTGCGGCCCAAGCAGTCCGCGTGTAGCCGTTGGTTAGCGATTCATAGCATTCATAATTAAGGCTGACACGACATTAACGACAATGGGAATAAGGATAAATGAAATAAATAATAACAAGTATTTTCTCTGATGTTTGCTCGGATCAGAAATACGACCAGCGAACTCGACAGGAGGAAAAGACTTTTTTATGTAACTACTCAAGGTCAAACCTCCACCAAAAAAACCCATTACAACGCAAAGCCAACCAATGTATATGATTGATCTGCATAGCATGCTATTTTTAAAATCTGGATCGTACTTATAAATAATGTTTAAGGGTATATCGAAAAGAGAATATATCGAAGCTGCCGCCAAAATAGAATAGATAATATCTAAGAATAAAGTAGAGACTAAATGTTTTTCGGACAGAATAATAAATTTAGGCCCTCCTGTTTCTCGTGCAGTTAACTCTCTTTTAAGTTCGTGAAAAACCGCAGCTACTGCAGATGTATCAGTACCATCTACCTTAATATATGCACTTCTATTTTGCATTGCTGTAAGGTTGATCATGCAGGAAATGGGAGCATTATACTTCGAAAAACCAATCATAATAGAGCGGATATTTTGTGGAAGTTGGTCATTTAGAAAGAACTCTGATGATTTTGTACGAAGAGTTTCTTCTCCGTCACCTGACACGACCTCAATATTTGGTTGACCACCATAGCTTAATGCTAAATTTTCAACTATTGTTGCTACTCGAAAAAGATCATTCTCATTCATCTGAAGACGACTAAATTCAGAACTTAGGGTTTTATGTCTTATTACTTCTGTCAAAGTTATCCCCTCAATTCGCTAACAATGTTTAGACTGATCTGCCTGATTCTCTAAAAGCAGAAAGCTGCTTTCTGTATAAGACAACTTTAAAACCATAACAATAAACCATCCAATTGATTATCTATAACATACTTAGTGGATGAACGAAAAACTGTTATGATATTATAAAACAATAGGTTATATTGATTTTAGAAGATCAAAGATATTTGACAGACCCTGAGCTAAAGCGTAATAATACCCCATTAGAAGCATTTTTGAT
>Ga0247840_10008467_pt1 | contig 13777 bp, 7 predicted proteins | sample LaCruzMarch2015__FD_192404 | JGI IMG/M metagenome (GOLD analysis project Ga0247840, IMG submission 192404) | Freshwater microbial communities from meromictic Lake La Cruz, Castile-La Mancha, Spain - LaCruzMarch2015_17m | ecosystem: Environmental > Aquatic > Freshwater > Lake | place: Spain...
TCAAGGTATGTGCCGACAGCCTTTCCGTCGGTGACGCCATATAGCGAGGGTTCATCATACGCCGTTTCGAGTTCTGCGAATTCTGCTGCTTCTTGTTGCAGGACATCGACTGTCAGGTCTGCCATTCTTATCTCCGTGACCAAGTGTGTGCGGCTAACTAGATTTCGCCGACCGAACTACCCCATAAACCGTCTGGCCTGTCATAGTGCATCAAAAATTCCGCGCCTGTCAATGACCTTAACGCGATCTTCCCCCGCACCATCCGGCCATTATCCGGCAACTTCGCCGACTCGTCCCGGATTCGGCGGCAACACTGCCTCATAAACTGGGGGACGGCGCGCGAATCGCGCTTGAAATGCACGATTTGTCAATGCCATGGGCGAGGCGTCGTGCTGGACCCTGAGTGCGTTACGCGACGACGCTCCCGCGCACCGAGGATGCCTACGTGGGCTGGATCAAGCACTCTATCTGGTTTCACAACAAGCGGCAGCCCAAGGAGATGGGGGCGTCGGAGGTGGAGCCTTTTCTATCGAGCCTGGCGACCCAACACGGGGTCTTGGCTTCCACGCAGAACCAGGGCCTATGCGCTCTGGTGTTCCTCTGCAAGGCCGCGGTGGTCTGAGAGGCCCGTCGCGGCTGAAGCCGCTCCCACAGCGTCGCTGCGCGACCATTTGGGCAAATGCCTCGACGATCGCCGGGGACATCCGACCGACGAGCGGCGCCGCCAGACGACGCCGTTGAGTGGTTAACCGGATGCGTCCGACCGGTCCTGGATTGCGCTGGATGCCGCGCACCCCACGTTAGGCTCACGGGTTATTTCATCCGCTGTCCAGATTCACGCTCCCACAGACTCGCTATGCTGCGCAAACTCCTACCTCTCGTGATCCTGGCCGCCGGGGTCGGCGGCTTCCTGGTCCTGAAGGCGACCCATCCGCGGCCGGCGCCGGCGGTGCCGCAAGAGCGCGTCTGGCGGATCGATACGATGACCGTGAGCCCTGGGCTGTACAGCCCGCAACTGCGCCTGTTCGGGCGCGTAGAGGCGCCGGACCGGATCCGGGCGGCGGCCCCGGTGGCGGGGCGGCTGCTGGAAGTCAAGGTGCGCGACGGTGAGCTGGCGGCGAAGGGTGCGCTGCTGGCCCGGTTGGACCCGGCCGACCTGGAGCCGCGGCTCGCCCAGGCGCGGGCCGAGCTGGAGCGGGAACGGCTGAAGCTCACGCACGACACGCAGGCGATCGAGCAGGAGCGCGCACTGCTCGCGCTCGCGCGGGCGGCCCTGGGGCGGGCGGACAAGGTTCAGTCGCAGAAGCTGGGCACGGCCACCGAGGTCGACCAGGCGCGCGAGCAGGCCGCGCGGGCGCAACTGGCGGTCACCCTGCGCGAGCAGGCGCTCGCCGAGCACCCGGCGCGGCTGGCCGCGCTCGGGGCCAAGCTCCAGGAGGCCGAGCGCGACGCCGGCCGCGCTGAGATCCGCGCGCCCTTCGCGGCGCGCATCGGCCGGGTCGAGGCCGGCGCCGGCGATCAGTTGCAGGCCAATCAGACGATCCTCACCCTGTTTCCGGTCGACGGGCTCTATCTGCGCGCCAAGGTCCCGGGCGACCGGGGCGAGGAACTGCGCGCGGCGCTGGCGGCCGGCCAACGCCTGAGCGCCCAGGTCAACCACGCGGGGCGGACCTTCACGGCGACCCTGGAGCGTCTGGCCGGCGAGGCCGACGCCCGCGGGGTGGACGCACTGCTCAAGGTGGAGGGCGATGCCAACCTGCCGGTGGGGGCCTTCGTCGACCTGGTGCTCCAGCGCCCCGCCATGCCGGACACCGTCGCCCTGCCGTTTGCGGCGCTGAACGGCGGCGACCGGGTCTTTGTGCTGAACGAGGGCCGGCTCAAGGGGATCGAGATCGAGCGGGTCGGCGAGCTGACGCAGGACGGGGTGAGCGAGGTCCTGGTGCGGGCCCCCGGCCTCACGCCCGGGTCCCGGGTGATGATCACCCACCTGCCGAATGCGGTGGACGGGCTCAAGGTGCAGGAGGTCCCGGCGCGCAAGACGGCCGCCGCCCAGGACGCCGCCGCCGGCACGGAGAAGGTCAGATGAAACGCGGCCTGATCACCGTCTTCGCCCGCCACAAGCTGCTCGCCAACCTGTTGACGGTCATGGTGTTCGTCCTGGGTGCAGTGGCGCTCACGCGGATGAACATCCAGTTCTTCCCGAGCTTCGCCCTGGACTACATCGCGGTGCAGGTGGTGTGGAGCGGGGCCTCCGCGGAGGACGTGGAGAACGGCATCACCATTCCGTTCGAGGAGCGCCTGAAGACCGTCGATGGCCTCAAACGCATGACCTCGACCTCCACCCAGGGCATCGCCAGCCTGTCGCTGGAATTGCAGGAGGGCACCGATGCCCTGCTGGCCCTGGACCAGGTGCGCCAGCGGGTGGATGAATTCCGCAACCTGCCCAAGGACGCGGAGACGCCGCAGGTCAGCCGGATCTCAAGGTACGAATCGGTCGCGCGGGTCCTGGTCTCGGGGCCGAGCCTGCAGGACGTGCGCCCCTGGGTGCGCCAGTTCGAGCGCGAACTCCTGGCGCGCGGCGTCGACCGGGTGGATATCGCCGGACTGCCGCAGGAGCGCATCGCCATCGAGGTTCCGGGTCGGACCCTGGAGACGCTCGGGCTGTCGCTGGACGGGATCGGTCAACAGGTCGGCCGGCTGGCGCAGGATTTGCCCTCCGGGGTCGCCGGCGAGGCCGACGGGGCGCGCGAGCTGCGCGGCCTGGAGCAGCGCCGCGACCCGGTGGCCTTCGAGAACCTGAGTATCGTCAGCGACGAGCGCGGCCTGGTGCGCCTGGGGGACGTGGCGGTCATTGTGCGCGAATCGCGCCCGGCGGCCCTGACCATGGCCGAGGTGGAGACCGAGCTGGCCCGCTCCCATGGCGCGGTCACCGTCGAGATGCTGATCCAGCGGGCGGAGACCGGTCACTCGCTGCGCGCCGCCCGCGTCTTCGAGCAATGGCTCGCCGAGACCCGCCCGACCCTGCCGCCGTCGATCCAACTGACCGTTTTCGACCAGGCCTGGCAACTCATCCGTGACCGCATCGATCTGCTGGTCAGCAACGGCCTCCAGGGTTTCGTCCTGGTGCTGATCCTGCTCTATATCTTCCTGCCGGGGCGGGTTGCCCTGTGGGTGGCGATGGGTATCCCGACCGCCTATCTGCTGGCCCTGGCGCTGCTGTGGGCCTTCGGCGGCACCATCAATATGATGAGCCTGTTCGCGTTGCTGCTCACGCTCGGGGTGATCGACGACGACGCCATCGTGATCGGCGAATACGCGGAGTCCCGTTTCCGCATGGGCATGCCGCCGTCGGAGGCGGCCATTGCGGGGGCCAAGCGGATGTTCTGGCCGGTGGTCGGTTCCGCCCTGACCACCATCGCCGCCTTCCTGCCGCTGATGCTGGTCGGGGGGATCATGGGCAACATCCTGCGGGACATCCCCTTCGTGGCGATCATGGTGCTGATGGCGTCGCTCATGGAGGTGTTCCTGATCATGCCGGCGCACCTGCGTTCGGCCTTCAGTCACCAGGTGCGGCAGGTCACGCCGCGGTGGCGCAAGCGGGTGGATGCCGGATTCGACCGCTTCCGTGACCACTGGTACCGGCCGGTGGTCGTGGCCTCGCTGCGCTGGCGCGGGGTGACGGTGAGCGCGGTGGCGGTCATGATGATCCTGTCGGTGGGGCTGCTTGCGGGCGGGCGCATCGCCTTCGTCTTCTTCCCCACGCCGGAGGCGCAGATCGTCTTTGCCAATGCCACCTTCGTCGCCGGTACCCCGCGCGAGCAGACGGCGGCCTTCCTGGATGATCTGAAGGAGGGGCTGCGCGCGGCCGAGCGGGACCTGGGCGGCGGCCTGGTGGAGGCGGCGGTCGCCCGCCTGGGCGCGACGGTGGCGGTGGACGTGGGGGCCGGCGCCCGCGGGGACCAGCTCGCCTCGCTCCTGGTCCAGCTCGTCCCGTCTGAAAACCGCAGCGTGCGCAACGAGGCCTTCCTGGCCAAGTGGCGGGAGCGGGTCAGGGCGCCGGCGGGCCTCGAGAGCCTGGTGATCTCCTCGCGCCGCTCGGGTCCGCCGGGGCGGGATCTCACGGTGCGGCTCACCGGTGACGATGCCCACCGGCTGAAATCCGCCGCGTTGGACCTGGCCCAAGGGCTGGAGTCCGTCCGGGGGGTGTCGGATATGGTCGATGACATGCCCTTCGGCCGCGAGCAGTTGATCTACCGGGTCTCGCCCGCCGGGCAGGCCCTGGGCGTGACGACCGAACTGCTGGGCCGGCAATTGCGCGCCGCGTTCGACGGCTACCTCGCCCAACTGGTGCAGGTCGGTCAGGACGAGTTGGAGGTGCGGGTGCTGCTGCCGCGCGCCGAGCGCACCCGTCTCGACGCCCTGGAGCAGTTGAACATCCGGGTCCCGAGCGGGGAGTTCGTGCCGCTCGACACGGTGGCGGACTGGGAGAGTCGGCGCGGCTTCGAGGCCCTGCGCCATGCCGATGGGCGGCTCGCGGTCGAGGTCTCGGCAGACATCAACCGGGCACTCAACACTCCGGACAACGTGAATCGGGTCCTGCGCGAGGGCCTGTTGCCGGACCTGGTGGAGCGCTACGGGGTCAATTTCAGCTTCGAGGGCCGCGCCGCCGATCAGCGCGAGACCCTGGGCGACATGAAACTGGGCCTCTATATCGGCCTGGGGCTGATCTACATCATCCTGGCCGCGGTCTTCTCCTCCTGGGGCTGGCCCCTGGTGGTCATGACCGCCATCCCGCTCGGGCTGATCGGGGCCATCTTCGGCCACTGGCTGCTCGGCATCGACCTGACGCTCCTGTCCATGTTCGGGCTCTTCGGGCTGTCCGGGATCGTGGTCAACAACGCCATCATCCTGGTCAGCATGTATCAGGAGTTGCGGATGACCGGCATGGCGGTCAACCCCGCCCTGGAGGAGGCCGCCTGCTCGCGCCTGCGCGCCATGCTGCTCACCTCCGCCACCACGGTGGTGGGCTTAGGTCCGCTCATCTTCGCCACCAGCCTCCAGGCGCAGTTCCTCATCCCCATGGCGGTGTCGCTGGCCTTTGGCATCACCTTCGCCACGGTGCTGGTGCTGATCTTCACCCCGGCCCTGCTGTCGCTGCATGAGTCGGCCCATGAACGGATCAGCGGTTGGTTGGCGCCCGCTCCGCAGAGCGCGGAGACCTGATCGCATGGTGCCTTTTCGTTGTCGTTGTCGTTGTCGTTGTCGTAATCGAGGTTATCGTAGCGCCCCGGATTCTCTCGCATCCTAAAGTGCATCGCTTTTCCGATTACGACAACGACAACGACAACGATCGTGTTTAACTTGTTCTCGACTCGTTACTTAGCCTGCGCGTGCAACGCACCGGGGCCGCCAGTCCCGTCAGCAGGCCGGGCGGCTCCACCACCGCGACAGCCGCTTTTGCAGCACGCGGGTCGGCACCCCCTCGTAATGCGAAACGTCGTTGAACAGCCGCAGCCGCGCGCGCACGTCGGTGGCGAAGTCGAGGATGGTCAGGCCCGCCGGGCTCTGGTCGAGTCGGTCGCGATAGCCGCGGGCATCGAAGCCGAGCAGGCTGCTGACCAGCAGTCGATTGGTCCCCTTATGGGAGACCACCAGCACCGCCCCGTCCCGATGGTGCTGCACGATCCGGCGAAGCACCGGCAAGGCCCGGGCCAACACGTCGATACCGGACTCGCCACCCGCCGGCGCGACGGTGAGCGGGTCCTCCTGCCAGGCGTCGTATTCGTCGCCGTAGGCGGCCTCGATCTCGTCGCGGGAGCGACCCTCCCAGTGCCCGTAGGCGATCTCGCGCAGATCGGGCTCGACCAGCGGCTCCAGCCCATGCGGTGCGGCGATGATCCGTGCCGTCTCGATGGTGCGGTGCATAGGGCTCGTGTAGACCGCGTCCAGGCTGTCGCACCGCAGGCGCTGCGCCAGCGCCGCGACCTGGGTGCGCCCCTCGTCGGACAGCGCGACCTCGGTGGAGCCGGCAAACCGGTCCTCGGCGGTCAGGTCGGTCGCACCGTGGCGCACCAGATAGATTCGGGTTGGCATATGAAATCTCCGTTGGGGGCGGGTAGCGGTCGATGGGGGCTGAACCCTGGTCGCTCGCCGGGAAGGGGAGGGCGCGTGTCGCCCGACCCGGGCACATTCACCGCCGGCGTGAGGCCTGACCACTGGTCTGACGTTGGCGCACCGCTTGAGCGAGGGGTCAGGCGTCACCGCACGGGGGCTGAAGGCCTGCCGCGAGTGCTGCCTGCATGTCCTGCGGGAGGCTGGCAACGCCTTTCAGTACGCCGGGCCCACCGTTGCGCCACTGAACGGTGAATGTCCGTGGCGTGGTCCTGCCCGGTATGAACTCCGAAACGTCGAGAACAACCTCGGTTCCGCCCTCAACCAGCGCCGGCGACGCGCCGATCTTGACGGTCGGGCCCAGCTCTCGGACCCTGATCAAGACGACCTTCCCGTTTCGTTTCGCCGCTTGCGCGGCGGCGGCAGCTTGGGCGGACTCGTCTGATCTCAGTGGCAGGCGCTCGAGTGAAGCGGATTTGAAGCATCCCGAATTCTTGAAGAACTGGCCGAGTCCGGCGGCAGCCGCGGCCTCTCTGGCAACCGCATCTTTTTGATCCGCTCGCCATCGCGGCCGCCACCAGATCAGTGCGGTCGTGGATGGCGCGCAGACCGGTTCCTGGGGTGAGGGGCTGAGTTGCGATGTGGTCGTTGAAGCACAGCCGCAAACGGCGAGAAGGAGAGCGGCCATTGGGAGAAGCAGGGAGCGCGGCATGGTAGTGGTTTCGTTTGTGACGCCTTGGCAGCAGGGCGAATTCCAGGGAGGCAAATTCCGGGGATAGTTTACCTCATTCCGCTCCAGCGCGTTGAGCGAGGGGTTGGGCCGCAGTTGCTGCGCTGGAACCGGTTTGCAATGCTGCGGCCCGGTGTCGTCATAAGGCGGACGACGCCGCCAAGATAGCGTTTCGCTCCGGCTCCTGGATTGCTGCAAGGGTAGGTCTTGACAACCTTTCGTGTGTCAGGAAACGCCTACACTTTGATTCGGCCTTGCTGTCTCCGCCGGCTCCAGCCGATCGCGCCAAGCATAAGTAATACCAATATGACCTGCGACCATTGACCAAGCGTGGGGATCGGAGCGGCAGCGGTGGACATGGAACGAACGCGGAAGTAGGCCGTACCAGATCCGAATTGCGCGAAGAATGGTGCCGCGACCGCAATGATCGTAATCGAGTGCGGACCGGGCGCGAGTCTGAACACCCTCTTGCTGCTATCAGGGTCGGCTAGGCAGTGGTCGGGATTCTCGCCGCAGTCACCGCCTATAACCGGTGTTGAGGTTCTACCTAATGAGGCGCCAGAGTCGAATACCTCGAATTGGTCGCCCGTCAGATAGCCATCGACAACTGTGAGGGTTACGCCAGCGGCACCGGCGTTGAAGGTCCAGGGTGGATCACCCGCGTCGGAATAGTTGGTGCCGAAGCAACCGCCACACGAAGTCGCCTGGCTGTCAGCGGCTCCGAAATCGAACGCCTGCCAAGAACCATTGATCGGCACTGCTGCTCGGCTGACAACTGCTGACCTTGTCGTACCCCCAACAAAGCCATTGCGCGCCGGCGTTGGCTGGGCGACCGCGAGTGGGGCCCACAAGAGGCACAGAATCGTTGAAACAGACAAAACAAAATGCGTGCCGTTCAAAGTGTCAATCCTCTATCGAGCTGCTGCCTGCGACAGGCGTAATTTTGTCGAGCGTACCGGTCATCGGAGACTTCAGCGCGAGCCCTGCTGAGTGATCGCGACGGCATCTTCACGACCGCGGATGCTGACATCTCCGTCGCGGCGCTGGCGACTGCCGTTCGCCGCCGCGGTGATCCTCACGCTGCCTTGGCCCAGGGACTTGGAGAAGGAAACCACCGTCGCCTTCAGCCAGTCTCCGCCGTCATCCGTGGCGATAGACAGGTCGTCGTCAGTCAAGTTGCATGTGGCGTCGCGGTGTCCATTACCGTTGCCGGTGGCCTTGACCGTGACCGTCCCTGTGCCGCCACGGGCCACGAAGGTGAGGCTGTTACGGGATACGGAATAGGTACAGGACGTAACCGTCAGTGTGATCGTCCGGCTCGCTTGCTGTCCGGCCGTGTTCGTTGCCCTCAGGGTAATGGTATGCACGCCCTTCGGGAGACTGTCGAGCAGCAGCGGAGACCCACTACCAAGCACTCCCGCAATATCCGACGCCCATTGGAGTTGATTGCCTTTCAGCCACCCATCATTGAGATCGTGTGCCTCGCCGACCAGCGAGATCTGATCTCTGACTTCATAGAAACGATCCACCTGCTCGGTGATGAAGACTTCCGGGGCCTTCCTGGCCACGGCGATGGGATCACTGTCACGAAAGCCGGTCAGGATACCGTCGGTCGCCGTTACGCGAATCTTTGCGCCGGCGCCCCCCGCGAGCAGGCTGAAATCCACGCTCAGGTTCGTTTCCTCCAAATCGCTTGCCAGTACCATCCACGCAAACGGCGTATTGGCCGGATCGGCGTTGTAAGCCACTTCGTAGTATAGCCGATCGGTGTCGCTGTCTTCTGCGCCCCAGGTGACCTCGCCGTCCGTTCCGATCGTGACCGTGGTGACTTTCGGTGGGGTCGTGCTGACCAGACGTTCTTTGACTGGCACGCCATTCTTGACAATCTGAAACGCCACAGTCCCATCAGGAAACGCCATGGTACCGGTAAAGGGTGCGTTGGCCAATGGCATTGACGGGCTTTTCATCCTATACACGACTTCGAGGGCCTGCGTCGCGAGAACCTGGCCACCGGCGTCGACCGCTTGGATAGTATAGTCGCCGACGGTGTTCAGGATGACTACCTGATGCCCAATATCGAAGCTCTCCCAAGGTTCAAGACTGACTTTGCCGGTCGCCACTTCGATGTCGCCCATATAGTCGATCAGTTTCTGCGGCGGCGACTCCATTACAAAGGCGGCGCGAGCGCTGACAGTTGCCGGCGCTGGAGCAAACTTCTGGAACAGCCAATCATAGACGGCCGGGGTGATCCAGAAGATTTCATCTTTTCCAGAGCTTGACATGAAATCCGCTTTCATGCCCACCCTTGTTCTGCCAAGCACGTCAAGAGCTACTGCAGTATCCGGGATAAGCTCCCCGATCGCTTTGTTTTTCTCATCGTAATAGGGAGGCCAGGTTCCCTCCCCCTGTGGACACCCGTAATTTTCCTGATTAGGCGGTAGGATGTTGTTTCCTTTGAATCCTTTCGGCGGAGGGTTTGCGGAGCAGTTGTAATTGGCTTCGCTGCCATCATAGGTGTCGCCAACGTCCCAGCCGTGCGCAAGCTCATGCGCAACGGTCGCCCGTGCATCCTTGTCGGTACCTACGACGACGCTTCCGGGTAACTTGAAAGTATAGCCTGCCAGCTCGTTTCCTGTCTTAGCGTCAGTAGGCGATTTGGCAATAAATCCCACAATGATATCATAGCATATGGCCCCCTCCTCTGGCTGCCCCGGACAGCCGTCGCCATTTTCCTTTTGCAGCTTCTGCCACAGCTTTTTTTGTCCACCTTCCGTGTCCAAGTCAATTGTTGACGCGTTCAACTCCTCCTTGTATGTCCAGTTGATGGCGCCGTCGGCGACCGGATACACCTTTTGAGTGAACGTCTTGAGGTCGCTCTTGTAATTTTCACCCGTATAAGAGAAGACCCCCTCGCTGCCCTCGGGATCAGCAACCCGCGTACTATAATAGGCCTTGACCGGCAAGGCCAGCACCTTCAGCGAACGGCGCTCTTTGAATGTATAGGGAGACCACGTTTTTGTCGCGCCATCGACGACCACCTTGATGCTGTATTTGCCTGCTGCCCAGTTGTTGCAATCCGCCAGGCTGCTGCAATAGAAATCGATGTAGTTAACCGATCGCGGGTAACGCTGGGCCTCAAGCCGGAACGATTCCCCTGGCGGGTCAGTGGGGGTGGCCTCGACATAGACCCTGTCCTTTAGATTCGTTATCGCTTCGGTGGTGATCGGCGGATTCACGTAGGCCGAGACGGCGGTGCTCTTACCGGCGACGAAGTTGTAATGCGTCTTAAACTGTTTTCCCAGCACCTGCGTGACGTCAACGCCGGTGATGGTATACGGCGCCGCTACGGCGGCTGGTGCAATAGCCACCATACCCATGACGACCGCTGCCGTCAGGACCGCCCGGGCCTTTCCAAGTGGGTGCTTGCAATGTCTTGTGGTCATAGCAATCTCGCATGCATTAGAGTGTCAAAGCACGGCTCCTGGCGACTTGGTGATTGACCGTTCCCAGGCAGGCCGACCGCGGGGAATGGGAGACGCCGCGACCAGCGTCTTCGCGCATCGGCGTCAGGAAATCTTTCGCGGAGACACGGCGTGGGCGGACAATGGCGTTTGGTTCCAGAGTACCGGAGGCATCGCAGGTTCGATGCGCTAAGCCCTAATAAGAGTAGTGCGTTTTCCGGGAAGATAGGTAAAATGTTGTAAATTGTCCGCGTGGGTCGCCGCCAGGATGGCGCTGAAATCGAAGTCGATGCGTCTTTGCTTCCGTGCCTTCGGCCAGGCAAAACGCAAGAGCTGACCCAATACCCTCGCGGAACGACGCAACAGCGTCGGTCACGGACCGGTGGGTAATGGTGCCATTGCCACGCCGCGCTTGCCGCGAGTCTTGACCGCGTACATCGCCTCATCGGCACGGCGCAACAGGGTGGCACCGTCCAATCCGTGCTCCGGGAACAGGCTGATGCCGATACTGGCGCCGAGCGTGGCCGGCCCATCGGTAAGCGCGATGGGCGCGCAGATCGCCGCGAGCAGGCGCTCGCCCAATTCCAACACCACGGTACAACCGGGCACCTCGCGCAACAGGACGGCGAACTCGTCCCCGCCGAGCCGTGACACGGTGTCCGGGCGCCGCACCGCCAATTGCAGCCGTGCGGCCACCTGGCACAGCACTTGATCGCCCGCCGCATGACCCAGGGTGTCGTTGATTGCCTTGAACCCGTCCAGATCCAGGAACATCACCGCCAGCCGCTCGCCGGTACGGTCGGCCGTGCCGACCGCCTCGTGCAGGAGGTCTTCGAACCGGCGCCGGTTGGCGAGTCCGGTCAGGCTGTCGCGATGGGCCAACTCCCCGTAGCGGGTCACCTGGCGGCGCAGGCGCTGGTCTTCCAACTCCCGCGCGGTCACGTCCTGAAGACGCAGGATCAGGCCGAAGTTGGCGCCCTCTACCCCGCGCAGCGCCCGTGCATGGGCCTCCGCATAAATCTCGCCGGCCTGGGGGTCGACGCAGTGCAGCAGCAGGTCGAGCGGGGTGTCGGCGGCGACCACACGGGTGCGGATGCGCGTGAGGATCGCCTGCGGGTCCGACTCCCCGGACTCGGACTCGGTCACCCCCGGGGCCAGCCGCAGCGGGGCGTCCAGCGCCGCCTCCGCCACCAGGGGGTGGCGGGCGGCGTCCTGGTTGAGCCAGCGCACCACCCCCTCGCGGTCACAGACCAGGGTCGGGTCGGGGATCGCATCGACCAGGGATTGGAAGAAGGCGCGGTCCTGGCGCAGCCGGCGCGCGGCCTCGGCCGCTTCCACCAATTGCCGCACCCGGTTGCGCAACACGGCCCAGTGGATGGGTTTGGTGACGTATTCGGTGGCCCCGGACCTGAAGGCCCGATCCACCGACTCCTCGTCTTCGTAGCTGGTGATCATGATGACCGGGACATGGCGCCCGGCGGGGAGTGCCCGGATCGCCTCGCAGGCGGCGAAGCCGTCCAGCACCGGCATGGCCGCATCGAGCAGTACGATGTCGGCCCCCTGCGCCTGGAACAGTTCGAGCGCGCGCCGGCCATTGTCCGCGCTCTGGACCGCGAAGCCGAGCTGGGAGATGAACTGCTGCATGGCGGCGCGCAGCACGCCATCGTCGTCCACCACCAGCGCGCGGTGAGGCCCGCCGTGATCGGTGATCAACATGACTGGGCCGGGGGCGCCCCGGTGTCCGCGTCCGGCAAGGCGGCGAGCGCCGCCAGGAACCGCTGCGTTTGCGTCTCCAGTGCCGCCAGCAGGGGCGCTGCCTCGCTCAGGTCCCCGGACTTGCCCAGGGTCTCCAGGGCGCGGCCCAGCCGGACCAGTTCGCGGGCGCCCAAGTTGGCGACGGACCCGACCAGGGTGTGGGCGGCGATGCGGATGCGTTCCCCGTCGGCCGTCTCGACCCCCTGCCGCAGCTCGGCCACGCGCGCCGGGATGTCCGTCAGCGCGGCCGCGATCACCACGCTGAGGTCGCCGATGGCTTCGCGCAGGGCCGCGATGGTGCGCTCGTCGAGCGGGGCGGCGGCGGGGGGTGCGTGCGCCGGCTCAAGCTCAGGCCCGCTCGCGGTCGCCGCGTCCGGGTCCGGCGCCCCCGCGCCCGGGGGCTGGGGGCGGCGCCACCAGCGGTCCAGGGTCGCGAGCAGGTCCGGGGCGCGGATAGGTTTGGGCAGGTAGGCGTCCATGCCGGCGGCGAGGCAGCGGTCGCGCTCGGCCGGGTAGGCGTGGGCGGTCAGTGCGATCACGGTCTGGTGGTGGCCGCCGCCCGCGTGCTCGCGTTCGCGCAAGGCCCGGGTCGCGCTGAGACCGTCGAGCACGGGCATTTCGCAGTCCATCAGGACCACGTCGAACGACTCGGCGGCCAGGGTATCTAGCGCCTCCTGGCCGTCGCTGGCGATGCGGATGGCGCACCCGGCGCGCCGCAGGATGCCGTTCAAGACCATCTGGTTGACGTGATTGTCCTCGACCGCCAGGACCCGGCAGCCGTCCAGGCGCAGGCGTGTCGGGGTCCGCTCCACCTCGGCCGGGTCGGCGTGGCCGCCCCCGAACAGCAGCGACAGGGCCTCGAGCAATTGGGTGCGGCGGATGGGCTTGACCAGGGCGTCGTCGGCGCCCTGTTCGCGCGCCTTGCGGCCCTCTCCCACCTCGTCCATAGAGGTTTGCAGGACCACGCGGACGGCGCGCAGGGTCGGGTCGGCCCGCAGGTAGGCGAGCACCTCGAAGCCGTCCATCCCCGGCATCATGCGATCGAGCAGGACCAGATCGAAGGCCCGCCCCGCGGCATTGGCCTCCTCGATCAGCCGGACCGCCGTGGGCCCGTCCGGCGCCTCGGTGCAGACCATGGACCAGGCAGTGCACATGCGTTGGAGGTAGAGCCGGTTGGTGGCGTTGTCGTCCACGATCAGGACGGCGCGGCCCTTGAGCACCCCCAGGTCGCTCATCCGCCAGGGGGGGGCGGCGGGCTCGGGGCTGGTCTCCAGGGTGACGACGAAGCTGAAGCTGCTGCCCGCGCCGGGGGCGCTCTCCAGGTCCAGGGTGCCGCCCATCATCTGCACCAACTGGTTGCTGATGGCAAGCCCCAGGCCGGTGCCGCCGAAGCGCCGGGTGGTGGTGTTGTCGGCCTGGCGGAAGGCCTCGAAGATGTGGTCCCGAGCCTCGGGGCTGACGCCGATCCCGGTATCACAGACCGCGAACCCGACCGCCGGGCGCTCGGGGTCGGGCTCGTCGAGCCACACCCGCAGCCCCACCTCCCCGCACTCAGTGAACTTGATGGCGTTGCCGATCAGGTTGATCAGGACCTGGCGCAGTCGGGTCGGGTCGCCGATGACGTTGGTCGGGACCTCCGGCTCGACGTGGCAGATGACCTCCAGGCCCTTGCCGATGGCCTTGCCGGCGAGCATCTGCATGGTCTCCTCGGCCAGTTCCG
>Ga0247840_10008470_pt1 | contig 13772 bp, 7 predicted proteins | sample LaCruzMarch2015__FD_192404 | JGI IMG/M metagenome (GOLD analysis project Ga0247840, IMG submission 192404) | Freshwater microbial communities from meromictic Lake La Cruz, Castile-La Mancha, Spain - LaCruzMarch2015_17m | ecosystem: Environmental > Aquatic > Freshwater > Lake | place: Spain...
CCGGAATGAAGTTGCGAAGGACCGCTTCGTCAACGGGGCCGATCCCGGGAATTTCCATTGGCTTTTCCATCTGAGTTCCGATCACAGCTGCACCCGCACGGTGAAGATTTTCTTCGGGGCAATGGAAAGCGGCAGGTTGTTTCCAGCCGGCGTGAGCGGCTGAAGAACGCTTTCATCCATAAGGCACCGCGATGCGGATTGGATCGTCCGCCCGAAAGCGAGGCACGCTTCCTGCGGGGTTTCGCAGGGATTGAAGAGCCGCACGATCAAGCCGTCGCCATCCTCCGCCTGTTTTACGGCACTGACATGCAGCACCGTGTTATCGAGCGTGAAAAGGCTGCTCTCAAGCGGCAGCGTGCCATGCCCCCGGCTTGTCATGATGGCGCGCACGGGGGTGTTGGCGTCGGCTGCCAGCGAGAGCAACGCATTTTGTCGCCAGTCGCCCGCACCCGCGAAAATGGAGTATCGGAAGGTTTGCTCGCCCAAACATTGGATCCCGGTGTCGGGCAACTCGGTCAGCTTTTCTTCGCTCACCGCCAGTTTGATCCGGCAGGCCCGCAGCAAAGTCAGCGACAGGGTGCGCGAATCGTCTTCGAGCGCCTCGTATTCGAACAGCCCCTGCGGCAGCAACGCGAGGCAATCCTTGCTGTCGTCAAGGCTGACAAACGTCTGGAGCGGATGCGTCCCGAAGGCTTCCTCCACCCAGCCGGTCGAATCCGGCAGCGCGATCGGGCGCGAGATCACATCGAAATGTGTGTCCGAGGTGCTGTGGTTCGTTTCGATGCCGGAGGGAAAATTGGCGCGCAGCCAGTGGTCTTTGGCGGTGTTGTTGAGCCGTAAGGTGACTTCGAGCCTCTCCGATCCCTGCTGAAGGCAATAGTCGATCTGCACGGGAACCTTCGTGAGATATTCGCTGCGCCCGTTGCCGTCGCCGTAGTCGGCCGGAATTTCAAAATCGTATGCAACCCCGATTGTTCCCACCAGCGGCCCGCTTTCCTTGACGCACACATTCGCCCTCGCGCCCAGACTGCTGTATTTGCGGTCGGCTGCGGGCGCGACATGCTTCCACGCGTTTCCGCACTCGCCCTGGCTGGTGAGATAGTTCAGGCCTTGATACGACCGTCCGGTCTTTTTGCACGCCAGCGCGACAGTGCCGTTCGGATTGACCGATGCCCGGAGGAATTCGTTTTCCAGAGTCGTGTCATTTGTGACAATCGAGCCGCGAGCGCGCAGGCTTTGCGGCTCGGGAACGATGGCGTAGGTCCGGTAGCCGAGGCCGGGCAGCTTGCTCAGCTTCGCGTGGAACTTGAGGCGGTCCGAGTTCACGATCCGTGGCACCTCCCAGATGCTGTCAACGAACGAGCTCGACTTCTCGAAACTGATCGGCTGGCGTGCGACATCGCGATCGGAAGCGCTCACGAGCCTGGCCGCCTTGGCACGGAGATGCGCGGGCACTTCCAGATCGACAGGGACGATGACATCGCGCTCGAACGGCAGCGGGTTGAAAACGATCAACTGCATCGCGCCCTTGGGCAGGCCATCGGGCGAAAGGTTTTTTGCGATATGGCACATCGCGTCCTCGGTCACGATGTCGCCGATGTCGCTGGCTTTAGCGTAACGGCCGGCGATTTCCTCGCACACCGCGTCGGGCGCGCAACCCCCGTTGGCATCGTGAGTGTGGTTGGACATCAATACTCCCCAGCCCCTCTCAAGGTAGGCCTTGGGGTATTCCATACCAAGCGACGACGCCAGCGACGCCAGCGGTTCGGCGTAGTAAACCAGGCGGGCGGTGGCGCTGAAATCCTTCTGCTTCAGATACGTCCGCGCGCTCACCGTTCCGGGGAAGAGAAATGTCCACATTCCTTGCTTGAGATAGGATCGCCGCTCGCCTTTGAGAACGGCCATTTTGTCGCGATCGAGATATTTCTCCGCCGCCGCCCAGAAGCCTTCGAGATCCGTGTGCTCGACGGTGTATTTGCCCTTCAGCAGTTCCTGCGCATCCTTGATAATTTGCGATTCCAGCGGGTGGGCCACAGAAATATCGTGACCGTGCATGGCGAGGAAAACCGGCGTGGTGAAATGCCTCCCCTCCCTCTCGATCATGTCGAGGATTGCCCCTTTCAGCTTGGACTTGTCGTAGTTCAGCTCGGGTGCCTGGAGGTCGAACGCGAGATCCTCGCCCGCGAGCCCGTCGGCGATCCGCACCGCCACTTCGTCGTGCTCGTCCCAGTCGTAGCCTTTTTCAAAAACCGCGCCGGCAGTGACCGCGCGGTGGACCTGGTAATACCAGTTGTAACGGCAGTAGATCGCAAACCGGCTCGCCGTGATCCGGGTGCCGTCCGGAGCCTCCCAAATCCACTCGGCATCCACTTCGTCATGGGAAACGCCGCGGTAAAACATCATATACTTCTGACCGAACTCCGCCAGGATCTGCGGAAGCTGCCCGGTCTGTCCCCATGACGATGGCGTGTAGGCAACCGTGCCGACTTTTCCCCCGTATTTTTCCACCGTGCTTCGGCCGCGGAGGAAATTTCGGACCAGCGGTTCCTGCCCGATGCTGAACTCCTCGGGGAGCGTGTAATATGGTCCGAGGATGAGCCGCCGCGACTGGACAAGCCGCTCGATCAGTGCCCGCCGTTCCGGCCGCATTTCCAAATAGTCATCGATCATGATCGAATGGCCGTCCATCGTGTAGGACACGTAGTCCGGGTCGCTTTCCAGAATATCCAGCGTGACGTCCATCATCGTCAGAAGGCGCCTGCGCGTTTTCTCGAACGTGCGCCGGAATTCCCGGTCCCAGTGGGTGTTGGAAACAACTTTGATTTCTTTGATGTGCGAGGTATCGGGTTTCATAATGGGCGGGTTGGTTTTAAATTTCATCCAGAAATATCAACATTTAATGACTGACCCGAATGGCACTAAGTTAAGGCCTGTTTGGGACGTGGGGCGGCCGTCCCGGCTGCCTGCTTTCAGAGGGAAAAGCAGGCGGGACGCCTGCTCCACGCCGGTTAACTTAGTGCCATTCATGACACCTTTTTTGTTCCGCGCCCTCTTCCGATCCACTCCAAACCACGCCCAGAATGTCATTTTCGGCGGCCCGTCGAAGGTGAACCTATCGGGCTAAACTGTTACCAGTTCCCCCTTTTGCTTTTGACAACTGACGCCTTTACTCTGCTATTTCTTTTGACCATGTTTCGAAAATAGTCAATTCTTGGCAAAGCTTGTTTTCCGAGATAAGTTTTAAGCTGTTTTTAGTATGAAATTTCGTAGAGGGAACGTATGTTTCAAAAACAAGCGCGCCATTAATAATATTCAAGTTACTAACGACAATATCTTCGTTATCGTATTTATCAACGGCCTTGACCCGAAAAGCTCCATCCTCCTTCCAAATCGTGAGGGTAACGCTTGATTCCGCATTCCAACTGCCAATAAAATTGTCAAGAGTAATCATAGTATTAGTTAGCATTATATTACCATTTCTTGCCTTTAGGAGGCGGGCCAGGCGGGCGAGGAACAGGTTTCCATTTTCCAGTTTGCGGATCTTGCTTAAGACCTTTACCTGGCCTGTTAGGATCAGGACGCCAGCCCTTCCACGGATTAGGATCTATCCCCTGAATACCTCGTTCCCCATTGTTGGCCATCGATGGCGCACCCGCAGCAGGACATTCCTCCCCAGCCGCAGCGACTGCAGGATGCATCAGGTGGTCTAAATAATCTAGCACATCTGCCACTAAGGGTGCCGCTGCAAGTCCTGCAGCCCCAGCCGCAACCCATGGAACCCATGCCGGTGCGGTTTCGATGATCGGAATCGCTAAAACGAGAAACTCCCCAGTAGGATCGATGTAATTAATCGGATTATTGCCCACATACCGGTATAAATTCACATCATTTCCATCAAGGCGAATCGGATCCGCCTCGATGAATCTGCCGAGAGAAGGCGAGTAAGTCCGATTGCGATAGTCGTAGAGTCCGAGCGATGCGAGCCACTCGCGGCCGGTGAACAGGAAGCGTGTATCGGTCGAGGTGCCTGACAGCGGTGTTCCGCTGGCATCTTGGAAAGCAGGGGTGCCGAAGGCATCTGTGTAGAAGATCCGTTCCAAAACTGCTCCGCTGGCACTGGTGACGGCAATCGTGCTACCGATGGCGTCTTCGACGGGAAAGGTCGTGCTGGTGGTAGTCACTTTGGCCAGAATCTCGTCCTCTCTCGGTCCGTGGATGTAATGGGTAACGAGGGTGCCGGAGGCGTCATACTCGGCAATCAGATTCCACTCGTCGTAGATGAGGTAGGTCGTCACCCCGTTTTCCGTGCGCTTGACGCAACGGTTCCATCCGTCGCTATCAAAGGCAGCCGATGTCGCCCCACTCACGGAAATCAACCGGCTGTCGCCGTTGTGCGTGTAGGTCCAGCCTCCGCCTGTCGCAAGATTCCCGTTCGTGTCGTAGGTGAGCGAAGCTGCTCCACCGGCGGCTGTGTATTGGTTGAGGCCATTTGCAGTGTAGTTTCCGGCCCCCGATGCTCCGGAGACAGTGATCCGATTTCCGACGGCGTCGTAGGAAAAGCTCGCTGTTCCCGCGCTGTGGGTCACTTGCAGGAGTTGGCCCGTGAGGTCGTAACCAAAGGATCTCAACCCGCCGGAGGTCCGGGTTTCCCCCGTTCGGCGATTCACGGAATCGTAAGTGTAGGATAGGGTTTCTACGGATGGATCGTGAACGATCGAGGTCAGGCGGCTGGCATCGTCGTAATTGTAGGTCGAGGTGACTCCGTTTTCCAAACATTTTGAGATCCGATTGCCTGCGGTGTCATAGGTGAAACTCGCGAGCGGCGGCGGCCCATCCGCCACAATCGACGCGACCTGATTGCGATTGGAGTAACTGTAGTTGACGACTGTTCCGGCGGGATTGGTGAGGGAAGCCCTGTTCCCATCATCATCGTAGGTATAAGCCACGGCTTTTGCTCCGCTGAGCCCTGTGATCGTGATGCTTTCGGAGAGGAGTTGGTTTGCAACATCATAGGCATAAGTCGATGCGGCCACGGAATTGGATAGCGAATTGAGGCGACCTGCCGCATCGTAGGATTTCGTGACCGAAGGCGTGATGCTGTCACTCCACGCATACTGCGTGTTGCGATTGCGGTTGTCGTAAGTGTAGGTGCAGACCTGCCCCGCCCGCGCCGTGTAGGCCGCAAGGTTGCCGGCGGCATCGTAGCTCCACTGCTCGCTGGAACTGCCGGGGTAGGCCATCGCCAGTTTCCTGTTGAGCAGGTCGTAGGTGTAGCCGTAGGCGTTGCCGCGGGCGTCCGTCAGCGTGATCAGGTTGTCCGCGCTGTCGTAGGAGAATTGCGTCGCCTGGTTCTTCGGGTCTGTGCTCCGTGTCAGCCGGTTCATCGCGTCATAGACGTTCGTCGTCATGCCGCCGTCGGGGCGGGTTTCCGTAAGCTTGTTGCCCGCGGCATCGTAGGTGTAATGCGTCGTGTGGTTCAACGGATCGGTGGCGGTGAGGGGCCGGTTCCGGCTGTCATAGGTTCTGCGCCAGACTTTTCCTCGCGGATCGGTGATACCGGTCACATTGCCCACCGAGTCATAGGCGTAGCCGGTCGTGGCGGCATCCGACGTGCCGAAGCCGACGGTCTCGCCCGTTTTTTGCCATTCGGTGTCGTAGGTGATCACAGTCATTTTTCCGCTCGGAAGCGTGATCTTTGTCGGTTGGGCGTTGCCGTGGCTGCAGCCGCACCCCCCGCCCGGCAGGTCGTAACTGTAGGTGGTCGTGCGGTTGAGCGGGTCGGTGACGCTGACCGGACGCTTCCATTCGTCGTAGTCCGTGGTCCAGGTGTTGCCGAGCTCGTTCGTCGTGTCTATGCGGTTGCCATACGCGTCGTAGGTGAATGTCCGGGCGCTGGAATCGGGGTTCTGAATACGGGTCACCAGCCCGCGTTCGTTGTATTGGAAGCTCGTCGTGTGTCCGAGCGCGTCGGTCGCCGTGGCCACGAGGTCGTTGGCGTTGTAGGTGTAGGCGGTCACGTTGCCCAGCGCGTCGGTCATGCTGGTCTTTAGTCCCCGCGCATCATAGACGCTCGTTTCGGTCCCGCCGTTGCGCAATTGGTGGCCCGTGACCTGGCTGAAGCCGTTGTAGGCGAAAGTCTCGAAGCTGCCGTCGGGGTAATCGATCCTCGTCACCCGATGCCGCGCGTCGCGCGTGTAGGCAGTCACGCGGCCGAGCTCGTCCGTGTGGGTCAGCACGAGGTCGAGGCTGTCACCCGTCCAGCTTTCCGTGCTCGCGTCGGGGTTGGTCTTGCCGATGAGGTTCCCGTAATTTGTCCGGGCATAGCTCGTCGTGCGGTTGAGCGCGTCGGTCATCCCGATTTTGAACCCGTATCCGCCCTGGTCGTAAACATACGTGGTCCTGCGTCCCAGGCTGTCCGTCCTGGCATCCATGAGGGTGGTCAGGTGACTCATGGCAAAGGTGGTCACGCCGCCGTTGGCGTAGGTGATATTCGAGTCCCGGTTGTTGTTGGAATCGATCGACAGGATCGTTTCCCCGCTGGTGCCGTTCTTTTCCTCGACGACGTAACCCACGATGTTGGACATCGTGTTGTCATACTGCCACGCGAGGCTCGTGGCCGAGCCCTCCACGCGCGGGTCGTTCGCCGTGGCGAGCAGCGGCTTGGTCAACGGGAAGGCCTGCACGTAGGTGTAGGCGGCGGCCGCCCCGTCGCCGTAGTGCGCCGCAGTGAGCGTCTGCCAGCTTTGGGTCAGCCCCGGATCGTTGAAGGCGGTATAATCGTAGGTCACGCTGCGCCCGTCGTTGGTTTCCACCTTGCTGATGACCGCGATGCTGGCGGGCGCGGTATTCGAGCCGTAAAACCGCCCCAGCGCCATGTCGGCGGCGTGGCCGGTACGCGGGAAAAACTGGATGGCCCCCACGCTGGCCGCCGCCCCGAGATCGATCCCCGCGTAGTCGTAGGTCGGGATCGAACTCAGGAAGAAGGTCGAGGTGTCGTTGTCGAACGCCTTGCTATAATCGTGGCCCGCGACCGGGTCGGCACCGCTGCCAAACGGGGTGCCGCTCAGAGTCGCCCCGCCGAGGCTTAAGAACCTGATTTCCGCCACGCTGGAATAGGATCGGTCTGGCCCACGGTAGCGCAGGTAGCGGAACGAGGCCGAGGAGGTGGAGGCGAGGGTCGTCCATTGGCCTTCCGGCGGAGGGGTGCTGCCCAATATGGCCAGCGCGACATCGTTCTGGTTGTTGATCGAGAGCTGCTGGTAGGTGATTTGCAGGAACCGGCCGCCCGCATCGGTCACTTTCGTCAGGCGGTTCTTGGTGTCGTAAGTGAACGTGGTGATGTTCTGCTGGCTGTCCGCGAACGAGGCCGCCAGCCAGGTGCTCGAAACCCCGACCCGCTTGAAAACGGTCTGAAACCCGTTCGCCCCTTGCAGGGTGAAAGTCCCCGCGTCGTTGAGAGTCACGGTATCGGTCACCGCGGGCGTTGAAAGATAGTTGGCCGTCGTGCCGACCCGGGTGAACCGGTTCACCACGCCGCTCGGGTAATAGAGCTGGATGGTATATGGCCCGTTGGCATCGTAGGCGACGGAAGTTTCCCACTCGTAGCCGTGACGCCAAGTCTGGTTGTTGCCGAAGATGTTATTGCTGATCACCGCGCGTGAATTGTAATACCGCGTCCAAACCAGCGGGCGCTCGCCGACGCTGCCCCAGACTTTCAGGTCCTCGACAACGTGGCGCTCGTTGCCCGTGTAGGGCGTCACGGAAGTATTTGTGCAGGGATCTGCGCCAGAGTCGTCAGGTTTGTTACACCTATCTCCTCCGCCTCCCCCTCCGCCCATAGGGCACGGCGGCGCCCCTCCGCCCTGGCTGTTGTTGCCACAAGTTGTTGCATGGGCGGAAGCGCACAATGCGGCAGCGAGAAAAATGGCGATAGTTTTTTTCATCATGGATTTCTGAGGATTATTTTTCCGTGAGATGGTTTACCGGTTGGCGACCGGCAGTTCCGGGCCGACCCAGAAATTCAACTGCCGCATGTCTCCGCCTTTGCTGACCAAGACGCGGTAAAGCCCGGGGTCATCGTTCGCGCGAAAGGAGAAGCTGATGTTCTTCGACTCGTCGAGCTTCAGCGCTTTGCCGGGGGCTTTCCCATCCAAAACTCCCCCGTCCGCCACCTCCACCGTGACCTGCTGGCCGGGGAAACCCTCCGGAAAGCCGACCTGCACGGCGACCGTCTCGCGCGGGTCGATCGGCACTCTCGCGAACTCGCCGTTCTGGTCGGGCTGCAGCGTCGTGTCGCTGCCTTTCACGTTCACTTTGGCGACCGCGCGCGCCCCGAGCGGCGGATCGACCCTGAGGTTGCCGACAGGAGCAGAAGGAGCCACGGGAGCGCGCGGCACCGGTTTCGAGGCGGCGACAGCACCGGGTGCCACTGGCTGCGTCGCCCCCTTGGAAGCCGCGACCGGCGAGGGTGCGCGCGAGCCTTCGTTCATTTGCCTGGAGGGAGGCTTCGAGGTTGCGGGCGCTGAAACAGCTTCCGTCTTGGGCTTCGATTGTTGCTGGGGCGCAGCGGGCTCCTGAGATGCGGGATTATTTATCAATTTTGATCCAAAAAATACGACGGACGCGAGGACTCCCGCCGCAACCAGCAATCGCGGAACCAAACCTTTGAATACCATAATGGTAGGGATCAATAGCGATGATTCGCTACGATGCCCATAGCGGTCTCGCTCCACCTTTTGACTTTTTCGCACATTTCTGATCCCCCACTCAATCGTTAACGCCCGCATTCTGGACTCGACGCGGCTTCGCCGCCCAGTGCTATCCCATCGCGCTCGGAGATCGCGATCCACCTTCCGCGATTAATCAGCGATTGGGAACTCGGGGATCGGCACTTGAGCGGAAGCGCAGTTTTCATGGGCGCGGTCACTGTTTCCCATTTCCCGGTGGTTTGGATCCGGTTGGCAGGCCCGCCTCGTCCAGGTTTTGATGTCCGACAACGCTGCCGTCATCGAGGTTGTTGATCGTTTGAGTCCTCAACCTGCTAAAAAGATCGCGCATATCAAGCAAGCCGCCCCAGGTGAACCAGACGGCTGCGACAAGGGCCATCAGCGCTGGGATTCCGACACCTGCAATATGCCAGAACACCGACCACCATGCTGCCGGCCAAGGAGACAGGAGATTCCAGATGGTGCCGACGGCCATGACGACAAACCAAAGGATGCTCCAGCCGAACAGTGCCCCGGCAATCCATTTGTCAGCGAGCGTGAAGTTCTCGTCGAAGCCAATGATTTTTCCCCATGTCAATTTCCTCTGCGCCGCGAGGGGCGTCTCCTCGCCGAGCGCGGCCTTGAGGTCCGCATACGCGCCCCGGTGCAGCATGCGATCCATGTTGAAATTCTCTTTGCAGGTCATCAGCGAAACCACGACGTAGACGCCGATGGCACACAGGATGGCAGCGAAGGAAACCCACTGGCCATTGAGCGGAAATTTCTCTCCATAAACCATGCGGATCACGATGCCGGAAGCCGAGAGGATCGAGCCGGTGAGCATCGCCCCCCAGGCGGCGGCGGTCGTGCCTTTGTTCCAATATAGCCCGCCGATAATGACCGCGCCGGCTCCGCCGATGAATACGGCACCGGTGACCGCCCACCACATGAAAATATACTCCGTCTGCCGGAAGAGGCTCCCAAAAAGGAAGGCGAACACGGCGACCCCGATAATGGAAAGGCGCAGTGCCCGGATGTGCTCCTTGGGGCTGAACGGCCGTTTGCGCAGGGGAACGAGAACATCCTGCACCAGAATCCCGCCCCAGGAATGCAGGTGGGACGAGTCGCCACCGAAAACGCCCATCAAGAGGACGGCGCAAAAAAGACCTTTGATCCCCATCGGGAGCATATAGGAAACGGCGAGTGGGATCTCCATCTGGGCCTGGACCTTGGGGTTCGTCATCGCGGAGATGGTGGCGTGAGCCGGGGCGGCGGCTTCGGCAAAATGCGGGTGCTCGAGAAAAGCCAGGGCGCACACGGCCATCAGGGCAGCCAGGGCATTCTTGGCCATGCCCCGCCAGTTGCCGAGCACTCCCCCCATTCTCGCCTCATGCGGCGTCGACGCGGCGGAATTGTAGCCGCTCGCGTTCTGCCAGGCCATCAACCCGTAGACACCGCCGAAGATCGACAGGGCGACATACCAGATATTGAAATCCTTGATGCCGCTCGAATCGAACGGGTTCAGGAGGGACCCTCCCGGCGGGCGACTCAGAAGAACCTGGCTGATGTCAGACCACTTGAAGACCATGACCAACGCAATGATGATCACCAGATAGAAGATCTGCGACAGGATCCCCTCGACGCAGTTTGTCACCATCACCGTGATCAGCCCGCCAGAGAGGGTGATGATCACTGTGATAGTGATCAGGACAGCCATCACCAGGATGAACGTCGGCACGGTGACCGAGAAAATGGAGACCTCCTGCGGCATCCGGAGAAACCCGACAAAAAACTGGGCGCCGACCGCGGGGATGATCCCGAAATTCAGGATTCCCGCGAGGAATCCGAGGCCGCCGGTGAAAAGCCGGAATTTCCGGCTGTAGCGGATTTCGAAGAACTGCGCCAGCGTCATGGCCCGCGTTTCCCGATATCTGTAGAACATGAATCCGCTGATTGCCACGCCGAGCATCACCGGCGCCTGGATCCATTGCCACCAGGTCACCGTAAACCCGGCCTTCGCGGTCAGCTCGAACAAAGCGACGAACACAACCGCCCCGGCCTGCGATTCCGCCTTTGCAACAGCCAGGAGATACCTGCCCGCCATGCGGCCGCTCGTCATGAAGTCGGCGACGCTTTTCATGTAGCTCTGCGTGTAGAGCCCGATGCCCAGGACGATGAGCATCGGCGCGATCAGGAGGATCCAATCAATGGTCTGCATGGCACAATCCGGTTACAGCCGAACTTCCGGCCTGGTTTTTTTTCATAGCATTAGGAACGGGCACTTCGTAGATCTGGCAGTGGCCGCTGCGGTTGGAAGTGAACACGATGCTGCGTCCGTCCAGGCACGCCAGGGGATGCGCGTGGGCGTCCTGATCCTCGGTGGTCGTGTCATGGCGGCAAAGATCCACCAGGCGTTGATCCGGTTGCTCCGCGCAAGGGTCCAGCAGCGAGATCATTCCGTCGCAACGATCCAACACCATCCGGCGTCCATCCGGAAACCCGGTCGCATGCCAGAAATCCACGCCGCCGATCGCCGTCTCGTGCAGCAATTTCCCTTCCCATGTGCGCGCGGCGACAAAGGACCGTCCGTTGCGGAGACCGTGATATACAATGCTCTCTCCATCCGGTGCCCAGTTCTCGTGCGTGCGCCACTCGCCCCCGGCCTCCGCGGAGATTTTGCGGAACGAGCCATCCGTCTCAAGGCACCAGATCCGGTCCGGCAGAGGCGATCCTTTGTCGTGCCCTTCGAGATTAAACACCATCCGGCCGGAGCCGGCGGGATCAAACTGGACATGCGTCACCCAGAACGGCACTTCCGCAGCGATCCGGGCCGCGCCGCTTTCGACATCCATGAAAACCAGGCGCGTGCACAAGCCCAGTTGCGCCATGCGGGACGGCACTTGGTTGAGCTGTTCCCACTGGGTTTTCTCGTCCCCGAAAGCGCGCGGATCGGTGCAGGGCACGCAGAATGTTTTCCCATCCGGAGCAACGTGGGTGTAGCCCCCATACCATCCGCCGGGCAGGGAGCAGAGCCGCTGCTCGCCCGCATCGGGCGCGTCGAGATCCACTCGAAAAACTTGATCGTCGCGGATGTAAAGCAGACGGTTCCGGAATGGATCGAGACAAGGGGAAGCCTTGCCGAGCCCGGAGAGGCCGCCTTGCGGGTAAACGTAACTCCGCAATATTCCGCATCGATTGTCGCTCAGCTGCCGGATGCTTCCGTCACCGCGCTCAATCGCGTAAAGATTCGGATGCCCGTCGCGGTCGGACAAAAACACGAGCCATCGCCCGTCTGCGGTCACGCTGTGGCTGGTGAAATACAGGTGGTGGTTTTTGCCCGGCGCCTGCGTCCATTGGGTGATCTCGGCCCCGGTCGCGGGATCGCGATAGGTCAAACGCTCGGCGGAAAGGGGCGGCTTCACGATGGCTCGGCCCAATTATTGCCCGGGCTTGTTGGCCAAAGGTTCGCTGTCTGTGCGGAAGGGTGTGGCGGGAAATCCAGCACCATTGGCCAAATTGCAGCCCGCCGGGTTGATGGCCCAGGCATAGCGCACGGCCACGGGAGCCTTCACCTCCGGGCTGCTGACGGCCACGCTCTCCCCCTCGATTTTCGCGTCCCCCCACACCCATTTCCCATCGGACCCGGAAATGGCGAAACCCTTCAGAGGGCCGCCCCCTTGAGCAACCAAGCCGCCATCGGTGCTTGAAAAAGAAACCACCACGCGGGTGCCATCCACACGGCTTCCGGATGGGAGCGGGCCCGAGGCCGCCACGCCACTTTTTCCGTAAACATTCGCCAGCGCCCAGTGCGCAAGCCGTTTTCCTGCCTCCTGCTTGTTCAGGGGATGATTGGATTTTTCCTCTCCCGTCCCGAGCGTCACAGCCATGCCGGCATTGGGCAGCTCCAGAGATTTCAATACGCCCTCGCGGACGAGCACCCGGCCGTGGGTTTGCATCGGAGCGCTCTGGGGCGCGCCGAACTCCGGAAGCTGCACGCTGATGAACGCGAAATCGTAACCCCAGCGCGAACGCCAATCCTTGATCATCGTGGCGAGTTGAAGACCGTAGAGATTGGCGTGCTGCGTGTAAGAATTGGCCTCGCCCTGATACCAGATCACGCCACGGATCGCGAACGGGACGAGGGGAAGAATGCGCTTTTCAAAAAGTGCGCCAGGAGCCGTTTTCGCCGACTTTACCGCACGCGCTCCCTCGACTTTCACCGCCTGCTGCTGATCGGACTCCGCCTGCTTCGCGTCTTCGGCAGCCGGTGCCGCGGTTTGGGTTTCTTCGAACAAAGGCTTCAATCCGGGCACCGCTTTCTGCACTTTCTCGTCTGTCCAGAATTCGATCGGTGTGCCGCCCGAGGAGACATTGAGCAGCCCGACCGGAGCCCCGGTCTTCTGATGGATCTCCCTGCCAAAATAATACGCCGCCGCAGAAAACATGCCCGCCGTCTGCGGGCTGCAAACCACCCACTTGGAATTCGGCTGGAACATCCGGATTTTCGGCCAATCCGCCGCCGCAATTTCTTCGGCCGCATTTTTTGCCTTGGAGACAGGGAATGCCATGTTCGACTGCCCCGAACACAGCCAGACCTCGCCCACAAGCACATCGCTGATCACGCGCGGGGTGCTGTCATTTCCTTGCACGGACAGGGCAGGAGCGGTTCCCGCCTTCAGCGGGTCCAGGGTGAGTGTCCACTTTCCATCCTGTCCCGCCACAGCGCTTTTCCGCTGGCCGTCGATGTCCACAGTGACCTTTTCACCCGGAGAGGCGGTGCCCCATACGAGAATATTCCGGCCGGCCTGCAAGACCATGTGATCGGAGAAAACCGGAGGGAGATGGACGGCTGCAATGGAGTGTCCCGCCCCGGACAACACCAAGCCGATGCACGCCCATGCCAAAAACGCGGCAGAGCATTTCGTTCGTCGGATCGCGCTTATAACAGGGGAGGGGCTGCGAGGATTCATCGGCTATTCCAGTTTGTAGGCGTTCAATTCCATCGGGCCGGATTCGATGACAAACTGCAGGTCATTTCCCGAATCCGTCGTCGCGCCGCGGGGAGTA
>Ga0247840_10008477_pt1 | contig 13766 bp, 11 predicted proteins | sample LaCruzMarch2015__FD_192404 | JGI IMG/M metagenome (GOLD analysis project Ga0247840, IMG submission 192404) | Freshwater microbial communities from meromictic Lake La Cruz, Castile-La Mancha, Spain - LaCruzMarch2015_17m | ecosystem: Environmental > Aquatic > Freshwater > Lake | place: Spain...
CCGGCGCCATGGTGCTGACCGAGCCGGACGCGGGCTCCGACCTGCAGGCCGTCAACATGCTGGCCTATCAGGACGACGACGGGCAATGGCGGCTCAAGGGGGTCAAGCGCTTCATCACCAACGGCAACGCGCAGATCCTGCTGGTGCTGGCCCGCTCCGAGCCGGGCACCAAGGACGGCCGCGGCCTGAGTCTGTTCGCCTGCTACGGCAAAGACAACGTCCAGGTGCGGCGCATCGAGAACAAGCTCGGGATCCACGGCTCGCCCACCTGTGAACTGCAATTCAACGATACCCCGGCGCAGCTCATCGGCAAGCGCAAGTTCGGCCTGATCAAATATGTCATGGACATGATGAACGGGGCGCGCCTGGGCGTCGCCGCCCAGGGCCTGGGCATCTCGCAGGCGGCCTATGAGGAGGCCCTGCGCTACGCCAAGGCACGCGAACAGTTCGGCAAGAGCATCTATGCGATTCCGGTCGTCGCCAATCTGCTGATGGAGATGCGCGTCACGCTCGAGAGCGACCGCTCACTGCTCTACGCCGGCTGCCACTGGGTCGACCTGCGCAATAAGTTGGAAGAGAAGATCGAGGCGCTCAAGGCCGCGGGCAAGGACTCGTCGGAACAGACCGCCAAACTCAAGGAAGCGACCCGGGTGGCCGCGCTGCTCACCCCCATGGCCAAGTATGTACTGAGCGAGAACGCCAATAAGATCACCTATGATGCCCTGCAGATCCACGGCGGCACCGGCTACATGAAGGAGTTCAATGTCGAGCGCCTGACGCGCGATGCCCGAATCACCAACATCTACGAGGGCACCTCGCAACTGCAGATCGTCGCGGCCACTGGCGGGGTCATCAACGACATCCTTGCAGACCATTTCACGGCCTTGGAACAGAAGGGCAAGGCCGGCAATCTGGCGCAGTTGGCGGATGAACTGAAGGAAATGCGGGTGCTGTTCCTCGACGCCCTGAAATACGTCACGGACAAGACCGATAAGCAATTCCAGAGCATCGCCGCCAAGGAACTGGTGGAGATCTACAGCTATCTCTACACCGGCTGGCTGCTCATGGCAGAGGCCGAGGAGGACAGCCGCAAGGTCTTCATCGCCCGCCGCTACATCATCGGCGCGGCGGCCAAGGCGCGCAAGAACTGGGAGGTGATCAAGAAGGACCTGTTCGCCGACCTGCTGCACGCGGACGATATCCTCATCTGATGTGAGCCGGCCGGGGGCGTCCGTGCCAAGCGGCGCCGCCCGGCGTATCGTTGGGGTTCGTTCCTCACCGCAACTGCCGGCCCTGGCGCCCTGGCTCCCACGCTCCTCGTTACACACAAGTGTCACCGACACAACGTAAGTCTCTGATTATGCGGCGTGAAGGCGCTCTTCGGTGCGCGTGGCGAAGCTCATAAAAACAAATACTTACGACGTTATGTATAACGATGAGCGCTCCCGCGTGGGAGCAAGACGGCATTCCCAAGCGGGAGCGTCATTGCCATTAAGTTAAGCCGCAACGGCTACTGGGAGCGCCGCACCCTAGTGCGGCGCGGCCTCTGCGCGGTCTTTCAGGCTACGGGTTTATCGTAATTGCTGGTTGCCATATTCGCCCCAAGATCCAGCCGATGACTTGCTCGAGCTCGGCTCGGAGTGTGCGTAGATCGGCAGCAGCAAGCCTGCCCATGGCGCGGGTGACGAGCCCTTGTTCAATCGATCCGATCGTAAGCAGCGTCTTCGTCATTGTCCCACACCGCCGCAAGACTCGCCTTGCCCGCCTTGGCGGCAGCGTGCGTGCGGCGTCGATCGTCCTCACGCGCACGCAAGAAATCGACGAAATCCTCCACCTCTGCCAGTCGCCGGGGCGGTAGCTGCCTGATCTTTTGGAGTAATACTTGTTCCGCTACGCTTATCACTGATGCTCCTGGCGGGGATTAGAGTTCGGTCGAGCTTGGAAGAACGCCTTGGTTAAGAGTTCTGTCGCCTCAACCGGCTCGGTAGTCTCGTAGCCTGGATGTAGCGTAGCGGAATCCAGGTCCCCCAGCAAGCCGCTGATCCGTCGCTTATCTGCGAGGCCGCTCCCGGATTCCGCTAAGCTCCATCCGGGCTACGGGGAGGTTTCAGCGAATTTGGGATAGCCACTCCATGGCCCAGTCCAGCACGGCGGAAATCATAGTTTCGGTGCCCGGGCGATCAAGTCCTTCGGGCTCCACCAGCCCGTAGCGCATCTCGATGGCGTAGGGATTGAATTCGTCCAACCGATCGGCGAAGGGTGGAGGGGCCAAGCCCGCATCGTGAAGCACGTCCAAAAGTTCCGCGATGTCGTGGGTGCGTCGGAACCGAACTCCCGCATGGGCCAATACTGCCTTGATGGCCTTCTCGATTGCCTGCTGCGCGTGGAATCCGGCCAGCGAGTCGTGCAGTTCGGGATCGCTCGCGAGTTTGACATAGGCTTGCGCATCGCGCATGGCTGCGGTGAGAAAGATATCTGCCAGGTTTCGTTCAGGCATAAACTTGCGTACCTTCCCGCAACGCGGAATACAAGGCGCTCCCCGGTTGGTCGCCCCAGCGGGCTACATCGTCCGCGGAATAGACCAATACATCGACCGGAATGCGCAGAGGGCGGAGAGCCCGCCGCAACCGGACCATTTCTGCGGCGCGGTTCGCGACCTGTGGCTCAATCACCAGTAGGTCGAGGTCGGAGTCCTCTCGCGCATCGCCGCGCGCGTAAGAGCCGAACATCAGTATCCGGTCGGCACCGGCGATCTGCGCCAGTATGCGGATAGCGGAATCGATCTTTTCTTGGCTAATCATCGGGATTGCTCGTGTGCGAGAGCGTTTGACCGCCATGCTGGGGGCCGAAAAGAACCGTATCGCATTGCGCCGTTCTTTGATCGTGCGCCGCCAACTGTTGCCTTGCAGATCCGGTTGGTACTGACATTTCAGCAGGTGGGCCAGGAGCACGGCCAGCCGGCTCGCCAACTCGCGCTTTTCGCTCTTGCCCACGTCCTCGATTTCCTCCGCAAGGTGCTCCATGTCCATTTGGGAGAAGAGCCCGGCGCGCAGCAACGCCGCTTGCTCGTTCGCCCATGCAACGATGTCACCATCGTAATTGCTGGTTGCCATACTCGCCTCAAGATTCAGCCGATGACCTGCGCGAGCACGACTCGAAGTGTACGCAGATCGGCAGCAGCAAGTCTGCCCATGGCGCGGGTGACGAGCCCTTGTTCAATCGATCCGATCATAGGCAGCGTCTTCGTCATTGTTCCACACCGCCGCAAAACTCGCTTCGCCGGCCTTGGCGGCAGCTTGCGTGAGGTGTTGATCGCCCTCGCGTGTACGCAAACAATCGACGAAATCCTCCACTTCTGCCAGTCGCCGCGGCGGTAGCTGCCGGATCTTCCGGATCAAGACCTGTTCGGCTACGCTCATTGCTGGTGCTCCTGGCGGGGATTTTGAATTCGGTCAAGCATGAAGAACAATCTTGAAGATGACTCACGCAGAGGCGCGGAGACGCAGAGAAGCCGGATGATTCCGAATTCATCAGTCCCCGGTCCTGGTCACGATCCCGGCCAACGCCAGGGGGCGGGCATCTCGGCCGTTCGCCGGGATTATCGCACAGGCTTGTCGGCAAGCGATCCGCTGGCCGCACCCTCAACGGTTCGGGTTGATCCCGCGGCGCTCAGGGTCGCGGCGGGCGCCATGGTGCGCGCGGCGCACCCTACGCGCGGCGCCGGGGCACGGACAGGGCGAGCAGACCGATGGCGATGAGGGCGGCCGGGGCGGGGATGGGGGTGGCAGCAACCGTGTTGCCAGTCTCGATGGGGGCGAAGGCGGCATCATAGACGGTGAAGGGCTGGGAACCAGGGCCGGTCACGCCGCCGCTCCAGACGAATTCGACCGAAAACAGGTTCGCGAGTGCCGGGCTATCGGCGCGGGCCAGGGCGTCGTAGAGGCCAGTGTCCGGGATGATCTGGCTCGGCTGGGCCACCTGCGGGTCCCAGTCGCCATTGACCGCGGGCGGCGGGTCCTGGAGGTCGCTCGTGGTGTTGTAGTCGAACTCGACGAAGAAGCCTTGGCCCGCCAGGAAGGTGCCGTTGCCGACCCGGTAGTCGTAGCGCCACAGGTCCTGGCCCGGGGTGGTGTCGGTCAGGTCGGTCGCCAGATACTCGATCTGAATGGCGTGGGCGGGGGCGGTGAGGGCCAGCGCCAGCAGCAGGGCGGTGCCCATGGCGCGGCGGCCGGTGGCTCTACGCGCGCCTGAGCGGCAGGCGCGGGGCCCGGCGGTATCTCTATCGATCATGCGGGTGCTCCTTACGAGTTGGGCCACTGGCGGATCATCGCGCCGCCCGCGAAGAAACCGGAGGTCGAGGCTTCAGCCGGTCGTGAAAGTCGCGCAGCGACGCTGTGGGAGCGGCTTCAGCCGCGACGGGCCGCGCCGGGAACGCGGCGTCGCAGTTCGCCCCGGCGCCGCATCGCGGCCGCAGACCGCTCCCACAAGAAACGTTCATGTTCCGGGCTGACCACTCATGGCAGTAAGCCGCGACGAGGGCGCGCCCGCTTGCGCGGTCGCGTCGCGGCTAACGGCCATGAAGGCTCGCCGTCACCCCCGAAACATGAAAGCCCCCGGCAAGAGTGGCTTTCACGGTAACCCGACTTAGGCGATTCTTCTCTGCGCCTCTGCGCCTCTGCGTGAGATTCTTTAAGAGGTCTCACTGGTCGTCGGCATCGCCGAGCACGGCGTTCGCCGACCGGATGACCCAATCGGTCCAGGGGCCGTGCGCGGTCGTCTCGCCGACGTTGCCGACCTGCCAGGCGACCTGGACCGGTTTGCCCTGGCTGCCGATGCTGGGGATCTCGACGCTGGTGACCTGGAGCGCCACCGGCGAGTGGCGCGTCACCAGGACCTCGCGTCCGCGCGGGCTGGTACCGGCGCGGTTGCGGGCCTCGGCCTGGAGCCGGTTGCCGCCGAGCAGCAGGTCGATGGTCGCGGAGAAGCCGCCGGAGGCATCCACGGCCAGGGGGCCCGCGACCGGCGCATCGTTGCGATAGAGGATGACCTCGGCACCCACGGCGGCACTGCCCGCCACGGCGACGGTCGGCGCGATGGTGGTGGTCCCGTCGGCGGGCGCCGAGAGGGTCGGTGCCGGCGGCGGTTGGAGTGCGACCTGGATGGCGAATTGGACCAGTGTCTCGTTGCCCGCGGTGTCGAATCCGCGGATCTCCAGGGTTTGGGGTCCGTCGGCGAGCGCCCCGATCGGGAGTAGGGCGTGCACCTGGCCGGTGCCGCCGGGGGCGGTGGCGAGGTGGGTGCCGCCCGCCTGGACTTCGATACGGTCGACCCCCGAGAGGTCGGTGGCGGTCAGCGAAAGCTCGCCGGACCCGGTCAGGACGGTGCCGTCGACCAGTGCCGCGCCATTGAACAGGAAGGCAGCGAGGGTCGGGCCGGTGCCGTCCGCGAAGCCGCCGCCCTGGGCGCTGAGCGCGGCGCCGGTGGCGCTGTAGGACAGGGCGAGGGTGCCGCCGCTCTCCCAGTCGAGTCCTGTCGTCTGGGCGAACTGGCCGGTGCGGGCGGCCGATATGATGAAGGGGAGGGTACTGCCGGCGGCGGGGATGAAGCCCGCGAAGCCGGAGACGGCGAGGGTGCCGCCAAGCTGGGCGCCCTGGTCGATGGTGAGACGGTCGAACTGGTCGCCCGGGGCGGGGCCGCCGAGCTCGATGGCGAGTACACCCTCGGCCCCTTGCTGATAGATGCCGCCGATGCGGATGCTGCCGGCGGAAGCGGTGCCGCTGCCGGGGGAGACGCGGCCATTGTTGACCAGGGGCGCGCCCAGGAAGCCGCTGCCGGAGAGCAGGGCGCCGGTGTCGAGCCGGAGTGCACCCAGGGTATAGATGCCGGTCTCGGTCAGGCGCAGTTCGGTGCCGCCGCTGAGTTGGAGCAGGCTGGCGTTGAGGACCAGGTGGCCGCCCGCACTGGCCTGGAGATAGGAGCCGACGCCCACGGAGCCGCCGTAGAAGGTGGTCAGGGCGGGCAGTTCGATCCGACTGGCCGCGCCGTCCGCGACGATCTCGATGGGGCTGCCGCGCTGGGGCGTGATGTTGGTGACATTGGCGAGACGCACGGCGGCGCCGTCGCGGGCCTCGATGCGCAGGGGGTCGGCCGGGACCGTCGCGGCGAACATGCCGCCGGCGATGGCAAGCGCGATCAGGCGCGACAGCGGGCGTTGATGCCGGTTGGACACGGTCGTTGGTCCCTGGTGGTCTCGTTGCGCTTGGGTTTGGTTCGGCGGGGCCGTCCTGAGGTCTAAGGCGCGGGGTTCTCGGCGAAGGCCTGAATGGCGCAGTAGCCTTGGGGTATGGTGGCCGTGGCGGTCCAGGTGGATTGGCTGGCATCGCCGCTGGTAAAGGTCGCGTTGAAGAACGCGGGCTGTGAATGCTTCGGGGACACGCGCACCCGGACGGTGCCGGCGGGATCGATATTCCGGGTCTCGACCAACACCTGGGCGGTGGCGAGGTTGGGGAGCGAGACATCCACCTGTCCGAGCTCGAACCGCGAGTGCGGGTCGGCCGGGACGCTCACCGTCTGCACCGAGACGACCCGCGCAGACGGGACGGTCGCGGGCGGCCAGAGGATGACGGGGTCGTCCGGGGCGACCACATCGGTTGCGGGAGACGGGCGGATGGTACCGTTCACCGCGAGGGTTTCGAGACGGATGCGGCCTTCGCCGCCGCCGTCGACCGAGTCGTGGTTTCCAGGGCCCGAGGCACTCAGTGCTCCACTGCCGGTCAGCGTGTCGGAAACCAGCCGGATGGCGCCGCCGGAACCCGAACCACCCCATCCCCAGGGACCGCCACCGTCCGCGAGGATCTTGCCGTTGACCGTGATGGTGCCGGCCGCGGCAATCAGGATCGCCCCGCCGCCGGCACCGGCACCATAGGACTGGTCGTAGTATCCGCCGCCGCCCGAGCCGCCGATCAGGGGCAGAATGCGGGCGTTGCCGTAAAGCGGAAAGTCGTTTCGAAATCCGGCTGTGGCGTAGCTACCGGATCGGTACCAAAGGGCCCCGCCAGGGCTGTAGTTGAACACGACCGCCCATTGGGTCGAGTCGTAGACGCCCTTGCCCGCGCCGACGCTGTCCCAGGGCGCGGTCGGCGCCTGCGACAGGTCGATGGTCTGATTGGCCGCCGGGGCGTAGGCCCCATCCGTGCCGTCGGCACCCGGAATCACCAGGTCGGCCTGGGCCGTGAAGACGACGGCTGCCGCGGCCACGACGAGCAGCGATTTGAAAGCTGGGACTATTGCGTTCATGGGTTTCCCCTTGGGATGTTCCACCGATCCCCGGCAGTGCCTAGGGCGCCTGATTCTGGATACTGACCTCGCGGCTGACGGCCGACCGGGTCGGGAGCTCGCGCGTCTGTTGCGCGCCGACGAAGACCGAAACCTCGCGGGAGGCGGCACTGCGGATCGCCAGGCCCTCGCCGCTTGATTCAGCGGCGACAAAGACGCTGAGTTCCCGCGAGACGGCACTGCGCAGATCCGCCAAGGGGAGTTCCGGAGATTGAACGAACAGCGAGAACTCGCGCGACAGGGCGGAACCGATGTCGGTCACGGGGTCTGGGGTAGGGATGCCGATATTCGACAGGCCGGAGAGTTCCAGCAGGCTGCCGGGGCCTTGGGCGCTCAGCAGTCCGGACCCCGCGTATTGGGTAGCGCCGGCCAGGGAGACGACGGCGCCGTCCAGGGCCAGCACGCTGCCGCCCCGCACGGCGGCGTTGCCGGTGACGGTGAGGCTGGCGCCGGCCCCGGTGACGCGCAACGCGGCGCCGGGCTCGACGAAGAGTTGGCCCGTGATCAGCGATGGGTGGGAGAGGGTGAAGGAGCCGCCGGTGAGGCGCAGGGTCCCGGTGAGGGTCAGGCTGGCGACCGTGGTGTCGCCCGCGGAGTGCGTGATCTGGACGGCGGCAGTGGTTGCGAGGACGTCATCAGTGGGACGGGGAACGGCGCCGCCGCTCCAGTTGGCGGGCGCGTCCCAGTCGCCGACGGCGGGCCCGGTCCAGGTGACCGTGTCGGCACGCACCCCCGCGGCGAGGGAGAGCAGCAGGGCCGGGATAGCAAGCAGCGCTAGCCGGATTCCCCCCCGCTGTCAGGTTATTCCCCACGGCCGACCCCCGTTGTGCGACGCGGTTGTTATGCGGGCGGTCGATCGCCCCTTGCTGTCGGGGGGAAGACTAAGAGACAAAACATGAATTTGTGAAGAGTTGGTTTTTCACGGGCCGGATCTGAAGCCTCAGCAGGCCGGATCAGGCTGCTCGCCGGTGGGCGGGCCGGGGGCCAGGCGCCGACTCGTTCGCTCCCAAGGTCCCCTTGGGAATGCGGTCGGCGAAGCTCTGCGTCGCGTGTCGCTGAACGTGGGGCGGAGCGCTTCCGGGAACTGGTTCCCAAACAGAGTCCCAGTTCAGGCGCTAAGGGGTCCGCACGGTCTCAAGCGCCGTGGGGACGTGGATGTAGGTCGGATGCAGCGGCATGAGCCCGGTACCCGTGGGGGAGAAGTGCATCCACAGTTCCAGGGTGTCCATCCGCAGGACGATGGATTGTACCGTGACGATGGTGTTGGAGAGGAAGAGCGCCCCGGAGCTGTGCGCGTTGCCGTCGGTGCCGGAAAAGCCCGCGATGCCCTTCATGAGTTCCAGGTCGATCGGCGCGCGGGCGAGTTGGGACCCGTAGAGCCCCTTGAAGCTGTTCCAGCGGTTGGTATCGGCGGGGTCTGGTTCCAGGAAAAAGTTACCGGGCAGTCGAAAGTCGTTCACCGTCGCCACCGCCGCCGGGATACCCCAGGAGACTCCTGGCCGCAACGGGGAGTCGGCGCGGCGCAGCCCCCGCCCGGGACTGCCGAGGTCCTGTTCCAGCACCGCGGCGGTGGTCTCGTCAGCCAGGAAGATCAGGTGATTGAAGGCATAATCCTTGGTCGCCAGGTCATCCGCCGCATCCTGCAGGGTACTGGTGTTTTCCAGCGCATAGCGCAGGTCAAAGGCATAGGAGCGCTTGGTCGACAGGTCCGTCGGGTAAGGCGCCCCGGTCTCGGCATCCAGGAGGGCGCCGAAGACCTTATGGGTGTTGAACAGGCTGTTCGGCGTCAGGGTCCCGAGGAAGTGGATCAGGCACAGGGTTTTGTCGCCGTTCTTCAGGGTGCTGATCGCGTGCAGCTTCGAGGTGTCGTTGCGGGGCAGGGCATCCCAGTCGAGGCTGCGGCCCAGGATGGTCTTGCCGGTGGCGGAGGAGGTGCCGAAGGCGGCGGAGGCCGAGCACTGGGTGGGACGCAGTACGTCCTGGAACACCTGGAGCACCAGCAGTTCGTTGGCGGAGAGTTTGCCGTCCCCCAGCCGGTCGGTCTCTTCGTTGAAGACCTCCTGCATGCCCTGGATTTCGTCCACATAGTCTTTGGGGACGTTGCGCAGGATCGCCCGCGCGCGCTCCGCGGCGACGGAGAAGGTGGGGCTGGGGTAGTGCTGCAGCAGCAGGGTGAACTGATCCTCCAGCAGGGAGTCCACGGTTGCCTCGTAGTCCGGCATCGCCTCCAGGATCGCCTGGGCGAGTGCCTTGCCCATCTCCCGATGGGTGCGGCCGGTGTAGTCCATGACCACGTCGTAATAGAGGTCCTGCTTCTTCTGGATACTCACCGCCGGGGAGGCGCTGTCGGCCGCTCCCGACCCGCCCAGGAGTAGCGAGGAACCGAGCAGGAGCCGGGCGACGAGCGACCGGCGGGTGGTTATGTTCATGGTGATTGTTCCGTGGTCGGTGGGGGGCGGTGAGTCGGGCGAATTGCCTTGGAATTGACCCGCCCCAGGTCGAGATCAACCGGGAGCCACACTCCCAGACCTGGTGCCCGGTTTCAGCTTATCTTGCGTATCGACCCCAACGGGGTCGAACATACCAGCCCAGGGCAACGCCCTGGGTATGGGTTATCGTAGCGCTTAGCCCTGAAAGGGCGTGACATAACGGCGTGGCTCCTTATGTCACGCCCTTTCAGGGCTCGGCCGATATAAATAACGCTATCCCAGGGCGTTGCCCTGGGCTGGTATATCGTGCCCCTGCGGGGCTTGAGCAGGCGCAAGAATAGCAGCAACGGGGTACCAGCCGCCTTGTCGATAGCCGGATGTCGGGTTACGGCGCGCGTCAGATGCTTGTTTTTGAAACAAGTGCCTTGCCACGCGCGCTCACCCCGACCTACCCGAGACCAAGGATATTAAATCCGGTGTCCACGAACAATACGTCGCCGGTGATGCCGCTCGCCAGATCCGAGCACAGGAAGGCAGCGGCATTACCCACCTCTTCGGCGGTCACGTTGCGCCGCAACGGCGTGTGCTTCTCCACCTGATTGAGCATCGAGCGGAAGTGCGAGATCCCGGCCGCTGCCAGGGTATAGATAGGGCCGGCCGAGATGGCGTTGACGCGGGTCCCGTTGGGGCCGAGCGAGGCGGCCAGATAGCGGACATTGGCCTCGAGGCTGGCCTTGGCCAGTCCCATCACGTTGTAGTTGGGCACGGCCCGCTGGGCGCCGAGGAAGGTCATGGTCAGGAGCGCCCCATTGCGGCCAGCCATCAAGGGGCGGCTGGCCTTGGCCAGGGCGGCGAAGCTGTAGGAGGAGATCTCGTGGGCGGTGTTGAAGCCCTCGCGCGTCAGGGCGTCCACGTAGTCCCCGTCCAACTCGTGCTTGGGGGCATAGGCGATGGAGTGGACAATGGCGTCCAGGCCGTCCCAGCGTTGTTCCAGGGCGGCGAAGCATTGGGCGATCTGGCGGTCGCTGCCCACGTCCAGGGGCAGGGCGATGTCGGAGTCCAACTGCGTGGCCATCTCCTCGACCCGCGGGCGCAGCTTGTCGTTCTGGTAGGTGAGCGCGACCTGGGCGCCCTCGCGGCGCATGGCGGCGGCGCAGCCCCAGGCGATGGACCTGTTGCTGGCCAGGCCGGTGATCAGGACGCGCTTGTCTTGTAGAAAGCCCATGGGTGTCGATTGCTCCGTGGTGGGTAGTTTCGATGGTGTCGGGCGGCGGGGCGGAAGATCGGCAGCGGCACGACTTTCGGCGGCGCCGTCTCCCGTGCGATCATGTCCGCCCTATGAGGATTCGCAACACTACCGAAACTTGTCGGCCCGTGCCAGCCTGGACCAGCCTCGAGCGGGGGCTGGCGGCGGCGACGTGGGGTTTTAGCGGGCGCCTGGTCGGGTCGGTGACCGCCTTAGTCCGCGCAGCGGACCCTGCGGGGCTCAGCGTGCGGCGCGGGGTCCTGGCGATGCTGGTGGTGGCCTTGATGCTGCTGCTCGGCGGCTGCGGCCAGGGGCCGTGGAACGACCCCTATCCGGCGGGGCGGGCACTGAGCAACACCCTCTACAGCTCCTTCGACGAGCGGCCCAAGCACCTGGACCCGGTGCGGTCCTACAGCGCCAACGAGTATGCCTTCCTCGCCCAGGTCTACGAGCCGCCCCTGCAGTACCACCTGCTGCTGCGGCCCTATCAGTTGATGCCGCTGTCGGCGTCGCAGGTCCCGGTGCCGCGTTATTTCGACGCCGCGGGCAAGCCCCTGCCGGACGATGCACCGGCGGCGCAGATCGCCTTCAGCGACTATCTGGTCCAGGTCCGCCCCGGGGTCCGCTTCCAGCCGCACCCCGCCTTCGCCCGGGATGGGTCCGGGGCCTTGCGTTACCACGCGCTGACCGCGGGAGATCTCAGCGGCATCAATCGCCTGGCGGACTTCCCCTACACCGGGACCCGCGACTTGACCGCGGCAGATTTCGCTCACCAGATCAAACGCCTGGCCGCCCCCTGGCTGCAGTCGCCGATCGCCGGGGTGATGCAGGAGCACATCCTGGGCTTCAAGGAACTGGGCGAACGCCTGGCGCCGGCCGCGAAGCTGGACCCGATCGCCCGGGTCCAGGCCCTGCGCGAGGCGCGGCTCGATGGGGTGGAGGTGGTGGACCCGACGAGTTTTCGTATCCGCATCAACGGCAAATACCCCCAGTTTACCTACTGGCTCGCCATGCCCTTCTTCGCCCCCATGCCCTGGGAGGCGGAGTTGTTCTATGCCCAGCCCGGGATGAAGGAGCGCAATATCGTGCTCGACTGGTACCCGGTCGGGACCGGTCCCTTCATGCTGACCGAGAACAACCCCAACCTGCGGATGGTGCTCACCCGCAACCCCAACTTCTGGGGTGAAACCTTCCCCGCCCAGGGGATGCCCGGGGACGCCGAGGCCGGACTCCTGGCGGACGCCGGTCGGCCCATGCCCTTCGTGGACCAGGCCGTCTATAGCCTGGAGAAGGAGGACATCCCGCGCTGGAACAAGTTCGTCCAGGGCTATTACGATTCGTCCGGGATCTCCTCCGACGCCTTTGATCAGGCGGTGCGTATCGGCGGCGACGGCGGCCCCAGCCTCACCGACGAGATGCAGACCAAGGGCATCGAACTCATCACCTCGGTGGAGACCTCTATCTCCTACCTGGGCTTCAATATGCTGGACCCGGTGGTGGGCGGCTACAGCGAGCCGGCGCGGCTGCTGCGCCGCGCCATCTCGATCGCGGTGGATTATGAGGAATTCATATCGATCTTCGCCAACGGCCGCGGCCTGATCGCGCAGGGGCCACTGCCGCCCGGCATCAGCGGTTATCGCGAAGGGGAGGGCGGCATCAACCCCTATGTCTATGAATGGCGGGACGGCCGCCCCGTGCGCCGGGGGATCGAGGAGGCGCGCGCCCTGCTGGACCAGGCCGGCTACCCGGGCGGGCGCGACCCCAAGACCGGGCGGGCGCTCAGCATCAACTATGAGGCGGTCGCCACCGGGCCCGATGACAAGTCGCGGCTCGCGTGGATGCGCAAGCAATTCGAGAAGCTGGGGATCGAACTCGTCATCCGCTCCACGGACTATAATCGCTTCCAGGAAAAGATGCGCAACGGGACCGGCCAGGTCTACATGTGGGGCTGGAACGCCGACTATCCGGACCCGGAGAATTTCTTCTTCCTGCTCTACGGCCCCAACGGCAAAGTGGAGCACCAGGGGGAGAACACCTCCAATTATGACAACCCGGAGTTCAATCGGCTCTTCGATCAGATGAAATTCATGGAGGACGGCCCCGAGCGCCAGGCCCTGGTCGACCAGATGATGACGATTGCCCGCCGCGACGCGCCTTGGCTCTGGGGCTTCTACCCCAAGGCCTTCGCCCTGCATCACCAGTGGCTGTTCAACGCCAACCCCAACAAGATGGCAAATAATACGCTGAAATACCGACGGCTCGACCCGGCGGTGCGGGAGCGCCTGCGCACCCAGTGGAATCCGCCGGTCCTGTGGCCCCTGTGGGCGACGCTTGCAATTGTCCTGGTCCTGGTCCTGCCCGCCCTTTGGATGGTGCGGCGCCGCGAACGGAGCACCGCCCTGTGAGCGCATATATCCTGCGCCGCCTCCTCTATGCCGTCCCGATCCTGATCGGGGTCAACCTGCTGACCTTCGTCCTGTTCTTCGTGCTCAACTCACCCGATGAGATGGCGCGGATGCAGCTCGGGGAGAAGCGGGTGACGGCGGCGGCGATCAGCCATTGGAAGCAGGAACACGGCTATGACCGGCCGCTGCTGTTCAATGAGAAGGCCAGCGGGCTTGCCAAGGTTACCGATACCATCTTCTTCCAGCGTTCGGTGAAGCTCTTCGCCTTCGACTTCGGTTCATCGGACGACGGGCGCAATATCGGTTACGACATCTCGCAGCGCATGTGGCCCAGCCTCGCCATCGCCGTGC
>Ga0247840_10008478_pt1 | contig 13764 bp, 17 predicted proteins | sample LaCruzMarch2015__FD_192404 | JGI IMG/M metagenome (GOLD analysis project Ga0247840, IMG submission 192404) | Freshwater microbial communities from meromictic Lake La Cruz, Castile-La Mancha, Spain - LaCruzMarch2015_17m | ecosystem: Environmental > Aquatic > Freshwater > Lake | place: Spain...
TAAAATCGTTAAAGTGGCTGACAAACAATTAATCGGTGAAACAGCATTAACTGAAATGCTTTATTTGAGACAGTTGGCGAGCGTATACAATAAAAATAAAATGGAGAAACTTGAAGCAATTTTAGAGTCAACACACGATAGAGTTGTGATATTTTATAATTGGACAGCAGAGTTTGAAAACATTAAAACACTGTGTGAAAAGTTGAAACGCCACGTCTCATATGTTAATGGTATTGGTGACGATAGAACAAATTATAATATACATGATGATACAGTGACTATTGTTCAATATCAAGCTGGATCATCGGGAATAAACTTACAATTATCAAATAAAATAATATATTTTTCTTTACCTTTATCTGGTGATGATTTCTGTCAATCACAAGGCAGAATTCATAGAATTGGTCAAAATAGAACATGCTTTTATTTTTACTTAATTACAGATAATTCTTTGGAAAGTAAAATTTTAGAAGTTGTTAAACGCAAAGAAAACTACATATTGCAGTTATTTTTGAAAGGTGAGGAGGATGTTTCATAATGGGTAAGAGAAGAATCAAAGGGAATGACTATATTACGATAGATGATTGTTGTTATGTGATTGTTGTTAAAAGGGATGGATCACAGGAGTATTTTTTAATTAGTAGAGATGATTTAGAGATTTGTCAAAAATATACTTGGAATATAACGCATAAGGGTTATGTTGTTACATGGGATTATAATGATGGCTACAAATTTTTACAACTTCATAGGTTTTTACTGAAACCCGATAGTAAGCTATGTGTTGACCATATTAATGGTGACAAGTTAGATAACACACGAGAGAATTTAAGAATTTGTACAAATCAAGAAAATTCGATGAACCAACATAATATATTCGGTATATCCAAATATAAAGGGGTTAGTTGGCATAAAAGAGATAATAAGTGGACTTCTAGAATTACAGTCAATTATAAATCGATCTATCTCGGATACTTTAAAAGTGAAGAAGAAGCAGCAAAAGCCTACAATGAAGCAGCCATCAAATACCATGGTGCATATGCTAAACTCAATGAGGTTGCTTGATGAACGAAACACAATTCAAACAAAAAGTTCAAAAATTCCTTGACTCTCAAGGTGTATATCATGTTAAGCAATTAGGTTGTGCCTATACAAAGTCAGGTATCCCCGACCTATTAGCCTGTGTTAATGGGTATTTTTTAGGCATTGAATTAAAAGTTAAGCCAAATAAACCAAGTGAGTTACAACTTTATAATGTCGATCAGATTCGAAAAGCAGGAGGTGTTGCCTTTATATTATATCCTGAGGATTTTGAGGATTTTAAGAAAATCGTAAAGGAGCTGATGAATGATGGTAATCAAAAATGAGGACATTAATTACGGTCGTAAGTTTGACAATTTTAAACTGCGTTATGACTTAATCCCAACTGAAGCACTTGAAGAACTAGCAAAGGTAATGACTTATGGTGCTAACAAGTATGATGAAAACAATTGGCAGAAGTTAGAGAATTTCAACGATCGTTATTATGCTGCATTACTAAGACACTTATTTGCTTGGAGATCTGGGGAGGAAATAGACAAAGAATCAGGATTGAGTCACTTATCTCATGTGTTAACCAATGTTGTATTTTTAGTATATCATGCAAAGGAGGTGTAATTTATGGAGATATTTATTTTATCATTAGTCATTGCTGAATTGTTAGTGTCAGGTTTTTTGATTATACTTATGATTAACGCTCCAATGCGTGATGATGAAAGTGATGATTAGTTATAGCCGCATATCAACCTTCCAATCTTGTCCTTACAAATATTACCTTCGTTACATAATGGACATATCAACAATACCTGATCACGATGCTAATAGTGGGATACTTTGTGGATCCTTAATACATAAAGCCATAGAAACAGATCTGGAAACAGCTATAAACGAGTACTATAATGAATTTAAATTAATATCTGACAAACAAATCGAAGAAGTTATTAAGGTTCAAATATTATATCCAAAGATAATGAAAATACTTTCACAGTTTAAAAAGCAACAACATGAAGTCCCTTTTGAGGTTTCAAACTTTCGTGGTTTTATCGATCTAATCGCAGATAAAACATTAATAGATTTTAAGTACTCAAACAATCGGGACAACTATATGACCTCTCCACAACTACATATTTATTGTTATTTTATGAGGCAACTGGGGTACGAAATAGACCACATGGCTTATTTGTTTATACCTAAGACACAAATCAGGCAGAAAAAAACAGAAGATTTAATGCAATTTCGGCAACGTCTGATTGAAACAGCATCAGAGTTAGAGCCTGAATTGATATATGTTGAGTACGACGATATGAAAGTTAATGACTTGTTTTTAGAGGCAAAAATAATGCTCTTAAGTAAAGACTTCCCCAAAAACGAGACTAAACTATGCGACTGGTGTGAATATCAAAATTATTGCAAAAACAAGGAGGATATTATGCTATTACCCAAAAATGAGAAAAAAGTAATTAAAGTTAACACAACTCCAGATATGTGGCTATACGGTATGAGTTATTCAGGAAAGACGGTGTTTTCGGACTCACTGGATAATGTGCTATTTTTAAACACTGATGGCAATACAGATCACATTAAATCACCAGTAATACAAATCAAAGATGAAATAACAGTAACTGGAAGACTATCCCAAAAAGTTAGTGGATGGAATGTATTTAAAGATGTTGTGTCAGAGTTAGAAAAAAAGCAAAATGACTTTAAAATTATTGCTGTAGATCTTTTAGAAGATTTATTTGAGCTTTGTAGGTTGCACGTTTATGATCAACTAAAAATCAAACATGAATCAGAAGCTGCTTTTGGAAAGGCATATGACATGATTAAGACTGAATTTTTATCGACATTAAAAAGGTTAAAGATCATTGGATATCAAATGATCTTTATCTCAAAAGAAGTTAAATCCGAAATCACAAAAAGCAATGGCGAAAAACTAACAATCATTAAACCCAACATGCAGGATAAGATAGCAAACGTTGTTGCTGGAATGGTTGATATAACCGCAAGAGTTGTTGCAGAGGGTAATGACAGGTTTTTGAGCTTTAAGACCTCTGAATATATTTTTGGGGGAGGTCGTTACAACTTCGGGATCGAAAAGATCCCATTAAATAAAGACGAGTTTTTGAAGATTTTGACTAAAATACAGGAGGTAAAATAATGAGTAAATTTAATGATATGTTTAATCTTGCAGGACTACAAAAAGATATAGCTAGTTTAGCAGAAAAACAAGCTCCAAAGAAAGAATTTGTTGACGTGCCTGTCGGAGTTTACGAAGTTTGTCTAATGAGTCTTGAACTTAAAGAATCCAAAAAAGGTATGCCAATGGTGTCAGCAAGGATGAAAATTGTGTCTGGTGAATACGAAGGGCAATCAGTTTTTATGAATCAAGTGTTGACACAAGGGTTTCACTTTTCAATTGTTAACAGAATTTTAGAGGCTTTAGAAACTGATTTGGAAATTAAGTTTGTAGACTTTGATCAGTACGAAGAGTTATTAAAATCAGTTCTAGAAGTTGCAACGTATGAGTTTGCAATTGATTTATCCGAACGCAATGGATTTAAAGTTATTAATGTAATCAAAACTTTCAAATGTCCATTTAATTAAATTTTAAATTTCCTTTGTCAAAGATTCGCCTCGATGAGCAATCCACAGGATTATAGCTGGGGCAATCTTTACTTTGGATTAAAAGGGGTGACATGATGATCGAAAAAAAATTAAAACATGTAACCGAAACAAAAGTGTTAAAGGGTAATACTCGTAGATTAATTGGTGATTTAAGTGGATTATATGGAGATTGTAAGGGTTTATACGGTAATTGTAGTGCATTGTATGGGGATTGCACATTTATATATGGTAATTGCACTGGCATAAAAGGCGATTGTACTGGATTAAGTGGTAATATCGATGATTGTTTTGTTGGGGATGATTTGTCTAGAGACTTGATAGATATAACTGAATTGGTGGTGATTGATTAATGTTAGTCTTTTACGATTTTGAGGTTTTTCGAAATGATTGGATGGTTGTTTGCATCGAAGACAACGATCAAGAGACTATAATTACAAACGATCAACCCAGGTTGGTGGAGTTTTATAATAAACACATTAATGATATTTGGGTTGGATATAACACACGGCATTATGATAGATACATACTCAAAGGCTTAATCCTTGGGTTAAACCCATACAAAATATCCAAGTGGATCATCGAGGGTAATCAAGGTTGGGAGTTTTCGAGGAGTTTTTATAAAGTTAAGTTATATGATTTTGACATTAAGACCACAATGCATAGTCTTAAAGAGCTTGAAGCATTTATGGGATTTAATATACAAGAGACAACTGTTGACTTTGATTTGGACAGATCGTTGACACAGGACGAAATTAACGAAACTATCAAATATTGCAGGCACGATGTACAACAAACTATGCAAGTTTTTTTGCAGAGAAAAGAAGAATTTGAATCACACATCAAGTTAATTAAAATGTTCGATCTTGATATTGGTAATGTATCTAAAACAAAAGCACAAATATCGGCAGTAATATTAGATGCTCAGAGAGCTGAGCGAAACGACGAGTTTAATTTGACTTTTCCACCTACATTAAAGTTAGATAAGTATTCCGAGGTTTTAGAGTGGTATAAAAATCCTGAGAATCACAATTATGAAAGTAAATTGGAGTTAGAGGTAGACTCAGTCAACCACATATTTGGATGGGGCGGTGTGCATGGTGCAATACCAAATTACTGTGGCAGTGGAATTTATTTAAATATGGACGTTGCGAGTCTGTATCCTGCTTTAATGCTTAATTACAATTTTTTAAGTCGTAACGTAAAAAACCCAGAAAAGTATCGAAATATAAGAGACGAGAGACTAAGATTAAAACAACTAAAAGATCCCAATCAAGCCCCATTAAAGATTGTACTCAATGGGACTTATGGAGCAAGTAAAGCAAAGTTTAATAGCTTATATGATCCTTTATCTGCTAATAATGTTTGCGTTGCTGGTCAATTATTGTTGTTGGATCTAATAGAAAAGCTCGAAGGTATTGGTTGTCTTATACAGACTAACACAGATGGCATTATATACAAAGTCAATCAACTGAGCGACATTGATGTCATTAAGAGCATTGCGAAGGAGTGGGAGATTAGGACTGGACTTGATTTGGAGTATTCTACACACGTTAAAATCATCCAGAAGGATGTCAACAATTATATCATCATTAATGAGGATGGGAGTTATAAGAGTAAAGGTGCATACGTAAAAAAATTACACTTGCTTGATAATGACCTACCAATCGTTAACAAAGCTTTGGTTAATTATTTTGTTAAAAACATACCAGTTGAAGACACGATTAGCGAGTGTAAAGATTTGATTATGTTTCAAAAAGTCAAAAAGATATCTTATAAATACGCATACGGCATGTATGGAGATCAAAAGTTGTCTGAAAAATGTTTAAGGGTTTTTGCCAGTGTCAATGTTGACGATCCTGGTGTTTTTAAAATTAAGATCGAAGACGGAGTCGAACACAAAGCGAAAATTGAAAACACTCCAGAGCATTGTTATATTGATAACTCAGACGTTAGAGAGAGACAAATCGATGATAGATTAGACATAAATTGGTACATAAATATTGCAAATGAAAGAATAAAAGATTTTTTTGGAATATATTATTGACATCAGTATCTAAAATTGATATGATTAATACAAGGGACAAACACATTATAATATTACATAATCCCTAATAATTTAGAGGATGGTGTTTATTATGTTAATGTCAACTGGTAATCACGTTGTAGATTTAATAATGTTATCGTTAACAATTATTGTTTTTATTGGTAGCATAATATTCGGAGTAATATCAGGTAAAAAAGAAAGAGGGGAGATGTAATTATGATAACAATATTAACTTATTGGGTTGTAGGATTATTGATAGTTAGTACTCCATATGTTGCAGTGTGTAGGGTAGCTAAAAATAATAAATAAGGGGGTAATCTTATGAGTAAAGTTGTAATTGATACCAATGTGCTTATTGATAATCCAGAGGTGTTGACACACTATGACGAGATTATAATACCATTTGTTGTTCTAGAGGAACTCGATAAACTCAAGATTAATAAAGACACAGGGCATCGAGCAAGAACTGCAATTAGGGCGTTGTTGACAAACATGGATAAACTCATAATTACAGATTTTGTAGCACCCGAATCAAACGACAATACTATTTTAACTACCGCATTAAAAACAGACTCGAAACTAATGACAAACGATATCACAATGAAGTTAAAATGCGACTACTTTGGCGTAGAGTTGGAGGATTACAAAGCAAACGACTCAGAATATAAAGGATTCAAAGAGGTAACATTATCAAACGCAGCTCTTGCTAATTTTTACGAGCATCCAACAAACAAATATGACTGTCTCGAAAATGAGTATCTTGTTATTAGATCCGAAGAGGGTAACGTTGTTGACAAACTTAAATGCATTAATGGAGGATTTGAGCCAATTAATAAAGTGGCTATTAACTCCAAGCACGTAGGCAAAGTAAAAGCCAGAAATTTTCAGCAAGAGTTATATCTTGATTTACTACAAGACAAAAACACAAGTGTAAAGGTTGGTATGGGTAACTTTGGCAGTGGTAAAGACTACTTAGCGTTGGCTGTATTTTTGGAAAAGGTAGACAGAGGAGAATACGACAAAATCGTTTGGATTAGGAATAATGTAGAAGCCGAAGGAACTAATGAAATAGGATTTTTACCGGGTAGCTTAAACGATAAACTCGCACCCTATGCAGATATAGTTAGTGATTTTGTTGGTGGTGCTTTGGGGTTTGAATTATTACTAAGAGCTGGCAAAATTGAGTTGGTGCATCCTGGGTTGATAAGAGGTAGATCTTTTAACAACTGCATACTGTATTGCACAGAGGCACAAAACTTAACAACTAAATTAGTAAAGTTAATACTTAGTAGGGTTGGTGAAGATTCTATGATATTTTTTAATGGGGACATTAAACAAACAGACTCACACACATTTAGGGAGTCAAATGGGTTGCAAAATATAGTTAACAAGTTGAAAGGTAATCCATTATTTGGTCAAGTGTTTTTAGACAAATGCGAAAGATCAAAAACAGCGGAGTTAGTGAGTTTATTATAAATAGGAGGCGATTATATGCACTTAAACGAGTGGCTGCCATCGGAGATTGGACAGGATATTTGGAAGAAAAAATATCAAAACAATGGAGAATCGCTAGATTCTTTTTTTATGCGTGTTGCTGGGGGTAATAAGCATATCATCCGATTGATGCAAGAGCGTAAGTTTTTACCAGCAGGGAGAACATTAGCAAACAAAGGTGTTACAGGGCGTAAAACAACCTATAGTAATTGTTACTATATTAAAGCCCCTGAGGACAATATTGAGGACATCTACAGATGTGCTGCTGAGATTGCTCGTACATTGTCATACGGTGGTGGCGTAGGTATAGACATCAGCAAACTATCTCCTGCTGGGGCAAAAGTTAATAACGCTGCAAAAACAACAAGTGGTGCGGTTAGTTTCATGGATTTGTTTGCTTTAACAACTGAGATGATTGCACAAAACGGTCGTAGAGGTGCTTTAATGATAAGCATCGAGTGCAATCATCCTGATTTAATTGAGTTTATTGGAGTCAAACAAAACAATAATAAAGTAACTAAAGCCAACATCAGCATTAAAATAACTAATGATTTTATGGAAGCAGTTAAAGATGATAAACCTTGGGATATGGCGTATATGCGTGAGGCGTCAGGTGAGATAATTTTTAAGAGTATGCCAGCTAAAAAGCTTTTTAGATTAATCAGTGAGTCCAATCATATGTGGGCTGAACCTGGGCTTTTGTTTTGGGATAATATCAAAAATTGGAATCTCTTGACTCACAACAAAGATTATGTACTTGGCGGTGTTAATCCTTGTGCTGAACAGAGTTTACCCGATTACGGAAGTTGTAATTTATGTAGTGTTAACCTTTCTGAATATATCGTACATCCGTTTACATCTAATGTCAAGTTTAATTATAGAGAATTTAGAAAAGATGTCAAAGAAATTGTAAAATACATGAACATAGTTTTAGACGAAAACATGGAACTACATCCATTAAAGCAGCAAAAAGAAGTTGTTAAGAACTGGAGACCAATTGGAATAGGAGTTATGGGATTTGCTGAAATGCTAATTAAAATGGGTATGCCGTACTCGTCAGATGCAATTAAGATAACAACCTCAATAGCTAAATCCTTATTTAGCTATGCACTAGACGGGAGTATTGACTTAGCTAAACAAATTGGACATTATCCAAAATTTAACATGAGTGGATTCAAAGAGTATGAGTACAACTTTATTAATGTGAATACAAACAACAAACAATACGAGGATTTAAAACTATACGGCATGCGTAATGCTACATTGTTATCAATTGCACCTACTGGCACATTGAGTACAATGTTGGGTGTATCAGGCGGTATAGAGCCACTATTTGACACATCTTACACACGAAAAACTGAAAGTCTACACGGCGAAGACAAATATTACAAAATAAACGTACCAATCGTAGATGAACTAATTCTTAATGGTGGAGATCCATCTGGCATATTAACAGCCAAAAACATTACATACCAGGACAGGATATTAATACAGGGTAGATGGCAGTTTTATGTTGATACAGCTATAAGTTCAACTATCAACCTTCCAGAGTCAGCAACGGTTGAGGATATCGAAAACATTTTAATTATGGCACACGACCATAAACTTAAAGGTATCACAATATACCGTGAGAACTGTGGAAGAGTTGGAATTTTAGTGAGCGAAGAAAAATGCACAGAGTGTGGTGGAAAAATCAAAAACGAGAATGGTTGCAAGACTTGTGACTCCTGCGGGTGGAGTGCGTGTAGTTTATAAGGAGGGTTTTATGTGCCATATTGACATTCGTGAACCATCAATAGTTGATAGAAAAGGAGATGATATTATGCAAACAATACAAACTCCTAAGGAAATTAAAACTCACCTGGATAAATTTATCATCAATCAAGACTTAGCCAAGAAGACATTGGCAGTGCAGTTATATAATCATCTAAAAACCGAGCTAGTTGGAGAGTACGAAATAGACATGCCTCGAGGTGTAACATTATTAATAGGCAATACAGGTTGCGGAAAATCATTTATGATGAAACAAATTGTTGAATTTAGTGGATTGCCTTATGTGACAATGGATTGCACAAGGATCAGCCCATCGGGGTACAAGGGTGATAACTTAGAAACGGTTTTCCATCAACTAATTAGGGATGCTGAATCAATTGAAGATGCTAAGTATGGGATTGTATTTATCGATGAGTTTGATAAGCTCGGTGGTATTGGTAATGAGGATCAAGCATCGTTTAAGCGCATGTTACAACAAGAATTATTAGGTGTGTTTGAAGGTGTACCAATGAAGGTTAATCTTGGTGGTGGAGCGTTCAAGAGCGAAGCAATGTTTGAGACTAAAAACCTAATGATAGTTTGTGCTGGTGCGTTTACTGGCTTGACTCGTAAAAAGGTTAAGGATAAAGTAGTTGGATTTAGCAATAAGGAAAAAGTTGAGGATGAGGAAACACCAACACCGACTCATGAGGAGCTAGAAAGATTTGGATTAATACCGGAATTGTTAGGTAGAATTACCGATATCATTAAACTTAAAGCATTAACAGAGGATGATTTAGTTAAGATTTTAACCGAGGCAGAAGATAATTTGTTAATGCAACACAGAAATGCATTATTATATGATTCAATTTTTGTTGATTTTACCAAAGAGGCATTAAAAACTATAGCCAACCAAGCAATAGCTAGAGGCACAGGAGCAAGAGCATTGCGGACTATAATATCTCAAATAATTGCTGATATACAGTTTGATATCGTTGGTAAGGAAGATCCAACATTTGTTACCATTAATGAGGATCTTACTTATAATGAAACAAAAATGATGGTGTTACTTGCTAAAAACCCTCAGGAGGATGATCAAAATGACGTTGAATGATATTTTGGCCAAATTAGACTCTGTTAAACAAACTAAACAAAATCAATATACTTGCAAATGTCCAGCACATGATGATAATAAAAACTCATTAATGATTAACTTCGATGATGTCAACAAGAAGACTAATTTATTTTGTCAAGCTGGATGTAGTGTTAAGGACATACTAAAAGCACTAAATGTAGTAGTAGATGATTTGTACAGTGAACAGATTTTAATTGCGAAATATGATTATGTTAATGATCAGGGTGTATGGCAGTACAGTAAATATAGATACAACGGTAAGAGATTTTCTAGTACTAAGATAGATAAACACATACTCTATAATCTCCCAGCGGTCATTAAAAACGATGTTGTATATATGGTTGAAGGCGAAAAAGATGCCGACAACCTCATTAAATTAGGTATTGTAGCAACAACAGTTGGTAGTGTGTCTAATTGGAGGAGTGATTTGGCACACTATTTTAAAGGTAAGGATTTAGTGATAATTGCCGATAATGATAATGCTGGGTTAAACTTAGCTCAAAAGATTTATGATGATTGTAAGGGTGTTGTAAAAAGCATTAAGAAGATCAAATCTCCAATAGGTAAAGACATATCAGACTTTATTGAGGCTACACCAGATGACACAAAAGATAAAATAGAAGCCATTAAAGAAGAGACTCAAAACATGTTGATGGCTATCAGTAGTGATAATAAGCTCAGAAAATCTAAAGAAAATCTAGAGGTATTAATGCGCATGAACAAGTTTAGAGTTTATTACGACGTAATATCCAAGCGTAAAATCTTTGAAAACGATTTAGAGAGCAGAACTTGGCAAGATACAGACACGATAGAATTGATGAATTTCGGTATAAATCAGGATTTTTGTGTACCAAAAACAACTATATGTGACTTTATTGAGACAATTGCGCTAAAGAACACAAAAAATCCAGTTGTTGAATACTTAGAAGGATTAGAGTACGATCCATCTAGGGATTACATTAAAGAGATGTATAGTTGTCTTAACCTAAAATGGGATACTGATCTACACTACAAACTTTTCAAAACATGGTTAACTCAGTGTGTTGTAATGGCACACAATACTAGAGGATTAGATAAGGGCGAGAATATTTTAATCCTTCAAGGTGGACAGGGTTTGTTCAAGACTACATATCTTAAAAAATTATGCCCTGATGTTAGATGGTTTAAAGATGGTGTTGTGTTAGATCCAGCAAACAAAGATACAGTTAAAAAAGCTAATGAGTTTTGGATTACTGAATTGGGTGAAATTGATTCTACATTAAAGAGTGAGCAAGCAGCGTTAAAAGCATTTTTGAGTGAGACATTCGACAAGTTCAGAATGCCTTATGCTAGAGAGATGTGCGAGTTCCCAAGAACAACTAGTTTTTGCGGTAGTGTTAATGAGTATGAATTTCTTAAGGATTCAACAGGTAGTAGAAGGTTTTGGATCTTTGAAATAGATACAATTGACATTAAAAAACAGGAAAGCATTGATATTGATGCATTTTGGGCGCAGGTTTATCATGGCTGGAAATATTGTGGTGATAAACATTTCTTAACAGTAGATGAAATTAAGATGGTAGACATTAGAAATTACAAATACAACATCCAAACATTTGGAATAAACTACTGGGTTGAAGAGTTCGGAACAGAAAACATTCTAGATCACACATTAACAGAGGTTTATGATGCTTATTGTATGTCGCATACTAAGGCATTAACAAAGATTGCTTTTTCGAGGGAAATCCAAAAATTGTTAGGTTGTCAAGTAGAAACAAAGTGGATATCTGGTAAAACCACCAAAATATTCAAATAATCCTTACCGCCTTACTACTGTAAAAAAATGGGGTAAGGGGTTCAAAGCCGCTGATAGTCTTATATTATATAATAATATTACTACTTTTATATTATTATATAATACTATGAGAAGCACCTTATAAAATGCCCTATTAAAAACACCCCTGTTTTACACGAAAGGCCAGAACTTTTAAAAGAGTAAGAGTAGTAAGGAATTCCAAAAGTTGCCACTTATTTAATGAAAAATGAGGAGGTGTATTTTTTGTCAACCTTTATTAATTTGACCTATGAAGAAAAAGAGTTAAACAAAATCGAGCAATTAGCTAATGAATTTCTCAAGGATCAAACTAGCGATGATTATCCATTCTATATCAATGAAGTTGGATTGTCAAGAGCTGATCAGAGATTAAATGCTAAGCAAGCTAATAAAACGAAAGTAACAAACATAGACAAACGAAACAATGAAGTTATTAAAGATTATGAAGAGTTATCTACAATGATTAAAAGTAGAGATGATCGTATTTGCAGGAAAACTCTATCAGATGTTAGAAAAGATCAAATTGACGTAAAAAACAGGCATGTCATACATTTTAAGCATCTTACAGAGGATTCCGAAGATATTCAATTTGATTTATTTTCGTTTGAGGATGAAGAGCAGGTAGAAGCGCTGTTAATGTTTTCACCAAGTTCAAACCTAAGTACATGGCGAGGTTGTATATATGAGTCTATAATTGATTATTTAGTACCTACAGACGCTTTAAAACTAATATGGGAAGGTTATACAGAAGAGGAAATTGGAGAGAAATTAGGCGTATCAAGACAAGCAATAAGAGCATCAATTGAAAGGAGTGTAAGACAATTAATTAAGAGATATAAAGCAGCTAAATTAGACTGGATATATACATATAAATTTAAAGGTAATTATAAAAAATGCAACAAATGTTCACAGAATAAATTACACTTTAATTTTACCAAAGACACATCTAAAAAAGACGGTCTAAAAACAATTTGTAAAGACTGTGCCTAGGACAAAATAGGTTGCCAAAGTAGTGGTTTCTCGCGCTTATATATGAGAGCCTTTTTAAGTGTTAATAATAAGGAGGTAAAATATGGAAAACTGGAAAGTTGTTGACTACATAGTATTTATAGATGATGGCACAATAAAACAAACAGATTGGACAGTATATGAGCAAGATGGTGATAAAGGTATATTCCATCATTGGGATTATAGGGATAGTAATAGATATATGTATTGTACACGCATACCGAAAGGAGAGATATAATGATTACTATTAATCACTTAAAATTAAAAAATAAAGATAGAGAGAATTCATTTATTGTTGACTTCTTTAAGCTTATTAGAAAGTATGATATTATAGACATTGATATAATGATGGATAGTACAGAATACAGTAGATTAGATGATGCAAGGGATTGGATGAAGGATGATGGAGAATTTGATATTGATGATGTTGAAGATTACTTTTTCAATAATGAGGGTGATGATCTTAACTAATGAGAGAATTCGCAAAAGGGCTTTATAACTCATCATCATGGCACAAGGTAAGACAATTAGTAATCATTAATGCACATGGTCTATGCGCTGCATGCAATGAGCCAGGCAACATAGTACATCACATAATACATCTCAATCAAGACAACATAGAGGATAGTAATATAACATTAGGAATTGATAATTTAATGTTGTTATGTTTGGATTGTCACAATATTGTTCATGGTATAAAACAAAAAATCGAATTGGATTATTATTTCGATGAAGATGGGAATGTATGTAAAAAGTTTACAGAATAATACATGTAAATTAATTACATTATTCCCAGTAAATTATTCCCAACTACTAAGTCCCCCCCTAAATTATTTAAAATGGAGAACACCGCAGTAC
>Ga0247840_10008480_pt1 | contig 13761 bp, 13 predicted proteins | sample LaCruzMarch2015__FD_192404 | JGI IMG/M metagenome (GOLD analysis project Ga0247840, IMG submission 192404) | Freshwater microbial communities from meromictic Lake La Cruz, Castile-La Mancha, Spain - LaCruzMarch2015_17m | ecosystem: Environmental > Aquatic > Freshwater > Lake | place: Spain...
TTTTTGTGTAGGTCACACTTAGTGGCCTTCCATGGGCTACAATATTTCGTGCTGCGAGAAGCGCCAGGATCGTTTTATAAAGCTCTGGGCCGCAGATTGAGGCAACTGATCTTTTAAATAGTGATGAATACACAAGTGTCCGGTTATAAGTGCCACAACAGCAGTTGGTTAGAAGCTAAGGGTTCCAAATGTCTGAAATCATTATCTGTAAGTAGTTCATGCATAGGTGTTTTTTCAAACGGGTGAACGCTCAAAAGCTGCAAAGTTCTGTGCAAGGTTCCCGGCAGGTTCAATTCCTTGTGAATAATGGCCACCATCAGGTAAACGCATACCGCGATCCAGATCTGTGTCTTCACCGCATTGGGGCTCGTCCCATAGTAATGCTTGATGCGCAGATGACCTTTGATCCAGCGGAAGAACAACTCGATACGCCATCGCAAGCGGTAGAGTGTGGCCACAGTCAGCGCGGGGACGCTCAGGTTGTTGGTAAGAAAAACGAAGTCTCGATTTCTCTTCTGATCGTAATAACGAACCTTGCGCAAGAGCGAAGGGAAATCCGCCCGTGCCTTTGGCAGCTTGGGTTTTCCGATCTGGTCGCTTCGCAGTCCCGTGCGCATATCCACAGGCTGGGAGACTTGCCTGGCATATTGCAGGTTGTCTTTGGCTCGTGTGACAAAGAATGCTCCGGCTTGAGCGATCAAATGGAGGCGCTGGAAATCCATGTATCCGCGATCCATCACGTAGAAGGCTCCGGGTTCGAAAAACAGATCGTCGAGCCAGAGCACGTCGTGCTGGCGTGCGGCGGAGACAAAGATGCAGGTGGGAATCGGGCCACGAAGGTCGATCTGCGTGTGCATCTTGATTCCAGCCTTGGTCTTTCGGAAGTCTGCCCACGGAAAGAGCGTGAGCGAGAGATCCACGGTCGTCGAGTCCAAGGCATAGACCGTGTTGTCGATGTCCAGCCCGAGATCTTCCCCGGCGTAGAGCGGCCGGGCTTTGCGCATGAGCGTCTTGGCGAGATCCTCCCAAAGCCGCCAGTCGCGCTGTTCGTTGGCATCGGCCAGCGTCGATTTGGCCACCGGTTCGGAAAATCCCAAATGGTAAAGCGTGGCCGGCCGCGCATTCAAACACTCGGCAATATCGCGCAGTCCCTCCCGCCAAGTCAGTTGGGCAAAAGCCATACAGATGAGTTGCTGGCGGCAACCAAAATGCTGGACCCGCGACTCCGCATCGTAGCGTTCGACCAAGCGGGAAAGAGTTTTGCGATCCACAAGATCGAGGACTTGAGAAAGGATGTAGCGACCCGAATTCATGCGGAAGCCTGTCTGGACAGGCTTCAGAATTCAAATGCGTGACATCACTTTTCATGCGTAAGCCACTCATTTTATGAATCTTCCAAACCTTCATCATTCAGTTAACCGGACACCCGTGTGATGAATACATTTTTTCCAATTGGGAAAAAGATGCGCTGTTAAGCTTCTCAGCCGCCCCAAAAAGCATGTTATAAAGGGGTTGATATTCCGGCATGATATCTTTTCTTTCAAGAGCCTCGCTCGGGAAACCTATATCAAAGTAGGAGTTAAAGCCGATGATTATAGCCATGCCCCGATACGAATTGCGAAGGAGAAGACGTAAAGTGTTCTCGCAATCAGCGGCTGCAAGAATATACAAAAGCAGATATAGCCCCCGCTGCTCCTGCTCGTTGAGATCGGGCGCTTGAAGCATTTTGAATAAAATGTCGCGACATGGGCCGTGCGTACCGAGCTGAGTAGAGTGTCTCATTATCATGGTATTTATTTAATGCTTCTTTTGCTTGGGTAGAGAGGTGGCGCGGAAAGCGGAGCCAGATTGAGCCGATTTTAAGTTAGCTTTGGCAGGGCCTCCGAGGACTTGGTTGTTGTTGTAGTTGGATTGTTGGTTGGCAGCAAGATTACGCTTTGAGGGGACGGCTGGAGCCCTCGGAGCGTAGCGGAGAGGGCGGAAGACGGCCCCTCAAAGCGTGCGCCAAATGGGGATGGAGGTCCCGCAATCATGCCGCACTCCTCCATGGCTGGGCTTCTTGCGGTCGGTAACATTCCCAGGGCGTCTTGTACCCGAGCGCCTGATGGGGCTTGCAGTGGTTGTAGTCGGAAAACCATTTCTCCAATGCGATTTCCAGTTCCCTCACATTCTCGTGATCCCAGAGATAAACCCCCTCGTGTTTGACCGCCCGCCAGAGCCGTTCGATGAACACGTTGTCCATCCAGCGCCCTTCCCCATCCATGCTCACCCTGGCACCGCTCCCTTCCACCGTGGCGATCCAGGCCCGGCTTGTGAACTGGCAACCCTGATCGGTGTTGAAGATCTCCGGTGCCCGGCCTGTCGCCTCTAGCGCCTCGCGCAGGGCTTCCACGCAGAACGTTCCGTCCAATGTGTCGGAGAGCTTCCAGGAAAGCACCGCCCGCGTTTTCCAATCCATGATCGCCACCAGATACGCAAAGCCTCTGACCATCGGGATGTAGGTCACATCCGCGCACCACACCTCGTCGGCCTGTGTGACCACGCGGCCTCGAAGCAGATACGGGTAAATCTGAGCCCCCGGTGCCGGCTGGCTGGTCCTCGGCCGCCGGTAGATCGCCTGCAGCCCCATGGCCTTCAGACTCGGGGTCAGTCAAAGATAATTGACTAAGCAATCGTTGAGGACGGCGATTCGTGAGTAAGACATCCGTCCCGTGTATTGTCGCATTGTCAGATCCGCGTCGCCATTGACAACGAGGAAATATTGTGTGACATACACCTCATGAGCGAAACACTATCGATCCGTCTTCCGTCCGAAGACAAGCGGGCGTTGTTTGAAATTGCGGCCCGGCAGGGAGGGAGCGTCAACGAATTTGTCCGCCAGGCAATCCGGGGAAAAATGAAGGAAGTCACGTCCCGCGATTCGTCCCCTCTTTCCGGATTTTTCGGATCTGTACCTGTTGACGTTTCCGCGCCCACGAATGACGCGGTGCGCCGCGCCATGAAGAAATGAGCCGCATGACGTATCTGGTGGATACCGGGCCGCTGGTGAGCGCTTTTGCCCGCCGGGAACCAAAATACAAGCCCTGGGCCGAGGAATTGCTGGGGCGGTTGCCGCTCCCGCTGGTGACATGTGAGGCCGTGATTACGGAGGCATCTCACCTTCTGGGCTCTTCCGTTCGCCTGATGGAGGCGATCGACCGAAAACTGATCGTGTGTCGGTTTGATCTGCAACGCGAGGCCCGCCTTATCGGCCAGTTGTGCGTCAAGTATGCCGACCTGCCGATGGATCTGGCCGACGCCTGTCTCGTGCGGCTTTACGAGACCCACCGTGAAGGATCTGCCACGATTTTGACCGTGGACCGCACGGATTTTACGGTTTATCGGACAAGCAAAGGAAAACCGCTGCGGTGCGAATTTCCGCCTGCGGATAGAAAATAGGTAGTTAGTGAATTTTAGTGGTTCGACTGCCGAAATCATGATCTCTGAATCTCCCCCTCCCGAACCGCCGGCTCCGAACACGGCCGTTCTCCTCGAGTTCCTGTTCCGTCTGGGGCGGGCCTATCTGGCATGCGGCGAGCAGACCGCAAAGGTGGAGAAACTCCTGCGGGGTATCGCCTCGGCCTATGGCATGCGAAAGCCGCGGGTCGTGGCGTTCCCGACGGCTGTCTTTATCTCGCTTCACGACAGCAACGGCGAGCGTGTGACCCTTGCGGAAAGCGAGCTGCAAATGCTGCGGCTGGACCAGATGGCCGATGTTTACGCGCTCGGTGAGGAGGCCCAGCGTGCCGGGGTGGATCCGCTGGATGGCCTGAAACGCCTGGCGGGGATCCGGCGCCGGAAGGACCGCTTCGGGCCGATAGGCCATGTTGTCGGCCATGCGATCCTCACGGTCGGGCTGGCCCTGGTCTTGATGCCAACGGCGACCAATCTTGCCGCCGCGGCGGTGCTCGGCTTTTTTGTGGGTCTGATCAAGCTCTTCAATCGCGGCCGCACGATGTTGTCGGTGCCGCTGCCGGTGATCGCCGCCGCCGTGGTGTCGGCCCTCGTTTTTCTTGCGATCCGGAGGGGAATCCCTGTTGACCCGCTCCATGCATTGGTCCCTCCGCTGGTCACCTTCCTTCCCGGGGGGATGCTGACACTTGGGATGCTGGAGCTGGCCTACGGCGACATGGTCAGCGGAACCAGCCGCCTGATTGCCGGCTTCGTTCAGCTTGTCCTGCTCGCGTTCGGGCTCGCGATCGGGGCAGCCTTTACCGGGTATCTCCCGGCGGATCTCGTCTACTCGGGCGGAAACTATGGATATGTTTCGTGGGCGCCCTGGGCCGGTGTGCTGGTGTTCGGACTGGGTGTCTACCTGCACTTCTCGGCCCCGAAGAAATCGCTCCACTGGATGTCGCTTGTCCTGCTGCTGGCGTTCGCCGCCCAGCGGTTCGCCTCCGGCTTTTTCGGCAGCGAGCTCAGCGGGTTTTTCGGCATGCTCGTCGCCACTCCGCTGGGCTATCTCATCCAGTATCGCTTCCGGGGACCACCTGCGGCGGTGACTTTTCTGCCCAGTTTCTGGCTGCTGGTGCCCGGTGCTCTCGGGCTGCTGAGCGTGACCCGCATGCTCAGCGACCGCACCGCGGGGATCGATGGTTTGGTCACCGTGGTTTACGTGATCACCTCGATCGCCCTTGGCACGCTGGTCGGCGCGTCGCTCTACCGCTGGGTGGGCGAAAATATCGTCGCCTTGAGTGCCAAGGTCAGAGGCTTCCGAGCGGGATTCTGAGGTGTCGCGAAATCACAATGCTTTGCTCCGCAAAATGGGCCGGCTGCCGGAAGTGCAGTTTCTGATCGTGAAAGCGGCCATCCGGGAACTGCTGGACTTATAGGTTCCGTCCCGGGTGCAGGGGAAAGAATGCTTTCCAGATCTCGCAGGGAAGGCCGTTCAGCCGGACCTAACCGCTCAGGCGACTCCGGCGAGTTCCGGCCACAGGTGCGCCGCCATTTTCATCCCGGCCATGTAGGCATCGAGGGAAAATTTTTCGTCGGGCGAGTGTGCGTTGTCATCCGGCAGGGCGAGGCCGAGCATGAGGGAATCGGCTTTCAGATGCTCCTTGAACGCCGCGATAATCGGAATGCTGCCGCCGCCCCGGGCGAGGAGGCATTCCTGGCCGAAGCCGAGCTTTGCAGCGCGCATACAGGCCTGCGCCAGCGGTCCCGTGGGATCCACCATGTAGGGTCCGCCGCCCTGGCCCTCCGTGACCGTGAGCTTGACGGTGGGCGGGCAAATGGCCTTGAGATGCTTCTTCACGAGCGCGATGATTTTTTTCGGATCCTGGTCCGGCACGAGTCGCATGGTGATCTTGGCGCTGGCCCAGGAGGGGACGATCGTCTTGCCGCCCTCGCCCTGGTAGCCGCTCGTGAGGCCGTTGATTTCAAACGTGGGCCGCGCGGCGCGCTGTTCATCCGGGGTGTAACCGGCCTCTCCGAAAAGTGCCGCCACGCCCACTGACTTGCGGAATTTCGCCTCATTGAAAGGCACCTTGGCCATCTGCTTCCGCTCGTAGGCCGAGAGCTTCACCACGTCATCGTAAAATCCCGGAATCGCGATGCTCCCGCGCTTGTTCCGCAGTTGCCCGAGCATCTGGCAGAGCACCATCGCCGGGTTGTCCACCGCGCCGCCGAAGAGGCCGGAGTGCAGGTCGCGGTCCGGGCCGTCCAGCCGGATTTCAATCGGTGCCATGCCCCGCAGCGAGTAGCAGAGCGCGGGGTGCTTCATGCTCGGGATCTCGGTGTCCGAGACCACCAGGGCCTTGCAGGCCAGTTCCTTGGCGTTCTTCGGGAGAAAGCCGTAAAGAGCTTTTGAGCCGACCTCCTCCTCGCCCTCGATCAGGAAGTTCACGTTGCAGGGCAACTCGTTACCGGTCTTCAACCAGGCCTCGACCGCGTTGATGTGGGCGAGGTGCTGGCCCTTGTTGTCGCTGATCCCGCGGGCATAGACATTGCGGCCGACCCGGCGGGGTTCGAACGGCGGCGAGGTCCAGAGGTCGAGAGGATCCGGAGGCTGCACGTCGTAGTGGCCATAGACCATGAAGGTCGGCTTTTTCGGGTCCTGCTTCGGCGTCTTTGCGATCACCACCGGGTAACCGCTCGTCTTGCGGATTTCGGCTTTCAAGCCGGCCTTGAGACACCGATCCACGAGCCATTCCGCGCAGCGCCGCATGTCGTCCGCATGGTCCGACTGGGCGCTGATGCTGGGAATGCGCGCGTAGGCAAAGAGCTCTTCGATGAAACGATCCTCATTGCTGGCAAGGTATTGGAGAACGGTTTGGGGTGTCATGATGGAGAACTTATGGAACGGAGTGCGGCGTCGCGCAATCTCATAGTGTGATCTCCGGGGAGACGGATGTCTGGAAGCACCTCCACCTATTGGGCCCGAAGCGGTGCGGGGATCGCCCGGCTGAGATTGACCGTCGTTGGCAACTGCCCCTTCATGTTCGGTTGAATGGGGATGCGGGAGCGGCCCAGAAGGCCGTTATCCTGGAGATAGACGGAGAGGACCGCGGCGATTTCATACGAGGTGCGGTCGATGTCCGTGCTGACTCCCGGGAGGCTGCCCATCAGGAGCGTGCCGCCCGCGCTGGCGGCGGATAATGCCGTGCCGACTCCGCCTGTCGCGATGCCCAGAGCGGCACCAGGCTCCATACCCGAGCTGCCCGTTGTCTGAAATCTCAGCAGCGGCACCAAGCCCGCCCCCGTCACTTTAAAAACGGCGACGCTGGTCCGCATCTCTGTGCGGCCAATACCAAGCCCGACGCTGGCCCGGAGGGCGCGGCTGCCCTGATCCACCCGGTGGATCTGGCCGCGAATGATCCAGGATCCCGGAGAAAGCGGACTGGCGGTTCCAAGGACTGAGGAATCCGCCGCATGGGTGCGCAGTTGGGCGGCGGTGCCGCGGGCCAGATTTGTGACGATCTCGTCCCGGAGGACGCGCTTCTCACCCGCGGAGCGCTCGCCAAGCTGGAAGGCGGAGAGCGGCGCCGAAAACCGCTCCACCCAGATCCGCGAAGGGGCCTCCTGAAGCGGAACGGCATGACTCCGGACAGAGTGAATTCCGACCGAACTGCAGGAGCAGAACATCAGAAGGCAGGCGAGGCTTGGAAAGATGATGCGGATCATGAGGCGAGACATAGTGCACAACATCCTTCAGATAAACCTCAAAATTCTCCCAATTGCGAAGTCCGCAAGAAACTGTTTTGTGCCATTCACAGGAGGGACGCCCAATGCCCCCGGCTTCGCGAGGACGCATCGGTGGCTTTTCAAAATTTCCCCCACGCCCCTGCGCTGCCTGACGTGAGGTCTTGCCAACGCTCCGGGACTTGGGCACTGTGCTGCGGAGAAAAATGAAATCAACCCATGAGATGCGCGCATCCCGGACGGCCAGGTTTTTTGCGCTGGCGGGCCTGCTCGCCCTGAGTGCCCACCCGCTGGGTGCCGCAGCTCCCGCCAAGCAGGCGGTTCCGGTGGAAGCCGCCCCTGTCGCCGTGGAGCCGACCATTCACGTCATCGAATCCTCAAACTACGACGCCGACTTCTCCCCCGGCGAATCGACGACCAACACGCCCGCCGAACTCGACGAGATCTACGCTCCGAATCATGGCTACCTGGATTCGCTGGGAGCCAATCGCCCGCTGGATCTGCTGATCGCCCCTCTCGACTCGCTCTACGAGAAGACCGGCCTGCGGATCGGCGTGGCGAATACGATGCTCTTCATGCAGCCGATGGGCGGGCAGAGTTCCCGCTACGGGGCGGCGGGCGATCTGGATCTCATGTCTTCCTGGACGCTCATCGGGCGAGGAACCAAAGACACCGGACGGTTTGTTTTCACCGGCGAATACCGGTATCAAATGGGTGATCAGCCACCTTCGCTGATCGGCGGACAGATGGGAACGCTCATCGCTCCCACGGGCACCTTCAATGACCGCGGATGGGTGATCCGGGATGCCTATTGGATCCAGAGGCTGTTCGACGCGCGCGTCCGCATCCTGATCGGCCGCGCGGATCCGTCCGATTATGTCGGTTCGCACTGGCTGCAAAACGTGAACAACTCATTCGTGAACCGGAATTTTTCGGCGAACCCTGCGGTTCCATTTCCCGGCCACGGACCGATGCTGGGCCTTTCGATCCGGCCGACCAAGCAGTGGTATCTCACCGCCGGGGCGAGCAATGGCTACAGCAACACGATCCGCGATGAGTTCGACACGCTGTTCAACGAGTGGGATATTTTCAGCTTTGGCGAGGTCGGCTACACGCCCACCTTCAAAGGCCTTGGCGAGGGCCGATATGCTTTCGGGATCTGGCACATGGACGCCCGGACGAAGTTCAGCCTGCCCGAGGACTACGGGTTCACGTTCATCGCGGATCAGAATCTCAACGAAAGTTTACAGGTCTTCGCCCGGTATGCTTACTCCGATGGAACGCTCACCAATATCCGCCAGTTCGGTCAGCTCGGGCTCGGGCTCAGCGGATTGCTCGGCCGGAAAGACGATCTCACCGGGGTCGCGTTCTCACTGGCCATTCCCCGGAACGAGGCCTCGCGGAATGAAACAGTCCTCGAGGTCTTCCACCGATTTCAGGCCAGCCAGAATACCCAGCTCTCCGTGGGGGTGCAGCTCATCGCAAACCCCGGCAATGCGCCGGATAACGAAACCGCCGGCGTCTTCTACGCCAGGATGCGCACTTCGTTCTGATGCCATTTCCTGGAATCAACCGGACTTCGCGGCAGCCAGGGGAAATGGGGCCCGGCGATTTTAAAAATAAAGCTCGAAAATTGCCGGGTGACACTTCAATTCCTTGTGCGCTCAGCTGCCCTTCACTTTCAACCATCACCATCCGACCATGCGATTTCACCTTCTCCTTCCCGCTGCCGCCATTCTGCTGACCGCCTGCCAAACCGCCCCTAAAAAAGGAGCGGACTGGGATGTGCCGCTCACCCTGAGAACCTCCGGCCCTGCTTACGCGGAGTATGTCATCGAGCGGGCGGATGCCAACAAGGACGGAACGGTGACGCTGGTGGAATGGGTGAATGCGGGCGGCACACGGCGCAGCTTTGCCGTTATTGACCAAAACAAGGACGGCGTTGTGACCCGCACCGAACTGGTGCGGATCGGGTCAAACGCGAAGTTTTTTGACATGACCCGCCGGTATGCGGATTTCAACAAGGACAACAAACTGACCCCGCGCGAGTTCCGCACGCCGGGCGGGGTTCGTGTCCTGAGGATCGAGTTCTAGCCGGTGTTGCATCACCCGCCGGCCAGGGGCTCCAGAAGGGTGTCCCGCTCTTTTGAAATGCGGCGGATCGCCCGGAGGATTTCCCGCGTGCCAGGCCTGATCCGCCCGGTAGGATGACCGACTGATATGGGAAACGGTCTCGAAAACGCTTCTGGAACCCGCCGGCTCCGCGGGCTTCAGGCGGCCGGATGGATGGTCGTCATTGCGATCTCGTTCGTTCTGCTTCGCGAGGGCAAGGACCTCTTTATCCCTCTGGTCATCGCGCTCATCGGAGTTTACCTTATCAAGATTCTTGAGCGGTGGATCGGCTATGTGAAAGTCGCCGGCCGTTGCCTTCCCCCGTCCGCGGCTCTGGCCCTGGCTTTCCTGTCGGTGATCGCGCTGAGCTTTCTCCTGTTTTCGATCATTGCGGACAACGCGATGCGGGTGGCCGAGCTTGCTCCCCGCTACCAGAGCCGGCTCCTGGCGATCCAGACGAATCTTTTTCTTGCCATCGGCTTCGAGCAACCTCCCGCGATCCGCGAATTTCTGGGTGGCTTCGATATCCCGGGAACGGTGACCCTCGTGGCAACGAACCTTGCCACCCTGCTCAAAAATGCTGTTCTGATCCTGATCTTTGGAGTTTTCCTGCTGCTGGAATCGCAGGTCATCCCGGCGAAAATCGCGATGCTCTTCCCCGGCGAGGAGCGCCGCGTCCGGGTGCAGGGAATCCTGAAGCGCGTGGACCGGGATATTCAGACCTACTTCAGCGTGAAGACCGCAGTCAGCCTCCTCACCAACTTTCCCGCCACGAACTGGGTCGCGATCCTTGTCTCAAAAGATGGCACACTCCGGCTGTAAGGAAGAGCCTTTCCCGGCAGCCGGGGCGGCGCGGGGCGCGGCACTCACACCCCGGCATGGTCGCCCCCTGGTGGTTTGCCGCCGTATTCCTTCCCCTCCGTGCGAAGCACGCCTGCTCGATCACCTGAGGTTGTGCTCCTCGCAAAGGGCCGTTTTCGCCCGGGCTTGCCGGACCGGCTTCGGATCCTGTAAATTCCGGCATTTCCAATGAACATTGACGCCGTGATTGCCGACTATACGCGGAACGTGGACCGCATGCTCAACCAATGGCTTCCGAAGGAATCGGCGAAGCCCGAGACGATCCACCGCGCGATGCGCTACAGCATATTTGCGGGTGGCAAGCGGATGCGTCCGGTCCTCTGCCTCGCAGCGGCGCAGGCCTGCGGGATCCGCCGCCTCGCCGATGCCTTGCCGGCGGCCTGCGCCGTTGAGTGCGTGCATACGTATTCGCTCATTCACGATGACCTGCCCTGCATGGATGACGATGAGTTGCGCCGCGGCCGACCGACTTCTCACAAGGTCTTTGGCGAGGGCGTGGCCGTGCTCGCGGGCGACGCCCTGCTGACCGTGGCATTTGAGATTCTGGCGCGGGTGAAGCCGACCGATCGGCACAGCGTGGCGGATTTTATCTCCGAGCTGGCGTGCGTCGCCGGGAGCCGTTATCTCATCGGCGGCCAGGTGGCGGATCTTGAGGCGGAGGGTAAAAAAACCACCTCTGCGGAGCTGCGGTTCATCCATCGTGGGAAGACCGCCGCCATGATCATCGGCAGCCTGAAGCTGGGGGCCATGAGCGCCAATGCCACTCCGCGTGTCCTCGGGATTCTGGAGGAATTCGGCGATCACCTCGGCCTTGCCTTCCAGGTCATCGATGACATTCTGGATGTCACTCAGACAAGTGAGCTGCTGGGAAAAAGCGCTGGAAAAGATGCCGCTGCCGGAAAGGCGACCTATCCCTCCGTCCTCGGTCTGGAGGGTGCGAAAAAGGAGGCGGCCCGGCTGACGGATAAGGCCCTCGGCTCGCTGACCTCGATCGGCGAACGGGGAGTCACCCTCCGCGCGCTGGCCGAAAAGCTTCTCGCGCGGCAGTCGTAGACGTGCCTCAACAGCCGGCCGCGCTTTCAAACTCCCGCAGGCAGGCCCTGATCCCGCGGGGATCCCGGAGTAGCGAGGTGCCGACGAGGGCGGCCTGAAAGTTTTCCCGCACACGGTCGATTGTCGCCGGGCTGATCCCGCTCTCAGCAACCTTCAGAGCGCCGGACGGCAGCCGGTCCACGAGGCCGAAGACGCCGGGATCGAGGCTGAAATCTTTTTCCGAGGAGGCGCCGGCCGCGACGAAGCCCGAGTCGGATTTGAACTTCCGGCTGTTGATGCCGACAATGCGGGCGCCTGCGGGCAGGGTGCCGATTTCCTCCGGGGAGTGGACCTCAAAAAGGGCCTCCATGCCGAGTTCGCGCGTGAGGTTGTAAAATCCCTCCAACCGCGCGGAATCGAGAACATTGGCCATGAGGAGAATCGCATCCGCCCCGAACGCCCGGGCCTCACGGATCTGGTACTCTTCGATGAAAAAATCTTTCCGGAGGACCGGGTGGGGGACTTCGTCGCGGATCGTGCGGAGCCGTTCGATGGTCATTCCGAAATGGCGCTCGTTGGTGAGGACGGAGACGGCGCGCACCACAGGAGATTCCGCATAGGCCGTCGCGGCCTCGCGGATGTTTTCCGCGCGCATGGGCCCGACGCTCGGAGAACGCTCCTTGATCTCGGCAATGAGGCCGAACGAAGCGGCCAGGGCCGCATGGAAATCTCTCGGCGGAGGCGCGTCGGCAGCCATCCGGCAGATGTCGGCGACCGGACGGTTCCGTTTCGCGGTGGACAGCGCCTCGCGCACGTCTTCCAGAATCGTATCAAGAATGGTGGTCATCGATCGGGAAGAAAAGGGTGCTTTGTTGCCTTCGGGGTCATCGGCCACATTTAATGGCATACCCGATGCGCTGCGAACAATGATTTTCAGGCCGTCGGTGTTGTAAAGGGAACTTCCGGGCTTTGTACAAAGGGTCGAAACTCCGCAAAATAGGGTCATGGATATCTCACAGAGGAACCCTGTGCCCGGTCTGCCTGGTCAATTGTCGTTATCCCGATTTCCTTCGCAGACCAATTCGCTCGATGATGGTGGGAAGCCGGGCGAGAGGCGTAAAATGTCAAAGAGCAAGACCCCCGCGGTGACGGGCGTAGCCAGCGTCAGTTCGACCGCGCAGCAAAGCGGGTCTCGTTCGGTGAATGGGTTGGATCGTATTCCGGGTGAACCCAATCCCACAGGTATTCCAAGGATGATCCCCGTCGCGACAATCGTTGATGCGATCGCATCAACGATTGTCGCGACGTGATGGAGTATGGGTTGTCAAACGAGGGGGGGCAGAGGCATGCTATGAAGGTCAGGAAGCCAGGCAGGAGGCTCTTGGCGGCTCCGCGTGAGAAAAATCTTCAGCAACTCCTCCGTGCTTTTCCGAAAGTGAGTCAGCCCTCGGCGGGCATTTCATTTTTCGGGTAGCTTCCGAGGATTTTCACGGCGCGGCATTTTTTGGAAAGCTCGCGGAAGAGGTCGGCTATTTGCAAGTCCTTGGTGTGGCCATCGGCCTCCAGGAAGAAAAAGATATCGTTGCTTCCCTTCATCGCCGGACGGCTGGCAAAGTGGTTGAGATTGATCTCCTGCTCCTTGAACGGTTCGAGGGCGGAGACCAGAGTGCCCGGTTTGTTTTCGATGCGGAGCATGAGCATCGTCTGATCGTGTCCCGAGGGGGCGTTGGCCTGGCGGCCGAGGACCAGGTAGCGGGCGGGCGAGCGGGAATCATCCGATGCCGAGTTCGGAACGATCTCCGCGCAGATGGACAGCTCGGTGACCGCGAGGGCGTCGAGGGTCTGGTTGACGATCCCATGGGCGGGATCCTCCAAAGGCACGACGCCGCAGTCGGCGCGCTCCTCCAGGACCTCTTCAAAGACTCCGGCGATTTCCGTGCAGGAAGTGTAGCGGACGCTTGATCCGAATTTTCCCAGCGCGGCCTGATACGAGGGGCTTCCCAGCGGGCCGACGCAGGCGATGGCGACGTCCTTCTCCACGGCCAGCGCGGCGGACATGATCTCGCGATAGATGGCGCGGATGGCTTCCGGCCGCAGCGGGCCCTCGCTGCGCTCGACCAGCCCGCGCAGCAGCTTCATCTCCCGGTCGGGCGAGTAGATCGGGAGGCTTTCCCGGCTTTTGATCACCCCGATCTCCTGGGCGACTCGCGCCCGCTCGTTGAGAAGCCTCAGCAGGTCCCGGTCGAGGGCATCGATTCTTTCCCGCAGTCCGACTAGTTCGCTCATTTTATTTCTTCCCCGGTTTGTTCCGTGACCTCTTCGACAGTGGCAGGGTCTGCGGATTCTTCAACCGGAACTTCGGGAACTTCCTCTGGCACCCCGGGCGCGGTGGCGGGTTCCTCGACGCTGACAAGATCCGGTTGAGCCTCGGGAGGTGCGGCCTCTTTCTTTTCCGCGGCGGCAGTTTCCGCCGGCGTGGGGGCCTTGGGGAGCGGAATCCGGCGCAGTTCGCCGGCATTGGGCAGATCATCCAGGTCCTTGAGACCGAAATGCTCCATAAAAAACTGGGTCGTCTCG
>Ga0247840_10008483_pt1 | contig 13759 bp, 2 predicted proteins | sample LaCruzMarch2015__FD_192404 | JGI IMG/M metagenome (GOLD analysis project Ga0247840, IMG submission 192404) | Freshwater microbial communities from meromictic Lake La Cruz, Castile-La Mancha, Spain - LaCruzMarch2015_17m | ecosystem: Environmental > Aquatic > Freshwater > Lake | place: Spain...
CAGAAAAATCATATATCTTATTACCACTTGACTCGTTCATGTGATAAACAAAAATACAACGATCATCTTTTCTTACACCAGTGCCAATTAATTCTTTAGCAGCAAGGCTTTTTATTCCGCGAACTGGACTTCCAGAACGCGTATATGCCCTTACGATTTGAGGCTTACCAAGGCGATTACTGCTGTCTATGGGATAAATAGCATAATAATAAATTACACCCTCTTCAAGCCCAGTGTCGTAAAGAACTTTATCATATCCATTAAATACAATATCGCCATCAGTAGGAGATAAAGGAGCGACATTTTTCTTTCTAACAATATGACATCCACGATAATTGGTAAATTTATTTGCTAAAAAAGCTGCACGTATAGCATCTGGATCATTAGTGTCTGTAACGTTTCTTTCTAATGAGCCAAACCATTGAACAATAACTGGAGTTCCGTTGAAAACAACTAAAGAATAAGTCATATTTCCAGGATAGATGGAGTCAAATTTATCTAGTACTGAATTGACTAGATCAAACCGAACACCATCATGATCTGACCATGACATACTACCGCTATGGTCAAGGACAAAACTTTGATGCCTATCAGGTAAACTTAATGAATAATATGGATAAGAAGAATCTGAATATAAAGCAAAATTATCTTTTAAATTTTCTGTAATTTTATCATCTGTAATATCTGCTATGTCAGACTCTTTCCCAACAGGTGGAGAAACCACGATATTATATTTTTGATTATAATAAGGAATAATCAATGATTCAGATAGTTTTATATATGCAATATCTGACTGAACCACTTTTACTTTATCATCAGATACGTACACATCTGCAGCAATTGTTCGTAGTTGTAAATCTAACTCTTCATCAGAATTTACTACAAATGTCGAGCCTGATTGTGCTGACTCGTCATTGCAGTATGAGAAGTTCCATTTGCTACTACTATAATGTTCGCTAAAAATAATGCATAGTTGTGACTCTTTTTCATCAGAAATATTCAAAACATTAGGCAATTTAGAATTGACAGAACGCGCAACATGATCAAAGCTTTCAAGAGGGAATGAACAAAATCCAGCTAACAAAGTAAATTCATTTTCATTAGCGTAAGCAAATTGCGCACAAATGCGAGCCTGTCCTTGTTTTAAAGTATTATTAAAACTTACCGCAGAAAGCGGATGACTGTCACCAATAGAGTTAGGTCTATAGCATCTAACAATAAGATCTCCGTTAGAATTCTCATTTGTCAGACCAAGACCACTAGATGTAAAATTATTTTTTGCAAAACCAGTTACAGCCTCAACAAAAAATATACTAGTAAATGATGGGATATACCGAAAGCTTGGCCCGCCTACGATAATTGATACTGTATATCTTCCAGGAATCAGTATGGGGTATTCCATGGTAACCCAAACTGAGTCCTCAATGCCCTGAGCCATGTTGGGATCTATAGTCAGACTAATGGGCTGCACAGATCTCAATCTAGAAGAGAAGTATAATATATCGATTTTTGGGAATTCTATTTCCACGACAACGGTCGTAATGGGATTAAAGCCAAATCTTTTATGCAATTTAAAGGCAAAAATATAATCACCGGCGTCCTTGATGTCAAAAACATATTTTATTTCACTGATGTTAGTTGAGCCTGGATAGCAGGCCATTGCATAATTACTAAAATCAGAAAAAGTTATTTTTGATGGATACCATCCGTTATTATAATAATCATCTGCACCTAATTCATAAAAATTTACTGGATAATACGATGTTTGCTCCAATAATTCATACGGATTATCCGCATCAATATTGACAGCAATGCCAGTTAATGAACATTTATTTATTTTCATCATGAAATAAATTTAATTTTTCTACCAATGAGATTAGATTCTGCCACGTTTACCTCAGTGGCTGGCTCTACGATATTTATGTCATTAGTAATTTTAATCCTTGAGGGCACAAAAGCAGGGTCTACATCAACCCCCCATATAGATTTTGAAGTAAATAAGTAACGAAGAGCCTTATTTCCTATTGTCATCCAAAACCTACTATTTATAGCGCCAAAGGCATCATCCCTGTATCTATTAACTGGAGAATTAACTATTAAGCCATCTGCATTCGGATACCACGTAAATTGAGAATTTAAATAAGAATAATATGGCTCTCCAGTCCAAGTACCAATCAATCCAGATAAGCTATTTACTCCACCAAATAAAGATCCCAGTAAGACCAATTTATTATCTATGCATGTAAAATACATGCTATTTGAATCACCAACTCCAAGAGAAATCGGACAAGAAGCTGGTGCTATCATATCGTATTTAAATTGCTGAGAATTTACAACCCCTGGATCTGTTCCCTCAACTACTGAATTATTGACACTATCTTTCACAACACGACCACCCCTAATCGCATTCAAATAGTATCCACGCATAGTCTGATCTATCATCAAACAATCCATTCTTCTTAGATAAGAAGAATTGCTGTCTCTATAAGCTACATCTGGAACAAATGCGGGGACAATCCCACTCGGAATAGGACTATCAAGCAAGCATATCGCAACATCAGTGCTATTTATAGCAATTCCATTATTATCATCATTTGAAGCATAAAGCCCAAAGTCGGAATCTTCCAAAATATGTTTTTTCACAACAGTTCTGGTAACAACTTTTTCAGTATTACTATCCCAAAATTGAAAATGATTTGGACTATAAGGCGCAATGTGCGCAGACATAAAAATATGAATTGGAGTTACAGCAGTAGCAAGATTAAAACCAAATTGATTTGTAGTGTATGGAACTGGAAGTTCAAATCGATCACTTAGCGACAGACAGCTAAACTTTAAATCTTTATTTTCAAATATTGTATCTTTATAAAAAGAAAGATTATGAGGTCTAGAGCGATTATATGAAATAGCCCTATCATCTTGTGTAAAATCTAAAAGATCATAAAAAGATGGCGTATAACCAATTTCTTTAATGCCTGTTTTTAATAAATTACCGTTACCATCATTGTAGTTTTTAAAATTAACGCCTATTTTGCGGACAGCATTACTTCTAGCTCCAACCACTATATCATCTATGCAAATACCTCTGGCTCTAAAATTTGCCATTTGAGAATTAAAAATACCTTGTCCATCAGTACCAGCTGAAACTAAAGATAAAATATTTGATCCAACATCAAATCCAGACACTATTGCAACTGGAGACTCATTAATCTTAAAGTAGCCAGGAAAACCAAGATAAGATGCCTCTGTACCCGTTACCTGATTTTTGCCTAAAAAATATACATTTTCTCTTTTAGTAAAAGACGCATCACCTTGAGCACCAGGAAATGCCTGGCACTCAATATAGTACTCTCCTTCAATTCCAGCCATATATGTCATTGTAAAGCCCTTGTAAGTGGTTTCATGATACTCTTATTCATCGAATATACGTGGCTATTCGAGAATATTAATACATCATCTATAAATACTGATATCATAATAGGCTTATTAATGGGCGTATCTGTTTTGTTAAAATACGACATTGGATCGTCAGAATCAAAAACAACTCCGTCTGACCTTAGAGCATACACAGTAGCCTGAATAATGTTTGCACCTACCGCATCCTGCATAACATCAACATCGACAAATGTCGTTGGCTCCCCACTAACCAGAGATGCGGAAGCTACGGAGGCCCTCAAAGCGCCTGATCCGATCATATTGGTAGCAGAGACATAGATACCCTTGTCGGTTGCAATAACAAATTTATTAAAGAATTTATCTATAGAATTTATAGTAAAGTTATTATCTTCATTTGATATTTTAGAGAATGACTTATTGTTAATCGTCCAATACATGTTCTTACCAATAGCAATATAGGAAGAAGACGTGTCAATAAACTTGAATACTCCATCAACCGCATTCTCGCCAGTGTAGCTAGGCTTATAAATTTGTGTAAATATAGAAGATCCAACAGAAGCATAATATATGCCCTTATTAGTACTTACGACAAAATCACTACCATCTGAATATCCGCACAGGACTGAACCTATTCCTCCAGTGTACCCCACAGAAGACTTAACGGTAAAGGATAGATCAAGCATCATAATTCTACTGCTTGTTATTACTATGATCATATCACTCGTGACAGAAGCTGACAATATGTATTCGCCTAGATTCATCTTGATGTCAACAAAGTCAAAATCAAGATCTCTATCGATGACTCCAATACCATTAGTTCCAACAACAAGTAGCAACATTTCATTAATTGGAGTCACAGACTGCAAGCCACCAAGTTTATTGTCTGCTATCACAGAGGAAGTAATCTTTTGACTGCCCAAATCGGAATTAAGCTCATCCACTTCTTGAATGGTATTAACATCAAAGTTAGTCACAAAGCTCTTCTTGTACTCTATAGCAGCCTTTTGACTAGATATAACCGACTTGTATATACTACTTATATTAAGATCAGTAGAGACTATCCCGACCATGCTACTATTCTGAGACATGATGTTAATGTGCTGTATCTGACTAAGACCAGAAGTCAATCCTGCGTTGACACCCTCAAATGAATCTTCAAGCACATTGTGAGGAACAGATCCTGCAAGCTTGATTGCTTCATTTCTCACATCAAGTGAAACATTATCATACTTTCCTATTATAGAAAGTCACTATGCCTGTATAAGCCTCTGCCTTAGCTATAGATAATGCGTCTATTTTGGAGAAATCAGCGTTAAATGAATCTCCAATAGAACCACCGTATCCAGTGCTGTAATAGGAAATTCCAAACTCTTTATTAATATCTGTTTCGCGTGATTCAGATTCTTGATTAAAGTTTGCAGAAATTGGGAACTTATTGACACCAGCAGAGCTTGAGGACCCTGAAGTTGAGGAAGACGCCGAAGTAGTTGATGATGAACTTCCTATTGGACGAGAACTGCTTGATGATGAGGACGGATTAAAAGATTGATACAAGGCAAGAAGTGCTCTTGCGTCTTGATTATCTATAGTCCCATTGCTATTAAAATCAAAATACTTTAAACAGTCTGGACTATCAGAGCCGAAGCACATAAAGAACATATAAATATCATCGTCATCAATGATATTGTTATTATTATAATCACCCATCATGTATGGGGCGCTTGAGCTAGAGCTTTGACCTGAACTACTGGAAGAATTATATTGACCCCATAATCCAAGCAAGATGGCGAGGTCAGAGCCATCTATTATTCCATTGTTGTCAAAATCAAAATTTTGCAAGCAGAACTCAGTCCTAAGGCCAAAGCATCCCATAATTGCTCCGAACTCTACACCGTTAATTACACCGTCACAATTGATGTCTCCTCTCAAGCAATATGAACTACTTGATGAAGAACTAGATGAACTAATTACACCAGAAGAAGAGCTTGAAGAGGATTGCCCCGAGGAACTAGAAGAACCTGCAGAACTAGAAGAACCTGCAGAACTAGACGAACTACTCGGCCTAGATGAAGAAGAAGAGCTAGATGATGGATTGTCAATATAATACAGTCTTGAAATCTCTGCCAAGTCATCTGGGTCAACAACCCCGTTTCCATTAAAATCAAACGGTCCCACACAAGCGTCAGAAGATGAGTTAAAGCAAAATATAAATGCCCTAAGATCTTCTTCATCTATAATTCCATTGCAATTATAGTCGCCTTTTCTGCAGAAGGCTGAAGAGCTAGATGAAGAACTTGGTCCAATATTACTAGATGAACTAGAAGCTTGAGAGGAAGACGAGGAGCTTTGACCATATGCAGTATCCTGCACTTCGAGCACTACATATGCGTGCATGCCTATGTCCTTAACACTAACGTTCCAGCGATTAAGAGCAGTGTCTTTACTGAAAGATATATCAGAACTATCTGAAATTATTTGTGAGTCTGCGTAATCAAAATACTCTATATTAAACACTATGTTTTGATTAATTGCTAAAGAATTTACATCAAAAGATACTGACTTTGTTAAGTAGTTGTTTAGTGGGTAACTACTGCCAAACATTCCTATTCCAGGAACAATCGAATTAAAATCACTGCCGTTATTGGTGGCAAAGAACGGAGCCAACACATCTTCGCCGCTTTCTATTTGCAATCCACTTATGCCATTGTTATTTAATAAAGTAAATGTAACATTTTTTAACATTCCATCAACTAGCGGTTGCAATCTATGACTCGTGACGACTTTTGTCTGGGAATCTTCAACCAACGCTATATTATGGTATGCTCCAGCGGCTATCTTAACTACTTTTCTATTCTGAAAATCAGGATATGCAAACTGACCAAACTCACTGACCGATTGAGCATTTACAGAACCCCAAACAGCAATAGTACCATCTTCCTTAAGAGCAATAGTATGAAAATACCCAGTTTGTACATCTGTATATAAACCGCTTCTTGCATAATCTCCATAACTATTTGGAGACTCTGTTGGGAACGGATTGCCATTCATTACAGGAAGTACAAAATTATTTACACCACCCCAATATCTTAAATCTCCAGTAGATGTTAAAGCAATATTGTGAGAAAGATTTGAAGATATCTTTGTAACAAAACCAATATCTGATGGAACACTGCATTGTCCTTGATCATTGCGACCCCAACAAACCACCGTGCCGTCACTCTTAACTGCAGCTGTATGATATCTACCGCAAGAAATGTCTATTGCGCCACTGAGCCCACTCGGCACATCGCATTGGCCGTCGTCATTTTTTCCCCAGCAATATACAAGACCATCAATACCTATTGCAGCTGTATGATAATCACCGACAGATATTTTAAAGACTTTTGTTAGATCAGTAGGTCGGAAAGCGAGCACGGATTCAGGGGAAGCCTGTGGATTGATAAGATCTTGAGAAATTCTGAATGCAAGCCTGGCGTCAACATAATTAGCAAAATAATCGGCTCCTGCAAAAAACCAAGATGGATCTCCGCCAATACCTATAAATGTATTATCATTTTTTATTGCAAAACCAGCACCAATACCAGATGTCACATATTTAATATTACTGTTAAAATTAGCAGTTAAAGAAGAAACTCCATATGAAAGTGGAGTAGGATATTCAGAAAACAAAGGATAGCTATACCAGTTGGAAAAATATAAGGTACCATCATTAAGTAAATAAGTACTGTTGAACTTACCTGCAAAAATATCTACAATTTCACCCTTTAGGGGCGGATTATTTTCAAGGTTATAGAATGGATAAAAAGTAGAGTTTGAACCCCAAGTATAAATCTTGCCCTTATCATTTATTGCAGATATAGAGAAGTCAAAACTACTTCCTAACTTCTTTATATTGTTTACGTTTGCAGGCGTCACAGTGTTAACGTAGCCTCGAGAGTCACCCCAATAGGCAATTTCACCCGTTGATTTAAGTGCGAATGAAGTGAAACGATTGCATCCAATATCAATAGCGTTATTAAGCAGAGGCGCATCGCATTGCTCATAGGCATTGCTTCCAAAACAGACGACTGATCCATTAGCTCTAAGGATTACAATATGACCAAGAGCCGCAGAAATACTTACTGCGTCATTGATTGAGCTTAATTCAGATAGCTTAGAAGAAGCGTCGGGATGACCCCACCATACTAAAGTTCCATCAGACTTAAGGCCAATCCAAACTAAGGCTCTCTGACGAAAAGCGAAGTCCATCGAAGGCATAAAAACTATATCAACAAAATTATTTCCACTTGGATATTTTGTTTCATTAAACCCTGGGCGGCCCCACATAAACAAAGAGCCGTCTTGCTTGATAATAGCAATATTGTCGTATCCTATAGTGGATTTTTTCACTACTTGATTAGTGTAATCTTTATAATTAATATAAAAATTTGTAGTATCTTCAATTTTAGTGCTTTCAATTTTAGTGTTAACGCTAAAATTATTGTAATCAAATAATAACGCATCGTCCGATGTAGTCAAACCAGCAAATTTTGATCCGTCTGTATTAAAAGAACCATTTTTTAATGCCCTATCTGAAAACTCAACTTTGCCAAAAGTGCCTACAGAAGGACCGTCAGATAATAATGATTCCCAATTTTTTAATACTATTGTTTTTGGTGAACCGCAAACGACCATGTCGTTATTTGATGGATTAAATATAATATTATAACTACTTGTATTAGAGAATTGCCCGTTTTCACCAATATTAAATTCAGATCCATCAATAGAAGATAATATTCTAATGCCTCCATTGTAAAATGAAACAACTACATACTTGCTATTATTATCAAAATAAATAGAGTGTATTTGAAAATATGTATCGGTATCTAAATTAATAGTCTTCGTCCAAACTGGATCAAGATATTCTCCAGTAGAATTTAGATCATACATCGCAATAGTGTACGTTTGAAAAGAGATATTCATAACAGCTACGCAACATTTTGTTCCATCTTCAGAAATAATAATATGCTTATGTATATTTGGGTAAAAATATCCACCATATTCAGTAACATTTCTTATTTTTCTTATGACGTTGAAATTGGCATCAAATATTACTCCATGGTAATCAACTTCGTATGCATATGTTGGAAATGCTGCAAATGCAACATAAAAAGATTTTGACGCAACCAATTTACAATAGCCAATAGGACAAATTTGTCGCGACGAGACTACTCCTTGTCCATCAATAAGGAATAAAGGATCAGGAGTACCTGCTGGCCATACTGGAAAATACTCAGTAAAATCTCGACCGATCTCGGCTCCTGTTTCAGAATTATATGTATACCTACCAAAATCATTAAACAACACCACATTTCCTGAGATATCATATAAGCCAGTAAGAGAAGTATCTTCCCGAACTGACCCAGCAGATGGACTATCTTCAGGAGTAACAATAGGTAATGGAATATAGACATGTTTTTTAGAGGCTATATTATATATATCTGTTTCATTAGTAATTGGCCAGTTAAAACTCCAAAACGGACACATCAATAATTTTTGGCCGTTTGTAGAGAAAATAAAATCAAACGGTGGCCCCAGATAAAGAGGACTTAAGCCGGTTAGCTTGTGCAGAAGAGGTGAACCAAAAACTTCAAGATCGAGTAACGCGCCGTTTGCTAATTTTGAACTTCCAAGAGCTGAGCTATTCTTGAGCCACCAAAAACTATTGTCAAATGCGCTAAATTTGATAATTTGCTTTGTCGTCCGAGACGGCCTTCCCCATATCACTTGATTATCTTCATTTGATTCCGAATCAAATGCTGATGCGACAATCTGATCTACGCCTATTGAGAAATCATAAACGCTCTGATAAGAGAGAATAGATGGTGGATTATTCATTCCATAAAGACCACTACCCCAAGAAGAAAGCTTGCCATCACTTGATAGTGCAGAAATTGAAAAAGCATTACTTGCGACTTTAATATTGTTGTTTGAATATTGTATGTAAGATTGATTTTTTTGAGCATTGTTATCTGGTGCATTTATATACTCAAGTCCATATATGTTTACGCCTTGATACGTGTCAGGGCTCCCTCCAGCGCCCCATGCGACTACGTCATAAACAGTATCGCCACTTGAAGAATTACCCGATGGAGGATTGAGAGGTATTGATACAGTCTTAGACTTCACTCCGTCAAAAATTCTATTTTCAATACGCAATTCACCATTATGATTTTTGAGATTAAACTCTACAGGCTTCTGTATAAAATATACGTCTTTACTAGTATATTGATTGTTTAAGCCAAGCTCATTTGCAAAAGAAATGTTTGAGCTATTAATGTATAATTTATTAAATGATACTTCTTGAGCATTATTTAAATACGCAAAATATACATTAGAATCAGAATTGTTCAGCCACGCATTTAAAATTGAAGACTTTTTACTATTTATAATATAAATGATTCCGCTTCTACTACTGTCAGAGTACACATTACTAATGCTTATATCATAAGAACGAGCTGCATAAATAACTGCATTAGCGCCACTAGCATCAGAAGTTGCACCATTATTTCTGAATATGCATCTCTCAACTGAACAGCCCGTTGACCTTCTTAATAAGATAGAATTATCACAACACTCATTAATGCTAACATTTCTGATTCTCAAATTTGATACATAATAACCTGATATTCCGTTAAACAAAGACTGACTATTATATCTATCTATTTGCAAATTTTCTATAACAACATCTACTGGCCTATTTACAAAATATTCTATCTTGTTTATAGTCTTGCTTGAGGCGTATGGAGCACCACTTGCAAATACTATACCATTACCTGCAATCGAAGCAATCGTAGCCTCATATATATAATCCGGTATGAAATCAGATTCAGAATCAAAACCTACATTGAATATAACTCTACTGCCCACTGACAATCCGGCGATTGATGCAAGCGTAAAGCCAGTTTGATTATAAGATATTACGCCGTTATATGGATATGTAACAGGAGAAGTAGAGTCTGGATTAACCACAAAAGCGAATGATCGGTTAACGATATCGCACAGTATTTTTGTAGCAACACCATCTCCTATGATATTTATTTTTCTATGTATATTAATTGATGAAGATATTTTATAGTTTCCAGCAGGGACATATATTGTTTCAAATGATGAATTAATAGCATCAATAAATGCTTGCGAATCGTCAGTAGACCCGTCTCCTGTGGCTTCAAAGTTTTTAATATTTCCAACATTTGTGCCTACTATACTATTTATATTTGACATCGGTGCCATGTTGTTGACCGACATCGGATTAGCAGCTTGAGAAGATCCAGAAGTAATGGCCTTCTTAGTCATGCCTAAATCATTTGGCTCATTCTCCTGATCAACATAGAACTTATAGGCTTTATTGATGCGGAAGTTAGAAGGCAAATTCATGCTCAAATTAGCACTCCAATATTTACCGTAGCCAACTAATGGATGACCCCACATATTTTTGCGGTCTGGATCATAGAAGAACTTGCCGTCATCATATTGCAGATATCCTGGAAGAGAGAAGTTAGAACTGTACCAAGATCTCCAGTCTGGCCCCCATCCAAAAAGATCCTGATCCATAATACCAGCATCACTCACACTCGCGGGATCAAGCTGGCTCCAGCGCTCACCGCCACTAGACTCTGTTCCGCCATTCTTGCGCAGATCCATCCAGCTCATATCATTAAGCAAATGAACTCCAACAAGGAACTTACCTTGTGAATCTATCTCGGACATCTTGAACCAACCAGCTTGCTTATGCTTATAAATATCTGTTGTAAACTCAAATTGAGTGACGTATCCACTAAAGTCTGGCTCTCCAGCAACTTGACGAACATAATTATAGAATGTTGCAGAAGCTACTGGTTCATCTTCCACAGAATACCAACGCCCCTTAGGATAAGGAGAGTTCCTGAACGCATCGTCCATATAAACGATCTTTCCACCTTGCGCAGCAAATTGATTCAATACTACTAAGTCCGCTGGAGATATCCATTCACGATGAGGTATCACAATAACCTTTATGCCTTTTAGGTATCCGCGAGTAAGCTGAGAGCCCATGAGCATCGTGTACGGAATAAATCTATCCTCAAATGCTTGCATTGCTCCAAATATTGGCCAATAGAAATCTCCCCAAGTTTGATCCTTGGCATTTTTCTTTTCAGTAATTTGCACGTTCTTTGATGAAGTACTTACAAGATCTGGTCTGTATTCAAGGCGAGCTACAATTCCTTTTCTGCCTTCTGCTGGGAAGTGTATTGCGGCCCAAGAATATGCTTCTCTAGAATTAAATACTAAACCAGCGTCAGCTATCTGCTCTTTTATCTTGCGCGCATGATAAAGTGCTTTACGCCAGAATGCATAGAAATTGCCAGGAGCAACACCCTTGTCTGGATTATTGTAATACCCATCACCATAAATGATATTTGGATTTTCTATAAAGCTATCTTGATCAGCAATCCAGCCAGTGCCATACCAAGTGTTAAAGTCAAATATATTTCCATTTTTTACGCTAATTTGATATATACCACGTAGATATCCAATGATGCTATCTTCTCTGCTTAATCCACGATCCATGAAGAGAGGATAGCCTGTTGGATATGCGTAGAACTCATCACTATTAAATGTAGTTGGAGTATTTGCCCCACCTGAAGATCCAACTGGTAAATCAAGCCCAAAATAAGACCGTATAGGGTTCCATTGCAATGCCGTCTTGTTTCCAGAGCTAAAGTCCAACTTCTGGTTTATGGTTATACCCATAGCCATGCTTGGCCTTTGTATGTCAGCATAAAGTGACTCGTTTACATTTGTGAAATTGATTTCATCTTTTGTTCTTGGGCGATAGAAGCTTCTTGGCTCAACAGCAAACTCCGTCTTTACTGCTTGTGCGTATTGAGCTATATCAGTATTAACAGCGCAATGTGGCTGGTCTACGTAGCTTGGAAGCTCGGCAGGAGCGAATACTGCATTACCACCACTTGCAACTCTTACTGCTTCGCTAAGCTCAAATATTATTTCATATAACTTATTTTGCAATACTTTATGATATATTTTTATATTGTCTCTTTGTACGGAAGTAAGTTCAGAGGTATTATTGATGAGCTGATGCATCGCAACACCTTGAAAATAATTATCAGGATAAGCATTTATATATGAAGGCAGTGGATTGCCACTAGCACCCCAAGATGTCTTTGGGAACGGGAAGTTTAAAACTTTCCAACTTATATATCTTTCATCCTGATATCCTGAATATCCAAGATATTGAGCAAAAACATTTTGAGCGTCATTACTAAAATCTAAGAACTCATCGAACAGATTAGTATCCCAATACACTCCGTCAAATCCAAGACCACCAGCAGGCTTAGGCGTGACGATCTCAACCATGCATGACTTCAAGAAATTTTTAAACTTAGAGTTAAATATAGTTCTCTGTATAGTGCAATTGCCAGTAAGATTATTATCTGCTCGATTCTTTTTACCATTCACTATAAGCTGTGGTGGGTATTTCTGCTCAGATAAGAATGCAAAATATGGCTTGAAATAAGCGATGCATTTCATCCCAAGTTCATGCGCTCTATCAACAAATGGACCAATCATATCATAATCAGACAACCCATTTGTGTCCTGTATCATGATGGATGATTTTGTGTCTGGAACATTAGAATTATATATAAATGGCTCATCTCCATTGTGAATGTCTAACAATACAATATCAGGACGATATTTATAAGCAATTTCTGCGCGCTTAACTGGATTAAAATTATCTTCTAAGCCTTTACGGAATCTTTCCTTAAAAGTAGCTCCAGGCGAACGTAGCCAACTATCTCCAGTATTTAAAGAGAACTGATAGCCTGGAGGATACCCATTGGGGTTATATTCGTATCGCGGAGTAAGAGCGCAGTTTGTAGATTCACTTGTATACACATCAGACAAAGATGTTTCATGTAGCACCACACCACTGTCCATATTTGCTTCATATATTTGCTTTATTGTAGCATATGGATTAAAAGATTGGAAATCAGTATTAGCAGTAGCCCACCATGCAGGTTGCTTTGGTCCAAGCTGTTGACGAGTACTGGTAATACTAAACAAATCAACTTGAGCCAACCCTTGACTGGAAGAGCTAGAAGAAGTCGAAGTCGAAGAAGATGAACTTGAGGCTTGAGATGAAGAGCTTGCTACGGCTGAAGAACTTGAGGCTTGAGATGAAGAGCTTGCTACGGCTGATGAACTTGAGGCTTGAGATGAAGAGCTTGCTACGGCTGAAGAACTTGAGGATTGAGCATTCGTAGTCCAGTTAGATAGCAATACACCAATATCTGCCCCATCTATTTTTCCATCACGGTTAAAG
>Ga0247840_10008484_pt1 | contig 13758 bp, 13 predicted proteins | sample LaCruzMarch2015__FD_192404 | JGI IMG/M metagenome (GOLD analysis project Ga0247840, IMG submission 192404) | Freshwater microbial communities from meromictic Lake La Cruz, Castile-La Mancha, Spain - LaCruzMarch2015_17m | ecosystem: Environmental > Aquatic > Freshwater > Lake | place: Spain...
CGATGCAGGCGCCCCAGACCAGATAGCTGCCGCCGAACCTCGGCAGGAATATTTTGGCGATGATCAACTCGATCTGGAAGAGTAAAAAAGCGGCTACAAAACTGAGTGCGTAGAGATAGTGGACTTTTTTCATGATACTCCTTATCGGGCTATGTTCTTGTTGCTCTGAGTTGATTCTCTCAATTTTGAAAGGTTGTTTATTTCTCTGTTACGCTTCGCTTGACGAATGAGGATGTCGGTCACATTGTTCTCGGCGACGGCATTCCCAGGAAGAAGATGAAGGGCTTTTTTGTAATATTCCATAGCCTCATTGTCCCTGCCATTGAATAAACAAACATCCCCGGCGTTATAATACGTATCGGCCAAGCGGGGATTAATGGCAATAGCCCGCAAATAATAGGTCATGGCTTCATCATATCTATTCTGCCTGAAGAGAGCAATACCGAGATTATTGAGGTACTTTTCATTGTAAGGCTTGATTTGAACCACACTTTCGAAGTGGGTTGCTGCTTCGCTGAAACGATTATGCCTCATGAGATAAGCGCCCAGATTGTTATGAGCCATATAGTTTCCCTCCGTCACGGCAATTGCGTGTTCAAACAGGCTACGGCTGTCTTTCCAGACACCCGTCTGTTTAAATGTCAGAATGACAAGAAGCAGGATGGTCGTCCCCGCCGCAACCGGAATGCAGTACCTGTAATATAAGTTGCCTTTCGGCAGATCAGCGATCCCCCAGGCGATAATGATAAACAGGCCGATGAGAGGGATATAGGTGTACCGGTCGGCCATGGCCTGTTCACCAACCTGAATGATACCGCTGACGGGCAGCAGTGTGATCAGATACCAGAACCATCCCATCGCAAGATAGGGCGCAGTGTGGATGTATCTGAAGGAGAGGTAGCAGAGGCCCACAAGAAGCACCACGGACGGCAGTAAAATCGTTATGGTAAAAGAGGTATGATAGGGATAGAAACACGCCAGATTGACCGGCCATAACATCTTTGCCACATAGGCCCCATAGGAAAAAACCGCATTAACCATCCTGTCCGATAAGCCAATTTCTCTCAGCGACTTCAATGCCCCGGAACTGCCTTGGCCATAAATTGTTATGGCGCCGACAACAGCGCTGAGCGCTACAAGCGGTATCTTTTCCAGAATCAGAAACTTGTTTACGACAAACGCACACCCTTGGAAACGCCTCAACGGCCAATAATCCAAAAGAAGTAAAATCAATGGAAGTGTCACAAGCATCGGTTTTGACATCAGACCTAAACAAAATGCGATTAATACCCAGCCATAACGTTTCAGAGATGGAATCTCGACATAATAAGCATAAGCGGCTATCGTCAACAGCCAGAACATTGCACTCAGGACATCCTTGCGCTCCGTTACCCATGCCACAGACTCCACGTGAAGGGGATGTACTGCAAATAACGCAGCGACAAAGCCGCTCTCCCACGATCTTCCGGTCATCCTGCCAAATATGATAAACAACAGCAGCGTATTGACCAGATGAATCAGAACATTCGTCACATGATAGCCTCCGGCGCTCGTGCCGTACATTTTGTAATCAAGCATCAGCGATAGCCACGTCAGCGGCTGCCAGTTGCTGGAAAACAATGATGTAAAAGCCCAGAAAACACTGCTCCGGTCGAATCCGGCCTGGATATTCTTATTGCCCAGGATATATACGCTATCGTCGTAAATGACGAATTTGAATTGACTTGTCTGATAAAAGGGGATGACGATGATCAACGAAAGCCCAAGGCAAATAATGATATGAACGAGATGTGAACGGATCCACCGGTGAATCAAGCGTGTTTCTCCTGACAGGAACAAAGAGGGAATCAACGGCAGTGTCCTTTCTCTTTAGCCCATTCCAAAGCCTTGCAGTTTCCCAAGGCACATGCTTTTTGAGAATCACGACAACCAAGATTATTATTGCCCTGCATTAAATACGCCACCCCTCGGTTGCCGTAGGCAACGGCATAATCCGGCTCCACGGTTATCGCAATGTCATATACGGCAATCGCTTCGACATACTTTTTTTGCATGTAATAAAACAGACCCAGATTGCAATAGGCCTCCGGAGAACGGGGAGAAATTCGGATTGCTTCACCGATGTGAACTTTTGCAAGGTCAAGTTGGTTAAGCTTCATATACAAAACACCGAGCGTGTTGTGGGTCTCCGCAGAAACAGGGCCAATTCGCAAGGCTTCCTTGAAATGGTGTTCAGCACCTCTCATATCTCCGGTAAGCAGAAGGGCATTTCCCATGCAGCTATGAGCAACATAGTTCTCCTTGGTAACAGAGAGGGTGTGTTGAAACAGCGTGAGACTGTCTTTCCATTTCTGTACCTGAAACCACGACACGGTCATGAGCAGGAACATGAGAAAACCGGAAAACGCATAAATAATATTACGCAATGACCTTTTAGTATTGAGAATATCTTCCGCGCCCCAGGCCAGGATGATGAAAAGTCCCGTCATGGGGATATAAGTGTACCGGTCAGCCATGGATTGCTCACCCACCTGAACCAGACCGATGACCGGCACCAAAATACCAATATACCAGAACCAACCGGTAAAAATGTAGGGATACTTGCTGCGCATGCGGACGACCATTGTGGTGATGGAAATGATCAGACCTGTGGCAAACACGAGATGCCAAAAAGATATGGCCGACAGGGGGTAAATGATGGCCAAGTCTTGAGGCCAGAGCATTTTGACGACGTACATGAAATAGGCTTCAAAGGCATTGGCAATTCTGAGATACAAGGGAACATCGGTCAAAGACTTTACAAATCCGGAACGTTGCTGTATCAGGTACGTAAAGACTGAACAAATAAACGATAAGGCAATAAACGGAACCTTTTCCAGGAGTCGATAAAGGTTTGTACTTCGATGGCATAAAAAGCGAACTGCCCGGTCATCGATGCCATTCTGCATCAAATTATCGTGTTGTTGATAGCGGCCTAACGGCCAGTAGTCCAAAAGAATAAGAACAAAGGGAAAAGTAACAGCCATCGGTTTCGCCATCAGCGCCATAGCGAACAGCAAAAGTGTGAGAAGATACCACCCGCGATGCAGGCAATCGATGTATTTGAAATATGATCCCGTCGCAAGGAGCCAGAAAAATGCGCACAGGAGATCTTTACGTTCAGAAACCCATACAACGGACTCAATGTGAAGCGGATGGACCGCAAAAAGGAATGCAACCAGCGCGCTTCGCCACAATGTATTTGTCATGCGGCGAAATACGACAAAAAGAAGTGTGGTATTGGCTATATGAATCAGCACATTGGTCAAATGATAACCACCGGCATACGTACCATAGAACTGCCTGTCCAACATCAGAGAAATCCAGGTGAACGGATGCCAGTTGCCTGTCCTATAATCAAAACCCGTAAAAGCCCATCTTAATCCATCCAGGGTAAAACCAGACTGAACCATCGGATTCAACGCATAGGCGTGATCATCGAGAATGATGAAATCAAAGTTCCAAACTTGCCAGTATATAATAAAATTCACCAGAATCAGCAGCATTGGAATCATAACCGGGCTGATTCTAATAGAATTCTTCGGACTTGTCATCGGTAGAATATCCATTTTCGGTCGGCAAGGAAAAGATCCGGACCCTTTGGCGCCCCTGGGGCATAAGCCCTGCCATACAAAACATAGGTGGGGCAAGCCTCGGGAATTGGCGAAAGCCTAGGTTTGAAAGACTCGACAAAAAAGAAGGGGGGAGGAAATCCCCCCCCTTCTCTGATTCTCGTTAAGCACGACAAAGTTTATTGACATCAGTGTCTGCGTTTAAGCGATCTCTGGTAAAATCTACTTTGCTCCTAAAGTGTCGGTTGTAACTTTACCGTCGGCATCCATAACGTAGGTGCCTGTCAGGTTGTCCGTAGCCGTAACCGTAATAACACCGCCGGCGGCTACCCCTACCTGATTTCCAGCGCTCGCCTTGGCAGCCTTATAGACAGCTCCACCGGTAGTAGCAATGGTATCAGCCACTGCGGCTACACCCGGATTATCGCCAAGATAGGCCTGGACAGCCGTATAGGCATTCTTCGCATCCGATTTAACGGTGGCGATATAGCCTCTCGCCTTGTAGGCACTGAACTGCGGAATGGCGATGGCCGCCAGGATGCCGATAATCGCGATAACGATCATGAGTTCGATCAGCGTGAAGCCCCTCTTGTCCCTCTTGCTAAATGCTTTCATCATTTTCATTCTCCTTTATAGTTGGTTGTTTAATTTTCGATGTTGTAAGATATCCGGCCATGAAATCACTACACTATTTCCGAAACCACCTCCTTTTCCAGTCGTTGTCTCGATTCTGATTTAAATCGTTTTCTCTTTATGAGCAATGATCATACCACAATTGCCAATTCCACAAATTTCGGAATTAAAATATCATACATCACATCATTCATTATCATTTTCTTTATGGGATCCGGTTCCAATAATTCACCGCGTGACTTTCCCATGGGTTGTTCTTCTTGATTTTCACGGGTTGCTTCGTGATTTTTCCATATTTGCCCGGATTCCGCTTTACGCTTTACTGGCTCCATGATAAGAATCTCTGCGTTTTTTTGCCGACACCAAAGGAAACCATGCAAGCGATGATTCTTCAACAGAGCGTAACGATTCTATTTATGACCTGTTGGTGTCTGATCACGACGGGCATCGGGCGGCTCTGCCTGAGCGTCATGGCTTTCCGATTCGCCTCCCGGAATGAAAGTCTTTTTCTCTCGGGAGGAATGGGTCTCGTCATCACTGGTTACACTGTCTTTCTCCTCGGCGTTATGAATTCCCTGTATCCTTTTTCCATCGGCCTTATGCTAACATCTCTGGTGTTGTTTTCGGTTGTGGGGTGGTTGCGCCCCATCTGGACCACTCCATCAGCACCATCAGCGTCAACCGAACGGTCCATTTTGGAGCTTTCAGCCTTTTTTCTCCTGGGCCTCCTTCTTCTCGCCGGTTTTGTGTTAACCCTGACCCCGGAAACCGGCAAGGATGCGCTAACCTATCACCTCGCCGTGCCCAAGCTCTACCTCCTTCATCACGGCTTTTACTTCATCCCGGGAAACGCTTTCGCAGGCTATCCGCTGCTGGGTGAGATGCACTATCTTCTGGCCCTTTTCCTTCAGAACGACATCCTTGCCAAGGCGATGAATTTTGTCATCCTCTGCGGAATCCTCCTCGGAATCGGCCTCTTCGCCCGCCATGTTCTGCAGAATCAACGATTCTTCAGTCTTAGCATGGTGATCTTCGCCTCGATTCCCTCCGTCTTCGCCGTTTCTCATGCCGCATACAGTGACCTTTTCGTCACCTTCTTCACGCTCGCGGCGATTTATTCATTTTTCCGCTGGTCCGAGGACCGACTTGTTGCCTGGCTGATCCTCTGCGGTCTCTTCGCCGGTTCAGCTGCCGCCTGCAAATACACGGCCATGATAGCCACACCGCTCGGCTGCCTTGGCATACTCTGGCTGGCCAAACGAAGCGGAAACGGCGCCATGGAAACCTTACGCCGGCTCGCACTTTATGCCGCAACAGCCTTCATTGCCGGCAGCCCATTTTACCTGAAAAACTGGATCGTTACGGGGAACCCCTTTTATCCGTTCTTTTATGGCATATTCGGCGGAAAAGGATGGGATCCTGACCAGGCACGCCTCTATGATCTTTTAATCCAAAATCTTGGAATGGGCAGAAGTCTCCTGGACTATCTCCTCCTCCCCTGGAACCTGAGCTTCCGGGCAAACATCGATAGTTTGGCTTTCGACGGTATGATAGGACCGATCTTTCTTCTAACCCTTCCATTTCTTGCCACTCTGCGCCCCTGGGACATGCCGCTAAAGATGATGCTCACCTACTCCTTTCTGACCTTTTGTTTCTGGGCTTCCTCCGCCCAGCAGATCCGCTATCTGATTCCCCTCTTTCCCCTTCTGGCACTTTTCGTCGGAGAAATCTTGACTTACTGCTATCAAAACCAAAAAAGGATCTTAAGCCTCCTGATTTGCTTCGTTGCCGGAAGCCTTGCCTTCAACGGCTATCATATTACCAGTGAATTCATAAAAACCGACCCTCTGCGTGTTGCCGTTGGTCTTGAATCCCGCGACCATTTTCTCTCCCGGACGCTCCCCACCTACACGATGTACCGCTTAGTCAACGAGGCCCTTCCGCCCGATGCCAGGATTTTTCTGATCTATATGAAGAATTACACATTTCTCTGCGATCGCGACTGTTATTCGGATACAATGTTCGAGACCCACACCATCCAGAAGATCCTCCGGGAAGAGGCCTCCCCGGACCGGGTCCGCATCCGCCTGAAAACAGACGGATTCACACACATCCTCTATGACGAGCGCTATCTCTTCGGCGAGCCCAGCCCGCTATCGGCGGAGGAAAAACAGCTCTTCTTGGTGTTTCAGAACAGCCAGATGCAGTGCGTCCAACAGCAAGGATTTTATCTCCTCTACCGTCTGATTTAAATCATTCTCTTGACCCTCGCACCAGTTTACGCTTGACTGCATCTGAACGCTTCGTTCCTACGCTAACAATATTCATTTTCCCGCTTATCCAAGAGGATATTTTATGGTATAGGCTTACGAATATTTGCTGGAGGGTTCATTCATGTACGAAGTAACCATTCGAAAATCCTTTGCTGCCGCGCATCTGCTGCGGGAGATCGGCGGGAAGTGTGAAGAACTTCACGGACACAATTTTATCGTTGAGGTCTCGGCCGCCGCCAATGAACTCAATGAAGAGGGTCTGCTGCTCGATTTCCGCCTGCTGAAGCGCTGGACCGACGAAGTCCTTGAGGAGCTCGATCACAAATATCTGAATGAACTCCCTTTTTTCAAAGATATGAACCCATCGTCTGAACAGATCGCCCGTTTCCTCTATGAAAGGATCGGAGAAAAGGCAAAGCCGGTGAAGATCCCCCTCTCTCGCGTAACCGTTTGGGAATCGGAGAACGCTCGCGTCTCCTACAGCCTATGATCGACATCCAGAACCTGAAAGATGAACGGAATATCAATATCAAGAAAGTCGGGGTCAAAGGTCTAAAATACCCCATCATTGTGTTGGATCGCGCCCGCGGGACGCAGCCGGTCACCGCAACGATCAATATGTATGTGAGCCTCCATCACCATTTCAAGGGCACGCATATGAGCCGCTTCGTCGAGGTCCTGAATGAGATCCGGGAACAGGTCAACCTCCGGACGTTCCATAGCATCCTGGAGAAGATTCGGGCCAAACTGCGCGCCGAATCGGCCCATATCGAAATCGAATTCCCCTACTTCATCGAAAAGACCGCCCCAAAGTCCAAAGCGAAAAGCTTGATGGAATACCGCTGTCAGTTTATAGGGACATGCAACGACAGCGGTATGGATTTCGTGGTGGGGATGTTCGTTCCGGTGACAACCGTCTGCCCCTGCTCCAAGGAGATCAGCCACTCCGGCGCCCACAACCAGCGGAGCATCGTCACCGTCCGGGTAAGGTTCCGTAAATTCTTCTGGATCGAGGACGTGATCAAGCTGATTGAAAAGTCGGCCAGCGGCGAAGTTTACTCCCTGCTGAAGCGGGTCGACGAGAAATTCGTCACGGAAAATGGTTATGAAAACCCAATGTTTGTCGAGGATGTTGTCAGAAACGTCGCCTCTCGACTCAACCAGGATTCGAATTTCACCTGGTATAGCGTGGAGGCGGAAAATTTTGAAAGCATCCACAACCACAGCGCCTACGCCTGCGTGGAAAAGGAATAACCATGGGAAATGATAGCGAGTTTTTTAATCTGTACCGTCACGGCTTCATCCGGGTCGCCGTCTGCACCCCGGAGGTCAAGGTGGCGGATACCGTATTTAACGCCGGGGAGACGATTCGCCTCGCCCGCGAGGCCGCGGAACGAAAAGCCGTTTTTGCCCTTTTTCCCGAACTTGGCCTCTCGGCCTATTCCAACGATGACCTCTTTCAGCAGGAGGCCCTCCTCCAGGGGGTCCTGCGCGCAATCGAGCGGATCGCCCGCGAGACCGAAGCCCTCAACATGATCCTCGTCGTCGGCGCCCCGCTGCAAGTTGACTCCCGCCTCTTCAATTGCGGAATCGTTCTCTGCCTGGGTCGCATTATGGGGGTGGCGGTGAAATCCTACCTCCCCAACTACCGCGAATTTTACGAGGGACGCCAGTTCAGCCCCGCTGAAGAGACACTTTCAAAAACCATCCACCTCTGCGGCCAGCGCAACATTCCATTCGGCGCCGACCTGCTTTTCGATGTTTCCACCATCCGCCATTTCCGCTTCTTTCTGGAAATGTGTGAAGACCTGTGGGTTCCCATTCCTCCCTCCTCCTTCGCCGCGCTGGCTGGAGCGACCGTGATCGGAAACCTCTCCGCCTCCAACGTGACGATCGGAAAAGCGGAATACCGACGGAGCCTGACCGCAAATCAGTCCGCCCGGTGCGTCGCCGCCTATCTTTACGCCGCGGCCGGCCCCGGGGAATCGACGACGGACCTGGCCTGGGATGGCCACGCGATGATCTGTGAAAATGGCAATCTGCTGGCGGAATCGGAGCGATTTCTGGAGGGTTCCCGGATGATCACAGCCGACCTCGATCTGGACCGTCTTGCCCAGGATCGGATGCGGCAGACCACTTTCGGCAGGAACGCCTTCACCCACCGCGACGCCCTGTTGAGATTCCGTCGGGTCGAAATGGATTTCTCCCCCTGCGGCGACCGCCTGCTCCTCGACCGTGAATACGCTCGCTTCCCCTACATTCCGACGGACCCCGCCAAGAGGGAGGAGCGCTGCTATGAGGCTTACAACATCCAGGTTCAGGGGCTTTCCCAGCGCATGAAGTCCTCCGGAATCGATAAAATCGTGATCGGTGTCTCCGGGGGGCTCGACTCAACCCACGCCCTGATCGTGGCGGCCCGGACGATGGACATGCTGAAGCTGCCCCACTCCCACGTTCTGGCCTATACAATGCCCGGCTTCGCGACATCCGCCAAGACCCATCACAACGCCATGGCCCTGATGAAGGCGCTTGGGGTGGAGGTGAACGAGCTCGACATCCGCCCAAGCTGCATGCAGATGCTGCAAGATATCGGTCACCCCTTCGCGGAGGGGAAAGCGGTTTATGATATCACTTTTGAAAACATCCAGGCCGGGGAGAGGACCTCGCACCTCTTCCGCATCGCCAACTGGAGAAAGGGCCTCGCCCTCGGCACAGGCGACCTGAGCGAACTTGCCCTCGGCTGGTGCACCTACGGCGTCGGCGATCACATCTCTCACTACAATGTGAACGCAAGTGTTCCCAAGACGCTAATTCAGCATCTCATCCGTTGGGTAGCGTGTTCCGTGCAATTCTCTCCTGAGGCCTCCGCGATCCTCCTCGATATCCTCGAGACGGAGATCAGCCCTGAGCTGATTCCGGGGGATCTGGAGGACCAGCCCTCCCAGAGAACGGAAGAGATCGTTGGCCCGTTCGAACTCCAGGATTTCAACATTTTCTACACAACACGCTTCGGTTATCTCCCAACCAAAATCGCCTTCATCGCCTATTGCGCCTGGCGGGACAAAACGCGGGGAGACTGGCCCGACGTCCCCGAATCGAAGAGAAATGACTATACCATCGGTGAGATCCGCCACTGGCTGGAGGTCTATCTCTACCGGTTCTTCCAGATCAGCCAGTTCAAACGCTCCTGCGTCCCCAACGGTCCCAAGGTTGGCTCCGGCGGCTCCCTCTCGCCGCGGGGCGATTACCGCGCGCCGAGCGATAGTGAAGCCGCCGTCTGGCTGGAAGAGGCAAAAACGATTCCGGAAAGGGATGATTCATGAAAAGGGAACAATACAGGGATTTCGACGCCACGGAACTCTTCTGCCCCAACTGCAGGCGCGCCGTCCCGGTGCGGAAGCGCCTCCTCCTCGTTCTTTCAAATGGGGAGAAATACGACTACACCTGCACCTTCTGCGGGACCTCCGTGGGCGACAAAATGGTTTCGGAGCGGGACAACACCCGGGTCCTGCTGAAATAAAAAAGGGCGGCTCATGGCCGCCCCTTTTGCATAGTGCTGAGTGTTTTTTGTCATCCCCGAGCGCTTTTATCGGGAATATGGTTTTACTCAGCACTCAGTCCTCAGCACTTTTTTTAGTCCTCCTGAAGTTCTTTTATTCCTGCATAGAAGTCGAGGGCTTCCGGATTCTTCAGGGCGTCCTTGTTCTGAACGACCTGGCCTTCGATCACCTTCTTCACCGAAAGCTCGACTTTCTTCATGTTCAGGGTGTATGGAACATCCGGCACGGCAATGATCTTTGCCGGAACGTGGCGCGGGGATGCGTTCATGCGAATCACCGTTCGGATCCGGTCCCGGAGCTCATCGGTCAGCTCTTTCCCTGGCGCCATCTTGACGAAGAGAATGATGCGCACGTCGTTCTTCCAATTCTGCCCAACAACGACACTGTCGGCAATTCCCTCAACGGTCTCGACCTGGCGGTAGATCTCCGCCGTTCCGATCCGGACACCGCCCGGGTTCAGAGTGGCATCTGAGCGACCGTACATCACAACGCCGCCGTGTTCAGTGATCACTATGTAATCCCCATGCCGCCAGATGTTCGGATAAACCTCGAAATAGGCAGCCTTGTATTTTTTGTGTCCCGGATCGTCCCAGAAGTAGATGGGCATTGAGGGAGAAGGCGCCGTGCAGACAAGTTCGCCCTGCAGATTTATCACCGGCTTGCCGTTCTCGTCGAAGGCATCGACCCTCATCGCAAGGCCCCGGCACTGGAGTTCTCCGGAATAGACCGCCCCCATCGGGTTTCCCAGTGCAAAACAGCCGTTAATGTCTGACCCGCCGGCGATGGAGGCGAGCTGAAGATCTTCCTTCACCTCCCTGTAGATGAACTCGAATGCATCCTCGGAGAGGGGCGATCCCGTTGAGAGGATGGTTTTGATAGCAGAAAGGTCAAATTCCTTGCCCGGATGGACACCCTCGCTCATCAGCGCGGCGATGTAGCCTGCACTGGTTCCGAAAACCGTGACCCCCTCCTCTTGGGCGGTCCGCCACAGAACGCCCGGGTCCGGATAAAAGGGGTTCCCGTCAAAGAGGAGGAGTTTCGCACCCACACCAAGGGAGCTAACGAGCCAGTTCCACATCATCCAGCTGCAGGTGGTGAAATAGAAGATCGTATCCTCCCGCTTGAGGTTCGTATGGAGGATCAGCTCTTTAAGGTGGTGGATCAGGATACCACCGGCGCTCTGCACCATGCACTTCGGCAGACCGGTCGTCCCCGAGGTGAACATGATGTAAAGCGGGTGTTCAAACGGAAGCTGTTCGAACTTGATTTTTAATCCGCTTTCGGGTGCCCGGAAATTCTTGTAGTGAAGGGCATTGCGCAGGCCGCTGATGTCCGGCTCACTTTCCGTGTAGGAAACGACGACGACCTTCTCGATCGACGGAAGATCCTTGATGATCTCCGCCACACGGGAGAGCGAATCGAGGCTCTTCCCCTTGAAGAAGTAGCCGTTGGCGACGAAAAGAACCTTCGGTTTGATCTGCCCGAAACGGTCGAGCACGCCTTTGATCCCGAAATCGGGAGAGCAGGAGGACCACACCGCCCCGATGCTTGTCGCGGCAAGCATCGCGGTGACGGCCTCGGGCATGTTCGGCATGAACCCGACGACGCGGTCGCCGACGCCAACCCCGCACGCCTTCAGGCTCTTCGCCAGCCTGGCCACCTCGTCATACAGTTCGGCGTAGGTCATCTTCACCGTCGGGTGATCCTCGCCCTTGAAGATGAGAGCGACGGAATTATCCCGGAAACGCAGCAGGTTTTCCGCAAAGTTCAAGCGGGCGCCGGGAAACCACTTTGCACCAGGCATTTTGTGTTCGTTATCAATCACCCGATCATAGTTGCGAGAGGCCTGGATCCCGACAAAATCCCAGACCGCCACCCAGAATTCGGGAATCTGATTCACTGACCAGGCATACAGGCCGCCATAATCGGTGAAAGTCTGTTTGTGTCGGTCGTTTATGAACGACATGAAGCGGTACATGTTGCTGCTCCTGACGCGCTCCTCCGAAGGCTGCCACAACATTCTCCCCATCTCAGACCCCTCCCTATTTTTATGATTACGGTGATGATCTCTTTTTTTCCAGCGCCTTTTTCAGTTTATCGGCAAGGGTGCCCATCCCTCCTGCCGCAGCTTCATCGCGATAGACGACAACCTGCTCCCGGGAGGCGACCGTTCCTTCCATGTAATCTCCCAGCACTCCCCGGCTGTGGAGATCCTCATGGCAGTATGCGCAGAGGTTCTCCCAGTTGCTTCCGTCCGGAGGATTGTTGTGGTGATTGCCGTCTTTATGATGGACGGTCAGGAGGTGGCGGTTTGCGGCATCAAAGTCTCTGCCGCAGCGACCGCAGATCAGGCCGTGCATGGCCAGCGACCTTTCCCGGTATTCTTCGCCGCCGGATTGCTGCGATGCCTTGAGTTCCCTGACGATATCTTCGGCCGATCTGGAAGGTCTGGCCTTATCCTGAAGAGTCTGGACATGGACCCGTCCCCCCTTGCTCCCATATGTAACACTGGCCATATCAGCTCTCCGTTTGCCTTGCTCTGCGGTTTTATGCCCAATGGGGGCGACCTAAGTCGAGCGGCCGCCCTTTCGTTCCAGGCCGTCGCCGGTGAGGCTATCGATAAAGACCCGGACACCTCTGCCCACTGCCATCGGGGTCTGAAGGGCACGCACAAAAGGAAAACTCAATCGGCGCCGGAGAACTTCCTCCAGCCCTAGGAAAACACCAACGATCCCCTGAATCCGCCTTATGGTCAAAGATATTTCGGCGACCTGTCTGTGAACGGTGGTGGACGTGCGGTTTACGTTGGTCGTAATCTCCTCCAGATTCCGCATAATCAGCGGTAGTCTCTGATTGAGGAGCCGAAGGGTCGTGGCCATCTCCCTTGCCGTACGCAGGATCTGAAGGAGAAACGGAACGCAGAGTCCGGCAAAGAGCAGAAAGACGACACTTAATATGATCAAAATGTTATCGGTCACGGTGTCACTCCATTGTTGGCTGTTCAGAGGCTTTTATTCTGTTCCTCCCGGAACGCGCCGACCCCCGCTTCAAAGGCCTTCTGCAGCCGCCCTTTGCCATCCAGAAAAGTCTCTTTCCCCAGACCAGCCAATTTGTCCACCTTTTCGCCCACCTCTTCCGCCTTCTCTTTTGCCGAACCTTCCAGTTCCTTCAGGCGCTCTACGGTCGCCTCGTAAGCCTTGCGGCTCTTTTCAACGGCATGTTCGTACTCCTCTTTCGCTTTGGAAAGAAGTTCATCGGCCTTCCGTCCAAGCTCATCGCGGGTTTCCCTCCCGCTTTTCGGCGCGTACAGGATACCTATCACCGCTCCAACCAGACCACCAACAACAAGACCTGCAATAAAATCACCATTTTTACTCATAATTTTGCCTCCTTTTCCGGTTTGTTCACCCTGACAATAAATGATGTTTTTGAACTTGAACATCGATGACCAAGGGTGGCCATCGGCGAGGCGGAGCATACAACAATGCGCCCGTCGCCGTCAAAAACAATTTTGAAGTAAAAATGGATGTATTTCAGATAAAAAAAAACGGCCGCATGCGTATGCCGGCCGTTTTTCTCGTTGTACTTACAATCCTACTTTGCTGCAGGTGCTGCAGGTGCTGCGGGCGCCGCAGGAGCTGCGGGAGCTCCCGGTGCCGCGGGCGCCCCCGGTGCCGCATC
>Ga0247840_10008485_pt1 | contig 13756 bp, 12 predicted proteins | sample LaCruzMarch2015__FD_192404 | JGI IMG/M metagenome (GOLD analysis project Ga0247840, IMG submission 192404) | Freshwater microbial communities from meromictic Lake La Cruz, Castile-La Mancha, Spain - LaCruzMarch2015_17m | ecosystem: Environmental > Aquatic > Freshwater > Lake | place: Spain...
CTTCACGGTCCAGCCGGTGATCAACAGCGGCCGGATCGACAGCCGCCGGGTGTGGATCGAATTCAGTCTTCGCCACGACGACCGGGGGGCGGTCGAACCGATCGTCACGGCGCTACGCCAGCTTCTGGCGTCTGATCCCGGCATCGACCAGAGCAAAACGCAGGGGGTGCACTTCGTGGGCTACGGGGCTACGGGGCTCAATCTGCGGCTGCTCTGCTTTTCAGCCAGCAGTGATCTGCCGACAGCCTGGGATCTGAAGCAACGCTTGCTGCTCGACATCGGCAGCGTGGTGGAGGCCAACCAGGCGAGGATGCCGCTGGCGAATGCCCTGCATGGGGAGGCCTGAGCGATGGCCAGCAGCTTTGCTGAACTCCAGGCCCAACTGCAGCCCCAGTGGGGGGAGTTCGATGACGACCGCGGCGCCAGCGGCTTGATCGGCCACCCCGCCGAGGGGTGCGATCTGCTGGTGGTTCCCTCCCTCAGCCTGGACCAGGGCCAGATGGATCTGGTCGCCGGCGTGCACCACTACGAGGAGCGGCAGCTGTTTTCGTTGATCCGGCTGCGCCATCCAGGGGTGCGGGCCGTCTACGTCACCAGCAAGCTGCTGCCGGAGCTGGTGGTGGACGCGGTCCTGGAGCTGTTGCCGGGGGTGCCGGCCTCCCACGCCCGGCGCCGGCTTCACCTGTTCGACGCCGACGATGCCTCGCCACGTCCCCTGACCGAGAAGCTGCTGGAGCGGCCTGCCCTGCTGGGGCGAATCCGGGAGCTGCTGCGGCCGGGCCGCAGCTTCATGACCTGCTTTAACGTCACACCCCTGGAGAAACAGCTGTCAGAACGGTTGCAGGTTCCCCTGCTCGGCACCGATCCGGCCCTGGGCTACTGGGGCAGCAAGGCGGGCAGCCGGGCCTTGTTCCGCCGCTGCGCTGTGCCCCACCCTGCCGGCAGTGAGCTGGTGCACGACCTTGACGCCCTCAGCGAAGCCACCGCCGTGCTCTGGGAAGGCGAGCCAAGCCTGGAGCGGGTGGTGGTGAAGCTCAACGAAGGCTTCAGCGGCGAAGGCAATGCCCCGCTGGAGCTGCTGCCCCTGGACCTGGCCGGGGCCAGCGGGGCCGAGCGGCGGCGGCGCCTGCGCCGGGCCCTCGATGGCCTGGCGATGCCACCGCCGCAATGGCTCGACCTGCTGCGCGAGCAGGGAGCCCTGGTGGAAGCCTGGCTGAGCGGCGGCGAGGAGCTCAGCTCCCCCAGCGTGCAGGGGAACATTCATCCCGGCGGCCAGGTGGAGATGCTCTCCACCCACGAGCAGGTGCTGGGCGGGGTGAGCGGCCAGACCTACCTGGGCTGCCGCTTCCCCGCCGCCGCGAGCTACCGCAGTGCCCTGATGCGCCATGGCCTGGCGGTGGGGAAGGCGCTGGCGGCGGAGGGCGCCCTGGAGCGCTTCGCGGTGGACTTCGTCGCCCGCCGATTCGGGGATCACTGGGATCTCCAGGCCATCGAGGTGAACCTGCGCAAGGGGGGCACCACCCACCCCTACATGGCCCTGCGCTACGCCACCAACGGCCGAATCGATCCGATCAGCGGGGAGTTCCGCTCCCCCACCGGTCAGGCGCTGTTCTATGCCGCCACCGACAACCTCTGTGATCAGCGGCTGCGCGGATTGCTGCCGATTGACCTGATCGACATCGTGGCGGCTGCCGGGCTTCATTTCGATCCGGCCGAACTGTGCGGCAGCATCTTTCATCTGCTCGGCTGCCTCTCCCAGTTCGGCAAACTCGGCATGACCTGCATCGGCCGCAGCACCGAAGAAGCCGCCCACATCTACGCCGCCACCACGGAGCGATTGATTGCCGGAGCGGAAGCGCTGCGGCGCTGATGATCAGCCAGCGAACATTGAGCACAGCTGCCAGCGTTGAGCCCTGCTTGGCTGGATGATGGCTGGACCGGGGCACCTCCAGGGCCTGGCCCGATCAGGTGTCCAGCAATCCTGCCTCAGAGATCCGAATCGAAGCGGCGTTGCCTGGTTAAACAGCGCAAACGATCTGGCACGGTTTTGGGTCACCCCGCAACAAAGCAGCTAGGCTGAGAAAAGAAGCACATAAAATTACCAGAAAACGTTCACGGAAGGTGGAAGAAACCGATCCAACAGGAGGTTTTCATGTTGGCGCTCAGCACAAATGAGTGAACAGAGCCATGGCCTCACTTTTTAGCGTGAAGTGCCGAAAACTGCGCCCGATTGATCACATACTCAGGTTCATCGAATGGGACATTGAGCGATAGCTTCTCGAAGAACGGTTCTCCTGACCACGCTCGCCACAGCCAGCGCAGCACTGCCGTCGTGCCATTCGGGATCGGGCAGGGAGAGCTACAAGACCGCTGCCGAGCGCACCTGGCTCCCTAGCCATGGGGATGCCGGCGACAAGGCCGCACTTCAACTTGAACTCATGCGCCTTGCCACATTGGCGCCATCGAGCCACAACACCCAATGCTGGAAATTTCGCCTTGAGGATGGCGCTATCTCGGTCTTGCCAGACCTTTCGCGCCGCTGTCCCGCCGTGGACCCGGATGATCACCACCTGTTCGTCTCGATCGGCGGCGCGATCGAGAACCTGATCCAGGCGGCAGCGGCCTATGGCCTGAGGGGAGACCCCGGTTTCGCTCTCCAAGCGGGCTCCGCGGTACGGATGGTATGGGAGCCGACGCGGCCAGTCGCATCGCCGCTGTTTGAGGCGATCACGGAACGTCAGAGCACACGCAGCGACTATGACAGCCGGCCCCTTGAGCAACGGGAACTGGAGCAACTGGAGCAGGCCGGCACCGGATCCGGCGTTCAGGTGATCCTGCTGACCGGGCGGCAGAGGCTGGAGGAGGTTCTGGAGATTGTCGTTCAAGCCAACTCTGCCCAAATGGGTGATCCCGCCTTCACCAAGGAATTAAAGCAATGGATTCGCTTCAGTGGCGACGAGGCCGTGCGAACAGGCGATGGCCTCTACGCTGCCGCTTCCGGCAATCCATCGTCCCCTCCTTGGCTGGGCAATCTGCTTTTCGATCTGTTGTTCACACCGAGAAGTGAGAACGAAAAGTATGCCAGACATGTGCGAAGTTCGTCCGGGATAGCGATCTTCGTTTCGGCTGCCTCTACTCCCGCCCAGTGGGTGGAAGTGGGACGTTGCTACCAACGGTTTGCTCTCCAGTCAGCTGCTTTGGGGATTCGTAATGCGATGCTCAATCAACCTGTGGAAGTAGCAACCCTGCGGCCGCAATTTGCCACATTCCTGGGTATCGGGAAGCGCCGGCCCGATCTGGTTGTTCGGTTCGGACGGGGCCCGAAACTGCCTTCCTCGCTGCGACGGCCGCTCACGGCGGTGCTGATGTGAGCTCGCCCACCCCTGTCGCCAGCCGGGATCCCGTCTCAGGTGCCGTCGATCTGGCCAGGCCGAGCCTGCAGGCCTCCTGAAGTTCGGCCGTTGGCGGCTGGATGGAGACTGGATGGAGAAACCGCTCAATCCCTGAATCGCCGATGGCCGGTCGCCCCGAGCGCGCCACCAAGATCTGCCCGGTCTGCGGGCGGCCCTTTGGGTGGCGCAGGAAGTGGAAGGAGGTCTGGGACGACGTGCGCTACTGCTCGGAGCGGTGCCGCCGCCGCAGGAGAGCATCCGGCCCATTGATCGGCCCGGAACGACTGGCCGAGCCCGCCACGTCTCAGGCCACCGGCTTGAACGCCCGGAAGCGCAGCCGCACATAGTCGGCCACCCAGACCCCATCGGCAGCCTGCAGGGCAGGGCGCAGACCCTCGACCACCTCAGCGATCAGGGGCGGCCGCTGATCCGGGGGTACAGCACCGGTATAGAGGTGGCAGAAGGTTTCGATCCAGGCACCCACCGAACCCGGCAGCGGCGTGGGACGCGCGATCAGCTCGATGCGCTCCACCCTGAGGCCGGCCGCCTCCAGCAGGCTCCGGTAGGCGGCAGGGCCGGGGAAGTAGGTGTCGGGCTCCACCACCAGCCCCCGCCGGGCCAGGGCGGCCTCCAAAGCACCATGGATGGCCCTCACATTGCCCTGGCCGCCGAGCTCCGCCACGAACCTCCCCCCCGGCACCAGGGCCTCGACGACCCCTGCGATCACCGGCTCAGGCGGCATCATCCAGTGCAGGGCGGCGTTGGAGAACACCGCCTCGAACTCAGCCTTGAACGGCAGGGCCTGGCCAGACACCTGGCGCGCATCGAGCCCAAGACTCCGGGCCGCCGCCACCATCGCCGCGCTGGCATCGACGCCGATCACGGCACAACCGCACCCCGCCAGCCGTTGGCTGAGGGCGCCATCACCGCAACCCAGATCAAGGATGCGCTCGCCCGGCTGGGGATCGAGCCACTCCAGCACCGCATCGGCCAGATCCGAAACGAAGCGGGCGTTGGCGGCATAGCGTTCGGCATTCCAGCTCTGGCTGCTGGCCCCTGGCTCCAGGCTCACGGGGCACTCCCTCCGCCCAGGTGGGTGTGGCCCCGCTGCCGGGCCAGGCCGATCTGGCGCTGACGCTCGGCGAAGCGGCCGCGGTCGGCGTCGCTGAAGCGAGCGAGGCAGTGGTGGCAACTCACCCCCTCCACATAGCTGGCCAGCTGGCGGTCCGCCGGGGAGAGCGGCAGTCCGCAGGCGTGGCAGAGGCTGTGCTCGCCGGCTTCCAGTTGATGGTTCAGCGCCACCCGCTGATCGAAGACGAAGCACTCGCCCCGCCAGCGGCTCTCGGCCTCGGGGATCTCCTCCAGATAACGCAGGATTCCCCCCTCCAGCTGGTGCACCCCCTCGAACCCCTGCTGGAGGAGATAGGCCGTGGCCTTCTCACAGCGGATGCCGCCGGTGCAGAACAGAGCCAGCCGGCGGGGCTGGCCTGCGGCGACGCGGGGTCTGAGCTGCTGCTCCACCCAGGCAGGGAAGTCGCCGAAGCAGGCGGTGCCGGGATCGATCGCCCCTTCAAAGGTTCCCACCGCCACCTCGTAGCCGTTGCGGGCATCGATCACCAGGGTGTCGGGATCGTCCACCAGTGCATTCCATTGCTGGGGCGGCACCGGAGAGCCCACCCCGTCGAGCGGCCGCACCGTGGGGTACCCCAGGGTGACGATCTCCCGCTTCAGCCGCACCTTGAAACGGTGGAAGCTCGGCTCGGCACACCAGCTCGTCTTCACCTCCAGATCAGCCAGGCCAGGTTGCCCCTGCAGCCAGACCAGCAGGTGCTCCACTCCAGCGGCCGGTCCGCACACCGTGCCATTGAGCCCCTCCTCGGCCAGCAGCACCGTGCCGACCAGCTGCCCCGCCTCCCCCCGCTCCCGGATGCCCCTCTGGAGGAGCGCAAGCCCATCGAGGGGCACGAAGCGGTAGAAGGCCGCCACCCGCAAGGCCGCCGCTTCAGCGGCCATGCAGCGGCTCCACGGTCACCCCTGCCGCCGCCAGCAGCTGCCGGTCCGTCTCCACGTCGGGATTGCCGGTGGTGAGCAGGGTGTCGCCGTAGAAGATCGAATCGGCCCCCGCCTGCAGACAGAGGATCTGGGCCTCACGGCTGAGCTGCTGGCGGCCGGCACTCAGGCGCACCCGGCTGAACGGCATCAGGATCCGGGCCGTGGCCACCATCCGCACCAGATCGAGCGGATCGAGGGGCGCCTGCTGCTCCAGCGGCGTGCCCTCCACCGCCACCAGCCCGTTGATCGGCACGCTCTCGGGATGGGGATCCAGGCTGGCAAGCACCTGCAGGAGCCCGGCCCGGTCGGCCAGGCTTTCGCCCAGGCCGATGATGCCGCCGCTGCAGACCGTCAGGCCGGCCCGGCGCACCCGCGCCAGGGTGTCGAGCCGCTCCTCGTAGGTGCGGGTTCCGATGATCGCGCCGTAGTACTCAGGGCTGGTGTCGAGGTTGTGGTTGTAAGCGGTCAACCCGGCCTCGGCCAGCCTCTCGGCCTGGGCGTCGGTGAGCATGCCGGCGGTGACGCAGGCTTCCAGGCCCAGTTGCCGCACCCCCCGCACCATGGCGAGCATGGCCTCGAAGGGGGCGCCATCACGGATGTCACGCCAGGCCCAGCCCATGCAGAAGCGATGGGCCCCGGCCGCCTTGGCTGCCCGGGCCCGCTCCAGCACGGGCTCCACCGCCAGGGTGGGCCCGCCGGCCAGGTCGGCGCTGTGGTGCATCGACTGGGGACAGTAGGCGCAGTCCTCCTCGCAGCCGCCGGTCTTGACGCTGAGCAGCGAAGCCAACTGGACCCGGTAGCCGGGGTTGGCGGCCCGGTGCACCTGCTGGGCCTGCCAGAGCAACTCCAGCAGGGGAAGCTCCAGCAGGGCCTGGATCTCCTGGCGGCTCCAGTCGTGGCGGAGCGGCGAAGGGAGGATCTCCGGGCGGCGGGGCGAGGCGGTTGGGGAGATCAAATCAGACTTCAGGGACATGGAAGGGGAAGCTGTCCGGCTCAAGACGCCACCGGCTCGACGCCACCGAAGCGCCGTTGACGGTTCTGATAATCGAGCAGCGCCCGCACCAGGGCCGCCTGATCGAAATCCGGCCAGAGCACATCGGTGATGTGAATCTCGGCGTAGGCCAGTTGCCAGAGCAGGAAATTGCTGATCCGGTATTCGCCGCTGGTGCGGATCAGCAGGTCGGGATCCACCTCGCCGGCCGTCTCCAGCTGGGCGGCGAAGGCCGCTTCGTCGATCGCCTCAGGATCCAGGTTTCCCCTGGCCACCTGGGAGGCGAGCTGACGGGCCGCCTGCACCAGCTCACGCCGGCCGCCGTAATTGGTGCAGACGTTGAAATGGATGCCCGTGTTGGCAGCGGTGCGCTCCGTGGCCGCTTCGATCAGCCGCTGCAGCCCGGCCGGAAGCTGACCCAGGTCACCCAGAAAACGGATCCGCACCTGCTCGCGCTCCAGCCCCTCCAGTTCCCTGGCCAGAACCCGCTCGAACAGGGTCATCAGGAAACTCACCTCCTCACCGGGCCTGTTCCAGTTCTCGGTGGAGAAGGCATAGGTGGTCAGGGCACCGATGCCCCAGTCGCTGCAGAGGCGCAGGGTGCGCTTCAGGGCTTCCACCCCCTCACGGTGCCCCATCACCCGGGGCAGGTTGCGTTGCTTCGCCCAGCGGCCGTTGCCGTCCATGATCACCGCCACGTGGGCCGGCAACCGGGTGGGATCCAGCAGCTCCGGCAGGGGGGCCAACGGTTGCCGGGACGCCTGGATCAGGTCAGTGGTCGCCAGGGAGCGACTCATGCGCGGGATTCGGGCGTGTCCTGCGTCACGCTACGCCCTGTGGGAAGTGCCACCACTGATCCGGGGCCGGGCTTGGAGGGTGGCTTCTGGGTGGGGAGGGCGACCGCCGCGCTCAGCAGTTCACGCAGTCGGCTGCTGGTGATCGGCCGCTCCAGCCGCCCCTGACGGGCCAGCGAGAGGGTGCCGGTCTCCTCGGACACAACGATGCACAGGCAACGGTCGAAGCGCTCGGTGATCCCCATCGCCGCCAGGTGGCGCGTGCCGTAGCGGGCAATTCCCTGCCGTGACAGGGGCAGAATCACCCCGGCCGAGAGGATGCGGTTGCCCTTCACCAGCAGGGCGCCGTCATGGAGCGGGGTATCGGCGGCAAAGAGGTTGAGCAGCAGATCCACGGAGAGCAGGGCGTCGAGCTCGATGCCGGGGTTCAGGAAATCCTCCGGACGCAGGTCGCTGCCGAGGTCGAGCAGGATCAACGCCCCCCGACGGCTCTGGGAAAGGCGCCCGGCCGCTTCAGTCAGCAGTGCCACCGATCCGGAGAGAGCCTCATCGCTGTCCTGGCTTCCCAGCAGCACATCCAGGCGGCCGGTGCCGAGCAGCTCCATCAACCGCCGCAACTCGCCCTGCCAGAGAATCGCCAGGGCCAGGCTGCAGCCGAGCACCACCGCTTCGAGCAGGCGGGTGGTGAGCGGCAGGTTGGCAAACCGCTGCACCACCCAGACCAGGGCCACCAGAAACAGCCAGCCCCGCAGCAACCAGAGGGTGCGAGGCTCCCGGACCCGGGCCAGCAGCAGCACGCCGAGAGCCGAGGCGAACAGCAGGTCCAGCACCAGGCGGATGTCCAGGAAGCCGGGCCAGATCAAAGCGTCGCACCATCGAGGCTGGCCTCAGGGTACCGGCGTGAACCGTGCGGGCAAAAGGTCGTAGCGCAGCAGTTCCTCCGGCCTCTCCCGCCGCTGCACCAGCTCGGCCTCGCCCCCCTGGACCAGAACCGTGGCCGGCCGGGGGATGCGGTTGTAGTTGGAGGCCATCGAGGCGTTGTAGGCGCCGGTGGCGAACACGGTGATCACATCACCACTGCGGCTGGCGGGCAGGGGGAGGTCGTGGAGCAGCACATCACCGGATTCGCAGTGCTTGCCAGCCAGGGTCACCGTTTCCGCAGGCGCCGCGGTGGGTTGGTCGGCCAGCACCGCCGTGTACTGGGATTGGTAGGTGATCGGGCGGGGGTTGTCACTCATGCCGCCATCGACAGAGAGATAGGTGCGCAGGCCGGGGATCTGCTTGCGGCTGCCTGTTGCATAGAGGGTGAGACCCGCCGTGGCCACAAGGGAGCGACCCGGTTCGCACAACAGCCGGGGCAGAGCCAGGCCCCGCTCACCGCAGGCGGCCACCACCGCCTCGGCCACGGCCTGCACCCAGGCCTGAATCGAAGGGGGGTCATCGCTGGCCACGTAGCGGATCCCGAGTCCACCGCCGACGTTGAGATCGCTGCAGGGGTGTCCGAGCGAGCGGGCCAGGGCCAGGGCATCGGCCATCACCCCGGCAAGATCGCGATGGGGCTGCAGCTCGAAGATCTGGGAACCGATGTGGGCATGGAGGCCGTCGAGCCGGGCCCAGCCACAGCCGGCCAGCTGCCGCAACACCGGCTCGAGCTGGTCGGGGCCGAAGCCGAACTTGCTGTCGAGGTGGCCGGTGCGGATGTACTCGTGGGTGTGGCACTCGATGCCGGGGGTGAAGCGCAGCATCAAGCGCAGCGGCGGCCCAGCGGCCGGGGCCAGCTCGGCCAGCAAGGCGAGATCAAGGGCGTTGTCGACCACCACGGTCACGCCCCGCTCCACCGCCAGGGCGAGCTCCTCCCTCGACTTGTTGTTGCCGTGCAGCACAATCCGCTCGGCAGGCATTCCGGCCTGCAGCGCCGTGAGCAGTTCACCGGTGGACACGGCATCGAGGCCCAGCCCCTCGGAGGCGACCAGGGCGCTCAGCATCAGGCTGCTGTTGGCCTTGGAGGCATAGAGGGCCAGGGCCGGGCCGGGGTAATGGCTGGCCAGGGCCTCCCGGTAGGCCCGGCAACTGGCCCGCAGGGTGTCTTCGTCGAGCACATACAGCGGCGTGCCGTAGGTGCGGGCCAGCTCGCTCAGCCCACAGCCCCCCACCTCCAGGCGCCCCAGGGGATCGAGCCGGGTGGTGAGCGGCGTCAGGTTGCGGTTGGGACTGAGCCGATCCTGGTTCGCCTCCAGGCAGGGGGCGGTGCCAGCTGCGGAAATGGGTCCGTCGGGAGCGCTGCGCACGCGGAAGGTGGTCATTGTGGTCAGCGGTGGCCCTGGTGATCCAATCGTAAGGATGGGCATGAACGCCACCGGGCTGCCTGCGGATCGAGCTGGAGGTGCAGATCGAGCTGAAGGTGCGGATCGAGGGCCGCGGCGGCTTTCAATCATCGATCTGCCGGCCTGCTGTGCCCTTGACCAGCTGGCCCTCGGCGGCCTCTGGAGCCCGATCCAGTGGCAGCAGGAACTCGAGGACCCCGAACGGCTCTGCCTGGGCCTGGGCCAGGCCAGCGGCCTCGAAGCCATCAGCATCGGTGCGGTCATCCTCGATGAGCTGCACGTGTCCCTGGTGGCGGTGCATCCCGAGCGGCGACGCCTGGGCCTCGCTCGCCTGCTGATGCAGGCCCTGCTGCGGCAGGCCGGCGCCAGGGGCTGCCGCCGGGCCACCCTGGAGGTGTCCGAGGCGAACGCACCGGGCCGGGCCCTCTATGCCGCCCTGGGCTTCCGCATTGCTGGGCGGCGTCGCAGTTACTACCGCAACGGAGACGATGCCCTGATCGAATGGCTCGCGTTGGAGAGCTTGCGCTGAGGCCGGCGAGGACGCCGCAGATCCGAGCCTGGTTGCCGGCCAGAGCGGTTGACAACAAAGGTTCGGATTGCCGCCCTTTCTTGATACGGAAGGCCGAAGAGTTCAGCTTGTCGTGTATCCGAACGCCTCCGGCAACGCCAGTCTTTGCAAAGGACTTGGCAGTTGTGCTCCAGAAGGCTCCGCCACCTGCTCAGCCCTGATAAGTTGGTTTCACTTGCACAGGTCCGCCCATGTTCGAGCGGTTTACCGAGAAGGCCATCAAGGTCATCATGCTGGCCCAGGAAGAGGCCCGCCGTCTCGGCCACAATTTTGTTGGCACCGAGCAGATCCTGCTGGGCCTGATCGGGGAGGGCACCGGTGTGGCCGCCAAGGTGCTCAAGTCAATGGGGGTCAACCTCAAGGACGCCCGCGTCGAGGTGGAGAAGATCATCGGGCGCGGGTCCGGCTTCGTGGCCGTGGAGATCCCCTTCACCCCGCGGGCCAAGCGGGTTCTGGAACTGTCCCTTGAGGAGGCCCGCCAGCTCGGCCACAACTACATCGGCACGGAGCATCTGCTGCTCGGCCTGATCCGCGAAGGCGAAGGCGTCGCCGCCAGGGTTCTTGAGAACCTCGGCGTCGACCTGGCCAAGGTGCGCACCCAGGTGATCCGCATGTTGGGCGAAACGGCCGAAGTGGCCGCCGGCAGCGGCAGCAAGGGATCCACCAAGACCCCCACCCTCGATGAATTCGGCAGCAACCTCACCCAGCTCGCCGCCGAGGGAAAACTCGACCCCGTTGTGGGTCGTCACAACGAGATCGACCGGGTGGTGCAGATCCTCGGCCGGCGCACCAAGAACAATCCGGTGTTGATCGGGGAGCCCGGTGTCGGCAAAACCGCCATCGCCGAAGGGCTCGCCCAGCGCATCACCCAGGGCGAAATCCCCGACATCCTCGAAGACAAACGCGTTCTCACCCTCGACATCGGTCTGCTGGTGGCCGGCACCAAGTACAGGGGTGAATTCGAGGAGCGGCTCAAGAAGATCATGGAGGAGATCCGCAGTGCCGGGAACGTGATCCTGGTGATCGATGAGGTCCACACCCTGATCGGCGCCGGCGCTGCCGAAGGCGCCATCGACGCCGCCAACATCCTCAAGCCGGCCCTGGCCCGCGGTGAACTTCAGTGCATCGGTGCCACCACCCTCGACGAGTACCGCAAGCACATCGAGCGGGATGCCGCCCTGGAGCGCCGCTTCCAGCCGGTGATGGTGGGCGAGCCCACCGTGCTCGACACGATCGAGATCCTGCGCGGACTGCGGGAGCGCTACGAGCAACACCACCGCCTGCGCATCAGCGACGAAGCCCTGGTGGCCGCCGCCACCCTCGGCGACCGCTACATCAGCGACCGCTTCCTTCCTGACAAAGCCATCGACCTGGTCGATGAAGCTGGCAGCCGGGTGCGGCTGATGAACTCGAAGCTGCCCCCTGCCGCCAAGGAACTCGACAAGCAACTGCGCGGCGTTCAGAAACAGAAGGAGGATTCCGTCCGCGAACAGGATTTCGGCAAGGCCGGCGAACTGCGCGACAAGGAGGTGGAACTGAGGGAGCAGATTCGTCTGATCCTCCAGAACCGCCGTGAAGAGGAACCCGCCCCAGGCGGCGGCGATGCCACCCCGGCCGAGGGCGCCATTGGGGTGGAGATTCCCCTCGCTGGCGCCGGTGGCGACCGCAGCCCTGTGGTCACTGAGGAAGACATCGCCCAGATCGTCGCCTCCTGGACCGGCGTGCCGGTGCAGAAACTCACGGAGAGCGAGTCGGTGAAGCTTCTGAACATGGAAGAAACGCTGCATCAGCGGCTGATCGGCCAGGACGAAGCTGTCAAGGCCGTCTCCAAAGCGATCCGCCGCGCCCGGGTTGGTCTGCAGAACCCCAACCGGCCGATCGCCAGCTTCATCTTCTCCGGCCCCACCGGCGTCGGCAAAACCGAACTCACCAAGTCGCTTGCCGCTTATTTCTTCGGCAGCGAAGACGCGATGATCCGTCTCGACATGTCGGAATTCATGGAGCGCCACACAGTCAGCAAACTGATCGGCTCCCCTCCCGGCTATGTCGGCTTTAACGAAGGTGGCCAGCTCACCGAAGCCGTTCGGCGCCGCCCTTACACTGTCGTGCTCTTCGATGAGATCGAAAAAGCACACCCTGATGTGTTCAATCTGCTGTTGCAGCTGCTTGAAGATGGTCGCCTGACCGACTCCAAGGGCCGCACAGTCGATTTCAAGAACACCTTGATCATCATGACCTCGAACATCGGTTCGAAGGTGATTGAGAAGGGTGGTGGTGGCCTCGGCTTCGAATTCTCCGGTGCAGCCGCCGAAGAAACCCAGTACAACCGAATCCGTTCCCTTGTGAACGAAGAGCTGAAGCAGTACTTCCGCCCTGAGTTCCTGAATCGGCTTGACGAAATCATCGTGTTCCGCCAACTCAGCCGCGACGAAGTGAAGCAGATCGCCGAGATCATGCTGCGCGAGGTGTTTGGGCGCATCCGCGCCAAGGGCATTGAGCTCTCAGTCACCGAGGCCTTCAAGGAGCGGCTCGTCGAAGAGGGTTACAACCCCAGCTATGGAGCCAGGCCCCTGCGCCGTGCCGTGATGCGCCTGCTGGAAGACAGCCTGGCCGAAGAGTTCCTAACCGGCCGGATCAAGGACGGCGACGCTGCCATCGTCGATATCGACGACGACAAGCAGGTTGTGATCCGCTCCAGCAGCGAAACGGCAGCACCCGAGCCGGCCTTGGCGGGGGCCAGCGCCTGAGCGGCGGCCGGAGCAAGGAGCCAGTGTCACACCCTCAAGACACCTGGAACACGCCTCGAACGGGCTGCTTCCTTACTGTTGGCCCATGGAAGAAATCGATCAAACCGAATCACCCTCAGCCGCAGATAAAATCCGCCAGCCCCGTCCAGCCAACCCACCAAGTCCTCCCAGCGATGAATCCTGGGCCTCCGGGCAGCGCAAGCGCTATCTCGCTTCGCTGCCGCACCAGGACCGTTAAGCCGACCCCATGGACAGCACAACGCTGACTGAGGGGTTCGTTGCCATTCCGGTGGGAGAGTGCAGCATTCCCGCCTACCGGGCCCTGCCCACCCGTGCGGTGCAACCTTTGCCGGTTGTGTTGGTGGTTCAGGAAATCTTCGGGGTGCACGCCCACATCCAGGCGATCTGCCGCCGGCTGGCCAGCCTGGGCTACCTGGCCATAGCCCCCAGTCTGTTCGAGCGGCAGGGGGAGGTCTCGACCCTCACCGATCTTGCCGAGATCTTTGCCGTGGTGGCCCGGGTGCCCGATGCCCAGGTGCTTGCCGATCTTGATGCCGCCGTCGCCTGGGCCGGCAGCGAGGCGAACGGTGACCCCACCCGGCTCGGCATCACCGGCTTCTGCTGGGGCGGCCGGATCACCTGGCTCTATGCCGCCCACAGCTCGCTGCTGAAGGCGGGCGTGGCCTGGTACGGCCGCCTGGACACCCCGGCCACCCCGCTCCAAACCATGGTGCCGGCGGCCCTGGTGCAGCAGCTCAAGGCGCCGGTGCTCGGTTTGTATGGCGGCACCGACGCGATCATTCCCCGGGAATCAATCGACCGAATGCAACAGGCACTGGAGCAGGCAGAAAGCCCCAGCCGCATCGGGGTAAACCACGATGCCCCCCA
>Ga0247840_10008487_pt1 | contig 13751 bp, 11 predicted proteins | sample LaCruzMarch2015__FD_192404 | JGI IMG/M metagenome (GOLD analysis project Ga0247840, IMG submission 192404) | Freshwater microbial communities from meromictic Lake La Cruz, Castile-La Mancha, Spain - LaCruzMarch2015_17m | ecosystem: Environmental > Aquatic > Freshwater > Lake | place: Spain...
AAGTACAACACAGCCATCAGTCGCTATGAGACCGGTAGAAAACGGCCGAGTTTGGAAACCGCCCAAAGAATTGCCCTAGCGTTGGGGGTGAAAGTCGAGGATATTTTTTTGCCTTAGAAGTTAAGCAAAAAAGCTTAACCGAAAAGGTGTGTGGGGTGAGTAAAAGTGTGAGGTCACTCTTATGAACCAAATCACATGCCCAAACCAACAAAGGATGAGGAAGCTCTTATTGAGCTTACCAAAAACGCCTTATCCGAGGTGCTTGGCCGAGAGCCAAGCAAGCAAGAAGTTTGGCGTGTCCATGCTGGCTTCAAACGCATGGCATTCATGCTACTGGAGCATTTAGATCACATCAAAAAGTATGACAACGAGAATTCTAATCAAAAGATTAATTCAGAGAATCTGGAAACGGATGACTCGAAAACCGCCGACCCGGAGAGAACTCTTGGCGAGGAGGGAGAGCTTGCTGAGTAATTTCGCAATTCGCGAATTAGAGAATCCAACTATCCGGCGTGACTTTTGCAGAGCAATGGACAACATCGACCGGGCTCTGCCGAAATCCAGAGAGTGGTAGATAGCGCCTTACTCTCCCCTCAATGACGCCAGGCGTGAAGGGAGGAATAAGGTGCGATCTTGTGGGTCGGTCCACCTTTTTATTCACGGCCATGTCGGACGATAAAATAAAAGTAAGAGATTTAAGAAATGGCGATTGGTTTTGGATTAGTAAAGTACTGCTCGATGAGTATGGAAGCAAAATCAAACCGATTGGCATTGCTATTTATAATTGCCTCGCTGAACACGCCAATCAGGAGGGTTTTTGTTTTCCGTCTCACAAGCTTATCGCTGACAGAATTGGCTCGAGTGTTTCGAGTGTGCAAAGAGGTATCCGCCAGATGATCAAGCTTGGGCTGATAAATAAGAAACGCCGAAAATTTTCCAATGTGTATTACCTCCTAAAAGTAGATAGGTCAGATAGACCGAACTTAAATAAGACCGGTCAGTCTGACCGGCAGTTCGGTCATACAGACCGGTGGGATCGGTCCAATGGACTTACTAACAAGAATAAAGAAAAAGATTTAAATAATAAGAATTACGGATCGAATAAAAAGGCTGTGGATAACTTGAATGAGATGAGGTCGATGTTAGCAGAAAAAATGTCAATCGGAGGGGTAAAGATAAAAATCATAGACGGCAAGAAGCACATGTGGACTGGACAGAAGTGGGTAGCAGTCGAGGATACTTAGATTGCTTTTAACGGTTCGGGGAGGAGGTCGAACCTGAGCTATTAATTGATCGTTTATTAATCATTTATGATCGGGGCTCAAAAAGCCCACAAATAAAAAACAGTATGGACAAAGATGAATCCAATGTCGGCAATTGTCCCCATTGCACAAAAGTTATTTTTCGCGATGCGGTTTTCAATTCCGAGGCTGTGTTTATAACCAGGTGTCCCCACTGTCAGAAACCCGTAAAGGTGTGCATAAGAAAAAAGGTCGAGATTGTTTTGCTTCCGGTTGATGATCGTAAAGGAAGTAACAATCCCGGAACCAAGCTGACCATGATTATCTTTGTCTTGTTCCTTCCGACAGCTATAGATCTTTTATCAGACAGTTTCGACATCCTCGACGGCTTATTCTGACTCAGTGGCGATATAAAGCAAAAGGAGCCCATCTTTGAGCCCCTTTTTTGCCGTTTGTTTGCCCCTTGGGCGAGCTTTCTATAGCTCTTCCGACAATTCCACCGCATCGTCCTCATCGAGACCGTATTCCTCCATAATTTCCTGAACATGCTCGGCTTCTTCCTTGTCGAGATCGTGACTTTCCATAAGCTCCTTAACCTCTTCCGTAGGAGTCTCATCGTCATTTTCTTTTTCAGTATCGTCTGCCATATATTTTATTGCCAACAAATTTCTGGCTTTTCTTTTATAAGAGTTTCAATATAATTTTTTGCATCGCTTAATCCTCCGATTTCATCAATGAGTTTTAACTCTTTTGCTTTATCACCTAACACCGATGAACCATCGGCAATTTTTTGAACATCGTCTTCCGATATGTTTCTGTATTTCGCGACATCAGCAATAAAGTTTTGGTGAACAATTTTAATATCACGCATTATTAAAGCCTTCTCATCATCAGTCAATGCCTTATCAGGATTGCCGGTGTCTTTATATTTTCCAACAGACAGTTGAACATATTGATAGCCATCTTTTTTATTCTTATCCACACTCTCTAAGTAAGAAGCTGTGACCCCAATACTACCAATGTCAGAATTCCTTGAAGCAAAAATATGGCTTGCACCGCTGGCCGCCCAGTAAGCTGACGAGAGTCCGCTTTGTCTAATAACAACGACTGATGGTTTTGCTGAATTTTTGAGAGCACGAGCTATCTCTTCACCTGCCACCGGAAGTCCACCGCTGGAGTCTACCTCAATAAGTATCGCTTTAACTTTTTCATCATTATTTGCCTCTTCTATGTAGTGGGTTATTTTTTCACTTGCGACTATATCTTTATTACTTTCCGGGTCATCAAAATAATCCTCTGGTATATAAGTAACGACGGTACCATGTAAATTTAAACCTAAAACAGAGCAGTCCGAGCTATCGTCACTGTCCTCAGAGGAGTCTGATACACCGGAAGAAAAATCGTCAGATGATTGTGTGTTGAATATTTTGAAATAGGCAAAATTACCAGCAACAGTTAGAGTAACAATACAAACCATTATTAAAATAAAATCAAAACCGTAAATAATCTTTTTGTGATGTTTTTTCAAAAATATAGAAACTGAATCCGCAATTCTTTTTTTGTGTCTTTCGACAAACTCTAATAATCTTTTGTCTTTATCGTTCATAGTTTTGTTTTTATTTATTTGCTATTAATTGTCCGAACATAATTGCAATAATCACATTCGGGGCTGGCTTCGGGAATTGTGCCACTATTTAAACAGCTGTGAGTTTTGATGATGGTTTTTTCTACCCATGAGTCATTGCCCTCGTAAGGAATCAGAGTTATATCAAACTCAAGTTTGCCATCAAATGCCTTTCGGTCCGTCTGGCCATTGCAATAAACGAAATAGCCAGTGCTGGAAACTTTGTACCCATTTTGACGAAGTAACCACTGATAGACCTCCATCTGCCTTTTATAGCCGATCTGCCAATCCTTATTGAGCTCAGTGATATCCTCATCTTTTGAGGTGGCCTTGTAATCAACGACAATGTATTCACCTTGGGAGTTTTGCCAAAGATCATCAATTGCACCGAATATTAAAAAGTTTGTAAGTTCGTGCAAATGCTGAATGCCGGTAAAGTTATGTCGCCATTTATCCAAGTCTGCGTGAGCGACCGGACGAGCATCAACGCCATACTTTTCAATCAATGGGTGCTTTGTGCCAGCGACACGATGGATATCAAATTCGAGCTTTAAAAGATGATCAACGGCCGAGTTTAAGGCAAAAGGAAATCCCGGTGGTCGGCCAACACCAAGCTTGCGATCGTAATAAAAACATCTTGGACAATTTAAGAACAGATCAATCTTTGATCGTGATAATTTAAAAGGTTCGGCGACTTTTGAATCGTACAAACCTTTTACTCTTTGTGCTGTGTAGTATTCTGACATATTTTTTTATTTGTTAGGAAAACTGTATTTTTGTTCTCGCTTTTGGAATGCCTCTTGTCCACCCTCAAGAATTTCGCAAACATGTTGTCTGATGCCTTTTCTGTACAAAATTGCTGACTCTTGAGCAGGGTCTAACTCGAATGTATTTTCTAATGCACCTGATATATACTCGAAGCGGAACTTTTTATTATCACGCCCGACTTCTTGCCCAGATTGATTTGAGACAACGGTCTCTTCAGCATCAGCACCAACGACAAGGTTTGGATTATGGGTGACGATAATTATCTGCCTTTGTAATTTCTTATTTTTTAAGAAAGCCACCAGATCATCATAGACAGAGCGATTATCAAGATCGTCCTCTGGCTGGTCAAGTAAGATCGGCCACTCTCCGTCACTTAAATTGATAAGCAACTGAAGTAAAACCAACCCCTTTTTACCCGGCGACATCTTATCGAGTGAATCGTTTTTATAGAAAATTTTGAAGTCGAGGTAAAAATAATTTTCCAAGAGTTTTGCCACGGCATCCTTCGCCATACGGTTCTTAACCGTGTTTATTGTACCTCCGACTAATCCCTCAAAAACCGTTGTGATGTTGGCTAAGTGTTTTGTTGGATCATATTTATAGATAAATTCATCACCCCACTCTGCTTCAACGATAACTCGTTTTAGATCATTTTTATTTATATATTCCTTAACTACATTCGTGTTAAACGAATCATCGTTGAAACTTATGTGAACGCCAAGAGTAATCTCGCCAAATTTACTCTCAAACTTTTTGAATTCATTTCGTAAGCTTTCATACTTAAGAACGATCTGTTTGTATGACTCAATCACACCGTCTGACTTCTTTTTATAAGAAACTTTTTTGGTCTTTAGATTGTTTCGTTTTATAGCAATCTCATTAAGTTTTTGTTGCTCTTTCTTGATGGCATCTGTTTTCTCCTGAAGCTCGGACTGTAATTTAACCTTTGCCATTAAGGGAGCGAGATCAGCTTTTATTTTAACCAGCTCGGCATTATGGGTTTTTAGTTTTCCATCAATTGCCGTAACCAAATTTGTATTTGCAGTTTTTAATCCCGGAGCGAACGAATCAACTACTTTAAACTCCACCTTGAATTTTGCTTTTATATCAACATCATTGAGATACTCTTCGTGCTCTTCAATTGTGGATTTTAGGCTATCGATTTGTGAAGTTAAGTCTGAACCCAAGCCCTTGATTGTTTTTTTATCTTGCTCAAGGTTAGAGATTTGAACATTGATCTCTTTTTCTTTTGCAACCAATTCCTCGTATTGCTTTAATTGTGCTTCTGATAAGCCCGATTTAGCCTTGATCTCGTCAGCCTGCTTCTGAAGTGTCTTAATGTAATTCTCGATACCTTTTTCGTCACCAGTCTGCTTAAGTTCATCTTCCGTCTTTTTAATTTCCTCACGATCAGAAAACAATTCACCGATAGCTGTCGGTATTGCTTTAACCTCCGACTTAATTTCTCTGACTGTTTCTTCGTATTTTTCTTTAACCGACAAGTCTTGCAAAATGACATTCAAAACAAATTCATTCAACGCCTCACGGCTTTTTATATTTGCCTCCGAGAGAGTATTAAGATATCTCTGCGGAATGTATAGAATCTTCCGTTCTTTTGAGTGGTCTTCCGTAGTGCCTTCAGGTGTTCTTAACAGGGTATGCTGACCATCTTTCCATGTAACTTCAAAATTGAAATCAACGGAGGTATCAAAGTCGTATTTTACTTGTACACCACTATCGGAAGTCCTGCTCTGTACTTCTTGGCGATCAATAGTTTTTGCCATGTAATACAATAGCAATGATTTTCCTGTTGATTTACCGCCAATGATGGTCGTAAGATTTTGATTAATCTCAATAGAATCGCTTCCAAATTTTACATCGCCAGTATTATCTAAAAACCGAACCTTATCAATCACGAAATAAGATTTTTTCTCACCCGGCTTTTGAGGTCCAACAAAAATACGCTGTTCTGGCTCAAAAACAATCTGCTTCAGACCCTCAAATGTTGGGTCGGCTTTTATCCATAAAAAATTGCTGTCCTGATCAGCTTTGCCAAGATCACGCAACGATCTAGCATCCGAGCTTATGTGTGAGCAGAATTTTGATGTAAGCGTGCCGTTTGTTTTTATATAATCTGATACAGCAACGGATGATTGGTTATGCTGGGACTGTAAGAGATTAACTTTTTGATGGTTGAATATGTCTGCCAAGTGGGTCCGATCTGTTGCTGTGCGTTCCTGAAAAAGACCGTTATTACTATTGCAATGAGGGTAGATTATGATGCCATTGTTCTTCTTAACCTCATCAATAATCTCCTTGATATCCGTACTTGTTGTTGTAAGCGTGCCATTTCCATTTGTGCGATTGTTGATATTAAATTTCATCAAAAAAGCTTGAATGCCAGCTGAAAATGTTTCTTTTTGGTAGAGTTTGTCTGGAAAAAACAATAGCATATGGATACCCTGACAATTAATTTCAACCCCAGGAATAATCTTGCATCGTGATTGTTTAGAATAATCGATAAAAGAATCGAGCAAACAGTCATCAAAATAATTGTGATCAGTGATCCCAATGCAATCTAATTCTGGATTAAAAACATCGACAAAAGCAAAATAGTTCCTAACATGATTAGTACATCGTTCTTTTTTATCAATTTTTGTATCATTAAAATAAGCCTTTGAATCATAAAGCAATGCATTGGTCTCGCCTCCAACCTTAGTGATGTATTGTTGCCAGCCGGTCGGGTTTGCCTTTTTCAACTCTTCCGAGTAATCCCCAAGCTGAACATAGCTGTCGTCTAAAACAGTCTGGGTTTGTAAATCCCATTTACGCCATGTCGAACCTTTTGGATAAGGGAAGTTTTCCATACTGTTATTTGGTTAAGCATTCTTGATTGAATTGCTGGTAGCCATTATTAATTTCTTTATAATTCACTTCGATGACTTCGAAGTGCTTCTTGGCAGAATCAATCTTGGCACGCTCGGATGATCGTAGGTTAGTGCCTCCTTTGGTTTCAATAACGAAGTAGACCTTTTCTCGGTCCTCGTTGCCATGCAGATCACGCTTGGCCGTTACAATAGCCCAATCAGGGTTATAACCACCAACTGGAGTCTCAATCTTGAACCAACCCGGGAGTTTAATAAACAATTTGACTCGTTCGTCTTTATCAAGATCAACTGCAAATTTTTGCTCTACTTCTGAATCGTAGACGATCGCATCGTAAATAGAATTATTAACTGACTGAGTCGTTTCCTTGTAGCTTGGTATATTCTCAAATTGCTCAAGACCAAACTTCTCCGGAACCACCTCATAAGTGACTTGCTCAATGTAATCCTTGATTAATTCTTCTCTGATTATTTTTACAGCTTCATAAATAAAGCGTTCGGGGTTGTTGGACAACGCTTTGAAATTATTCGCCTTATGTAGAATCTCTGCTACGGTTTGCCTCGTTAGCTTCGTCTCGTTTTTTATTGACTCAACACAATCAATCATTCTTTTTCCTTGAATTATCTCTTGGGACTGACCACCGATAACACTGGCATCGATGCCTTCTTTGGCGATAGAGATACCGGCACGCTCAATTTTGATCTGTGGCTTGGCGATACTCAATTCAGTAATTCTTTTTGTTGCCTTATCGATTAAGCGATCAGCATTAACCCGGACGACATACTTGGTCTTTTTTGAAATGCGTTCCCAAATAGCTCGGAAGTTTTCGTCTTTATCAAAACCCTTTTTGAGTTTGACCGTGAGCTTACGCTTGGCATTGTTTGGAATAGGGGGAGCTTTGTAGATTCCGTCTTCCACAAATTCAGATTGAAGCTTAGCAACATAGTCCGAGTAACTCTCATTGGCAATGACTGACAAAAGATTGATATTTTTAAGGAAAACTCTGTCACCATCCTGATTCACACACAAACGCATACCACGACCGATCTCCTGACGCTTTTTCATCGTGGATGATGTGAGGTTCAATGTGCAGATGTTAAATATATTTGGATTGTCCCACCCTTCTTTTAATGCAGAGTGGGAGAAAATAAATTCGGTCGGTTCATCAAATGAAAGTAAACGCTCCTTGTCTTTCATGATAAGTTCGTAAGCTTCTTTATTTTCGGCAATTGCAGACTCACGCTCAAGATATTCAGTTGCGTTTTTCATGGCAAAATATCCCTTGTGAACAGCGTTCACATCTGTGTCATTTTCTCCATGTTCCTTTTTAAGCTTGTTGAATTGCTCAATAAAAGTTTTACGGATGAATCCGTCCTCTTTGACATAGTTATCAACACGATCAATAAAGAATAGAGACAAGACCTTGATACCCATCTCATGGAGTTTTTTCTTTTTTTCAAAATGAAGCTTGATGGTTTCGGTGATTTGTTCTTTCATCACATCGTCCCGATTTCCACCAATACCTTCTCCTCGTGTAATTTGAACATTGTTCCTGAAGCGGATTGAACCAACGGAACCGAAGTCCGGTGCATCAGCTGTCAGCTCTTCAACGACATACCCATCATATCCGGAGTTACCGGTTTTTTTGGCAAGATCGTCTCCTTGTTTAACGCTGAGTTTTTTCTTTTTCCCGTTTCCTTGATCGTCTTTAGCAATAATTTCTATTTGAGCCTTAATTGCTGTTTTGCTTGGTTTAACTTCAACGAGAGTAAGCAATGGAGCGGATGACGAATTCTCATCATCAACAACTGAAAAGACTTCAATTTTTTTAACCAAGCCGAGCTGGTAAGCATCATAGGGAGCCAGCTGGTAGATAAGGTTATAAAGATTTTTGTGAGTGGCCGAATATCGCAATCTGAACAATGCGTTAAAATTTTCTAACGCTTTTTTTGTAGCTTCGCCCTCCATATTTTGCGGTTCATCCAAAATAAGAATCGGGTTTGTTTTTTGGATATAGCTGATTGGCTGTTCGCCATGCATTTGATCACGCTCGCTGTATAGAACATTGGAGTCCTTATTGAAAGCACCGACAGTCATGACCATAATCTCAATATTGCTACTGTCAGCAAAATGTTTAACTTGGGAGATATTTTTTGACTGATATTCGTAAAAGCGGTACGGAGTATTATTATAAAGATCAGCAAAATGGTCTTTGGTGATATTAAGAGTTTTGATCGTACCCTCACGAATAGCGACTGACGGAACCAAGATGATAAATTTTTTCCAGCCGTACTTTTTGTTTAATTCAAAAATGGTACGGAGATAAACATAAGTCTTACCAGTTCCGGTTTCCATTTCAACCGAGAAGTCGAAGTCATCACTATTGCCATTAGAAATTTTATTGTGGCTTTGAATTCTTTTTGTATTAGACAAAACATCTTCTTTTGAGAGAGTCAGAAAGTTGGGATAAATACCCAAAAGACCACTACTGGCCACGATTCTGTTTGAGGTTTTTTCTTGACCCTCAAATAGACCAACAATCGAATTAATTGCGTCTATTTGGAAGTCTTGATTTGCATCGAATTTTAGCTTCATAGTTTTTTGTCTTAGATCGTCTTTAATTCTAGGTTAAGGCTCAAATTTGCCTTAGCACTATCATCAAGAGCATTGTCGATGCATATAAACACACGACCCTTATAATCACGACCGGCAAATTCTTTGACGGTCTCTGGCTCAATCTTTTTGTCGAGACAGACAAGCAAGCTACGCTCACTATCTACAACAGTAAATATGGTATTCTTTCCGAGTTTTTTTGAATCAACCTTTGAATTTAGAGAAAAGCCTTCTTTGACGATATTCTCATAGACAACATCGATAACATTAATATCCTCAAACAATGATCCCTGTTTTGCTTTGTCGAGATATTGTTGGAATGCTTTCTTGTTTTCATCCTGACTTTTGTCTGGATTAAACTCAAAATTATTCTCCGGATAATTTGACTCGCCAAGTTTAAATACTTTAAAACCATCTTTGATGTTCTTCTTTTTGATTACACGACCGATTCGGTCCACTGCAATGTCAGCGATCGTATGGAAACCAGCCTTGTAAGCTTCGCTGTGTACATCGATAGTCTCTGGGAGCTGTACAAGAATAAATTTCCTCTTTCCTCCATCTTCCTGATTAAGCTCAAGTACGGCTTGAGCGGTAGTTCCTGATCCAGCAAAAAAATCTAAAATAACATCTTGATCTCCAGCTTGATTAATAAAGATTTTGATTAGTTCTACGGGCTTTGGATAGTCAAAATATTTTTTATCATCAAACAAGCTTTTTATCTCACTTGATCCGCTTGTTGTGCTTATATCCGTAATGATGTCCTTCAGAGAAGTGGTGTCGTATGCTCTAATTTTTGTAAATATTTTTGCTCCATCATCAGTCTTAACAAATTTAAGATCAGATGTTTCGTTCATGATTTTATCTCTGCTCCATCTCCATGCGTGGAAACTATGAGTGCCGTCATTATTTTTCTTTGGTGAAATTTTAACGAATCCGTCAAAATTTACATTTTGATCTGTGTTTGAGAATTTAACTTCTTTAGTTTTGAAATTGTAATGAATGTTAAAGACGAGATTGGGACGAGTCTGCTCATTAAAGGCAGAGTTTGTGTTATAAAGCTCATTTTTTACTACGAAGTCTCCACCGGCATCATTTTCTGTTTCATAATTAAAGCCTTTATAACTGCTTGGCATAAGTGCCTTTAATTTTTCAACTGACATATCAAACACGCCATTGACCCCTACATTTTTTGAATAGGCCAAAATATACTCATAGGTCTTGGCGGCACCGGATCCCGATATCTGCCTACCTTTTAAGTTATTGACCCAACAGAATGCATTTAAGTAATTTTCTTCTCCAAAAATTTCGTCCATTAACATTCTCAAATGATGAACCTCGTTGTCATCTATCGAAACAAATATTATTCCATCATCACGGAGGAGATTCCACGACAATTTGAGGCGAGGGTACATCATTGAAAGCCAATCACTGTGAAAACGACCACTTGTCTCTTTGTTGGTTTGCATCTTATTGCCATCGCTGTCTACTTGTCCGGTCTGTTCAAGATAATTTTTTACCGGCGAACTAAAATTGTCTTTATAAACAAAATCTGAACCGGTGTTATATGGCGGATCAATATAGATTAGCTTAATTTTTTCAAAATACGCCTTCTGTAAAAGCTTTAAGGCCTCAAGATTGTCGCCCTCAATAAAGATATTTTCGCTACTATCAAAACCAACCCCCTCATCCTTGGCAGGACGAAGCGTTGCTCCACTTGGAATTAAAACGCTTTTAATAGCGTTACTTTTACCAGCCCAAGTAAAACCAAACTTTTCAATACGAGGATCAATGTCACCTCCAAGAACAGTCTTTAGTCTGTCCCAATCAATCTTATTCTCGGCAAAAACCTCTGGGAGTATTTGCCGAAGCTCCTGCAATTTTTCCTCACTCAAGCTTGATGATGTGAGATTAACTTTTTGAATGTTTTTTGCCATAGTTTTAATTGTTAATTTTTTGATTGATAAATTCGTCGTAAGACAGACCTTTGAATGTATCCACCTTATTGGCAATAACATCCAACTCTCTCACTCCGTTGCGACTCCGGGCCCGAATATAAGCAGTGGCCTCGATGCCTGAAGTAGCGATCATTTTAACCGCTATGCTATTTTCATCCTGCCTTTTAATCTCGGTGATCTTGGTAGTTTTCATATCTTCCGGTTCAAGAAACTTGTCGGTCCCAGAAAATGAATGCCCGGGAACTTTCGTGTAGTCGATATTTTCACTGGTGGCGATAGCGAAAGACTTTCTGGCCATTAATTGCTTGATTGCCATACTCTTGAGCTGAACTACCAAGCCACGATCGTGCGCCGGTAAGAATTTGCCCAAGTCTTCTTTGATTTTCTTATCATCAAACTCGGTGACTCTTTTGAGAACATCATCAAAAGAAGTCTCCATATCATAAAATTTGGTCTTGCGATTAATCATGTCCCAATCAAGCTCAACACCTTTGGAAAGCATGAACCAAAGATCGTAGACATCTCGTCCTTTTTGTCTGTAAAGAAACGCTCTTATTTTTTCGGACAACACTTCGGTCCAATCCATATGCCTGATAACAGGCTGGGGAGCGACCGGAAAGTCTGTCTCCAAAACATCCTCTTTTGAAGTCTCCGGTTTTTCACGAAGCGAGAAATCAAGATGGATAGTAAGCGGATATTTTGAACCTTCAGGCAAGTAACTCAAAATGGCCGTATAAGAAATATCGGTCTCCTGCGTTCGTTTGATTGTAATATCAGGAACTACCAAAATCATCTTCTTCACTGTCTCGGCAGTTACTCTGTCCAATTCTTTGGTAGTAAGCTCGGCAGTAAAATCCAAGTCTTCAGAAAAGCGACCGGACTTCATCAAAAGACGAATCGCTGTTCCGCCTTTGAAGTAAATTTTTTGACTCTCATTGGTGCTATAAAGAATACTCAAGAAAACAACCTGCAAGTATTCTTTGATGACGGTAAATTCATCGATAGCAAACCTCTTTGATAATTCATTTATTTGGTCTCGGGAAATCATAATTTTATAGTTTTGTAATAATTCTTAAATGCTTTATTCTTTATTTTTGAAGCAAGCTCACTAACCTTATTTTTATCAATTGATTGCAAATTTAATTCCTCGATAGATAAAGAAGCTCTACCTAAGGCGACAGTGAACATCATATCTACCAACGCCTTCTCTGGCGTAGCAATTAAAAAATTGTCCACGATTTGGTAATCAGTAAAATATTTCGGACTGGTCTGAACGAATGAAAAAGTTTTGCCTCCATTTTGGATAGTAGTGACACGCTTCGTGGTGACAGAGGTAATCTGCTGGGGAGACTGAACCAAAATGCCATAATAATTCAAGGCAGAAGCCAAAGAAATATATGACGGCCTATATAAAGCGTTGGCAATCTCAAAATCAGACGGCCTGTTGGAAGTTAAAATGTAATAGCCTTTTGAAACTCTTTCCAAGACACCCTCTTTGACTAGCTTGCCGGCCACGACATAAGAATAGGTGTCGCTCTGGGTTTGTAATATTTTTTGCAAGTCGGCTGATGTAAAAACTTTTTTACCGGATGCTTGCAATGTTTGTAATGCTTTGAGTTTTTTCATAGTAGTGCAATTAATTCTCCGGAATATATTCCTGATGACCGCAATGACAAGCGGTTCCGTCATTGGTTGCCATGCTGAAGTAAGACCTCTTGGCGACAATTATAAAATCAGCAAAAAATGGTTTGAATGACAAAATTTGTTCGTCCGCTTGCAACGCTCTTATTAATTTACGATCGGCCTCATCGGGAGTAGGATCGTTTGAGCCGGGATGATTGATGAGGATCATAAACTTTTTTGCAAGAAAGAGAGAGAAGTAATGATAAAGCAATTGAGTATCAAAACTTTTCGGTGACGAGCCGAGAAATACTTGATGACCGAGAAAAAGATTGTTTTGATCCAAATATATTCCGATTACTTTGGAAACACTCTCATTCTCCAAATCTTTAAGGAATTTAAATAAGTCTTCCGGATCACGGACTTGACCCTGAATAGGTAATTCGACCTCGGTCTCAACTATCTCAAATTTCTTGAGATATCTCTTACCATCGTCGCCTTTATGAAATTTTATCGGTTCTTTTTTTGGCATATGATTAATTTGCTTATATACATTATCCTTATCGTTATTGTATAGAATAATGGATATATATGCAAGTCCCAGTTATCCACTACCCTAAAATACCCAATATGCCCGATTTTTGCCCATTTTTAGCACATAGCTTCTGTTGGAACTTCTGTCAGAACTTCTGTCACACTTCTAAAATAAGTCTACTTAAGTCTACTTTTTTAATACTTTTCCGAATCAAAAAATCTATTAAATTAGCCAAAAAAGCAGTTTTGACTTTTGAAAAAGTAGAATTGTTAAACATCGTTAAAAACTTCTGCCAAAACTTCTGACTGAAATAAGAATTTTTCTAAGCTTGATCAAATAAAAATAACTAAAATGTGGATAACCACACAAAGACATATTGCATGCATTTTTGAAAAGTAGTATTATGTAATTAACAACTAAATAGAGTTATGCCTTACGAGGCATCCTGAAAGGAATTCCAAGTTTAAGAGCTTGCGATTAATTATCACATTTTGTGGTAGTCGATCGCG
>Ga0247840_10008493_pt1 | contig 13743 bp, 14 predicted proteins | sample LaCruzMarch2015__FD_192404 | JGI IMG/M metagenome (GOLD analysis project Ga0247840, IMG submission 192404) | Freshwater microbial communities from meromictic Lake La Cruz, Castile-La Mancha, Spain - LaCruzMarch2015_17m | ecosystem: Environmental > Aquatic > Freshwater > Lake | place: Spain...
ACGAAAAGTTTGGAGCGAAGCGAAAACTTTTTGTCGAGCCGGGGTCGCGGGTCCAAAAATTAAGGAGTGAGGCACTGCTGAAATTATGTGTGTCGAGCGACTATAATTTTTGAGAACCTGTGACCGAATCCCATCACTCTCGCAAATTGGAAGTGGATTATTTCCAAAAAATTTCAAAAAAATGGGTATAATTATATCAGAAGGACACTTATGAATACCAAATGCCCCCTTGAATGTTTTCTATTTCGTCAGTGTTGGCAAGAGAGGATGCTTGCACAAGAAGCCGAATCTCTTAGCAAGGATAATCGATATTATTTTTGGTTAAACAATGGCCGGGTTGCTTATGATAACCAAGAGCTTCTCGATTATTTCGCAGATCCTGAAAAAAGTGGCGGAGCCAGAGATTTCGCCGAACGAGAACGTCAGGCAGCTGAACAAGAACAACAAAAGGCTTTTGCCTAACAACTCAACAAAGTCGCCGGCCTCGAGCAGACGACTTTTTTATTACAACAAACTAGAAAGAGAAACATGACTTATGTTTTGGCTTTTTGAAAAATGATACAATATAAAAAATGAAAAAATCTCATTTTAAAAAACCGGGTAAATTTAAAAAAATATTTTTTCTTATTCTAAAAATCGTCATAATAATTTTTGTGGTTGTTGTGGCAGCTTTAACAATTTTATTTACTTATGTATCTTATAAAAAACCTGTCATGGATCGTGATTGGCAAGATGATTCAAAAATTTTACCAGCTTTTTCTATATCAACTTCTACAATTGAAATAAAAAATTTGCGAGATTGGCGCTATGAACCATATAAAGTAGTCTCAAAAAATTATTATACCGATACTTTTATTCCTGATAATGTTTCAAAAGCCTATTTGCTTTTCAATCCATTTGGTCAATGGGATGGTGTAGGTCATTCATTTTTTGTTTTTGAATTTACTGATGGAAAAACTGTTTCAGTTTCTATTGAAGCTCGTAAAGAAGTTGGCGAGGACTATGGTGTATTTATGGGTGTGTTAAATGAGTATGAGGTTTGGTATGCCTTTGGTAGTGCGACAGATTTTTTGACTAATCGTGCTATTTATCACGATGAAGATTTATATATGTATCCTTTACTTATTCCAAAAGAAATTGCCAAAGGTTTGTTTGTCGATCTTTCTAATCAGGCTCATAAATTAGAAACAGAACCAGGTTTCTATAACACCATCACTTCAAACTGTACTAATTTATTAGCCGATTCAGCTAATCGAGTAAAAAAAGGAAGCGTACCATTTCATTATTCTAGATTGTTTACTGGTTACATAGACGATCAACTTTATGATTTGGGTTACATTCGCCACAATGCGCCTTTTGAAAAAGTTTATGAAGAGGCCAGAATTGACCTTAAAATAAAAGACTTATTTGCCGGTTCTACAAATTACTCAAAAGAAGATTTTTGGAATAAGCTAAATCAGTAATTTAAAAAGAAAGTGCCACCTTAGCTCAGTTGGCAGAGCAACGCACTCGTAGCGCGTAGGTCCGCAGTTCGATTCTGCGAGGTGGCTCCAAAGAGTTCGCGTGATATAATTATTTTATGAATAAGAAATTAAAGGCATATTTTTCAGATTTTGTTTTTGGATCGGTTGATGGATTAGTGACGACTTTTGCAGTTGTTTCTGGAGTTATGGGCGCTGGTCTTTCCTCGACTGTAATTTTAATTTTAGGTTTTGCTAATTTATTTGCTGACGGTTTTTCTATGGCCGCTTCAAATTATCTTTCTACTAAATCTGAAAATGATATGGGACAAAATCGCAAAAATGCTTTTGGCGCAGCCTTAGCTACTTTTGTGGCTTTTATTGTCGTTGGTTTTATTCCACTCATGTCTTTTGTTTTTGATTTTGGTTCAGCCAATTATCAAGTTACAATTATTTTAACCGCTGTAGCTTTTGCGGTCATCGGTTATGTTAAGGGTTATGTTACTGGTAAAAGCAAAGGTTGGTCTACTTTGCAAACCTTCGGTATCGGGGCTTTGGCGGCAGTGATTGCCTTTTATGTTGGATATGTTTTAGCTTCCATTGTTAATTAACTATTTATTGAAAAAAAGACAAAAATCGATTAAGATTCTATTTATTGTTCGCGGTATAACAAATTTGCGACAGTGTGTAGAATAAGCCGTTGTAGCTCAGTTGGTAGAGCACGTCATTGGTAAGAAACAGGTCTACCCCGAATGATTACAAAAGCTTTATAATACGCGTTATAGTAAATAAAAAAAATGAACGAAGACCACTTCTTTTGTAGAAGAGGTCGCCGGTGTTATTGAAAAAGCCATCATAGCTTAGTGGAAAAGCACTCCATTGGTAATGGAGAGAGCGTGGGTCCGATTCCCACTGATGGCTCTAGAAAAAATATGAAAAAATCATCAAACATTAAAAAAGATATATTGCAAGAGATTGAGAAGGCTCAAAATATTCTTTTACATTTACACGTTAAACCAGACCCAGACAGTATTGGTAGTGTTTTAGCTATGTATCATTTTTTAAAAAAAATTGGTAAAAATCCAATCGTGATAAAAGGCGACACTCCTTTCGTAGAAAATTTGGCTTTTTTGCCAGGCTCTGATCAAATTATTCATAAAAATTATTTTGAAATAGATTTATCAAAATTTGACCTTTTCATTATTTTAGATAGTGCTGAAAAAAATATGATTAGTAAAGTGGCTGAAATAAATTTTCCAGAAAATCTAAAAACTATTGTTATTGATCACCATATTACCAATTCAAAATATGGAAATATTAATTTAGTGGAGCCTAGTAGTTCTTCAACAGCCGAATTGTTGTTTTATTTATTTGAAGAATGGAAAGTTGAAATAAATTCAGAAATAGCAGCTTGTCTTTATCTAGGAATTTGGGGTGATACAGGTAGTTTTAGATATTCAAATACAACAGAAAAAACCATGAAAGCTGTTTATGAGATTGTAAAAATTTATCCTGATTTTTCAAAATTAATTAGTCGTTTAGTAAACAATAATACTAAGGAAAAAATATTTTTTGATGGTTTGGCGTTGAATTCAATTGAGAGTTTTTTTAATGATAAGGTGGCAATTTCTTCAGTCTCGTTTGAGAAAATTCAAGAGAAAGGTATTACTGAAGCAGATACAGCCTCAAGTATTATTTCAAATATATTAATTAGCGTGAAGAATTGGCAAATCGGTGTTTCTTTGAAAGAAGTCAAACCGAACGAAATAGCTATTAGCTTCCGTTCAAAAAATGATATTGATGTTTCAATTATCGCTCAAGAGCTTGGTGGTGGTGGGCACAAGTCTGCAGCCGGAGCTTTTTTAAAATTACCAATTGATCAAGCCAAAAAAGAAATTTTGTTAGTCGTTAATAAATATTATGGTGAAATTTTCTAAAAAATTTTAATATTTAAAATGGATAAAGAAAAAATTCAAAACCGAATTACAGAAATAGAAGCGAAAATGCTTTTACCAGATTTTTGGCAAGATAAAAACTTGGCTCAAAAAATGATTCAAGAATTGCAAGATTTAAAAGACGAGTTGGCGGGTTTTGGAAAATACGATCGTGGTAACGCCGTCATCACAATTTATTCTGGTGCAGGTGGTGATGATGCCGAAGATTGGAGTCGTATGATTTTTGAAATGTATAGTGCTTTTGCGGTAAAGAAAAATTTGGGCGTTAATATTTTATACATGAATCAAAATGATCATAATGGTTTTCGAACTATTACTTTTGAAATAGTTGGTAAGGGTGCCTACGGACTTTTAAAAAATGAATCAGGAACACATCGCTTGGTGCGAATTTCACCTTTTAATGCAAATGATAAACGTCAGACTTCTTTTTCTTTGGTAGAAGTTTTGCCAGAATTTACTGATCAGAAAGCTGTCGTGTTGCCCGATGATGAATTAGAAATTGAGAATACAAAATCAAGTGGGCCAGGTGGACAAAACGTAAACAAGCGAGAAACCGCGGTGCGCATTAAACATAAACCTACAGGTCTGTCGGCTTTTGTTAGCACCGAAAGAAGTCAGGCTCAAAATCGCGAGAAGGCCATGGAAATTTTGCGAGCCAAAATTTTTACTTTCCGCGAAGCGGAGAAAAAAGCTCACGAATCAGGTATGGCAGTTTCCAAAAACTCTACTGCCGAATGGGGCAGTCAAATTCGCTCTTATGTTTTGCATCCGTATAAAATGGTCAAAGATCATCGCACTGGTGTGGAAACCTCTAATATAGATGATATTTTAAAAGGGGAAATTGAAGTCTTTCTCAAACCGGCCGATTTATAGTATAATTCTAGGTATTGTTTCAACTATGATTTATTTTGATAAAGTCTCAAAAACATACGATGATGATACCCAGGCTTTAAAGTCTGTTAGTCTAAAAATAGAACCCCATGAATTTGTTTCCATCGTTGGTCACTCAGGCGCCGGTAAAACTACTTTAATTAAAATGTTACTCGCCGAAGAATTTCCAACTGACGGGGCAGTTTTTTTTGAATCGATTGATGTGCATAATTTGAAAAAGTCAGAAACCAGCAAATTGCGACGTCGCATCGGAACTATTTTTCAGGATTTCAGACTTTTGCCAAATAAAACTGTTTACGAAAATATTGCTTTTGCTATGGAGGCTGGAGGACGCACTGATGAAGAAATTTCGGAAGACGTTCCTTATGTTTTGGAATTAGTTGATTTAACTCACAAGGCTTATAATTTTCCACGGGAACTTTCTGGTGGGGAAAAACAACGCGTGGCGATTGCACGAGCTATTGTGAATCGTCCAGAAGTAATTGTTGCAGATGAACCAACAGGAAACCTTGATCCAATTAACACTTATGACATTGTGCAAATTTTGAAAAAAATTAATGATTTGGGCACAACTGTGATTTTAACTACTCACAACAAAGGCGTAGTCGAGGAAATTGGTAGTCGAGTAGTTACTATGGAAAACGGGCAAATTATTAGAGATGAACAATCTGGTAAATATGTTTTATAATATAAATTAAAATGTTTTGGATAAATTTTAAAAGAATAGTTCACTCAGGTTTCACAAATTTTTGGCGAAACGGTATTGTTTCTTTGTCTGCAGTTTTAATTATGTTCATCACTCTTTTTATTATTTCGATTACACTGTTTTCAAGCGCGCTTTTGCAACACACTCTTAATTCACTTCAAGACAAAGTGGATGTGAATATAAACATGTTAACGACTGCGAACGAACAAGACATTTTGAATTTAAAAACCTCTTTAGAAAAGCTACCGGAGGTAGAAAAAATCGAATATGTTAGTCGAGATCAATCCTTGGTTACTTATCGAGAAAGACACAAAGACGATGCTAGAATTTTATCTGCTTTGGATGAGTTAAATGATAATCCTCTTGGAGCTGCTTTGAATATTCGTGCAAAAGATCCAAGATACTATGACAGTATTCAAACCTTCTTAAATCAAAATCAACCAGCCGGTGGTGCAACAACCATTATCGAAAATGTGAACTTTGCCCAAAAGAAACAGGCGATAGACAGACTAACAACAATTATCGATGCGGGTAAACAATTCGGAATAGTTATTACAATTATATTTGTGCTTCTTTCAATTTTAATTACCTTGAATACAATTCGTTTGGCAATCTTTATTTCCAAGGACGAAATTCATTTAATGAATATGGTTGGTGCTGAACATGGTTACATTAGCGGTCCGTTTGTGGTGACAGGCGCTTTGTATGGAGCGGTTTCTGCAATCTTAGTTCTAATTTCTCTTTATCCAATTACATATTTTATCGGTCCACGAATCGCTCCAGTTTTCTTTGATATGAATATTTTCTCATATTATGTTTCAAATTTTGGTCAAATGTTTCTAATTATCTTCTTCTCAGGAATTGTTATCGGTGCGATTTCCAGCTTCCTGGCTATCAATCGATATCTAAAAGTAAAATAACATGAAAACCAAGTCTACCCGACAAAAACATAAAAAACATAAATATGTTTTTGTTGTCGGCGGCGTTATGTCAGGAGTTGGTAAAGGAATCGCCACTGCTTCTATTGGAAATATTTTAACCTCGATGAATTACAAGATTAATCTTGTAAAAGTTGATCCGTATTTAAATGTGGACGCGGGCACCATGAATCCAACTGAACACGGCGAGGTTTTTGTTTTGGATTGCGGTACTGAAACCGATCAAGACATGGGTAATTATGAGAGATTTTTAAACAACGACGCTAGTAAATATTCTTATATGACCTCTGGCATGATTTATCGCGACGTTATTGAAAGAGAAAGAAATCTTGGTTACGGTGGTAAATGTGTTGAAGCTATTCCACATATTCGCGATGAAATAATGAATCGATTTAAAATGTCTGCCCACGAAAGTGATGCGGACATTTCTATTGTTGAAATCGGAGGCACTATTGGCGACTATCAGAACATTATGTTTTTAGAAGCTGCTCGTGTTATGAAGGTTACTCACCCAGAAGATGTAATTTTTATTATGGTTTCATATTTGCCTGTACCTGGAACTCTTGGAGAAATGAAATCGCGACCAACTCAAAACGCAGTTCGCCAATTAAATTCTTATGGAATTCACGCTGATTTTATTATCGCTCGCAGTCATGTAGCTTTAGATGAAAAAAGAAAAGAGAAGTTGGCTGTGACTTGTAATATTCCTGCCAATCATATTATTTCCGCTCCAGATATTTCTAGTGTGTATGATGTGCCCTTGAATTTTGAAAAAGATAAGATTGGAGAAATGGTAGCAAAGTCTTTGAAATTAAAAGCAGTGAAATCAGATTTATCAAAATGGAAAGCTTTTGTAAAAAGTCGTGAGACTGCTAAAACTTCAGTGAAAATTGCTGTGGTTGGAAAATATTTTGATACAGGTGATTTCGTTTTGGCTGATTCTTATTTATCTGTGATAGAAGCTGTAAAATATTCTTCTTTCAAAGAAGGTTTTAAACCAGAATTAACTTGGATCAATTCTAAAATTTATGATAAAGATCCGTCCAAAGTTAAAGATTTGAAAAAATTTGATGGAATAATTGTGCCTGGTGGTTTCGGTGAATCTGGTATTGAGGGAAAAATGGCCGTCATTAAATTTGCTCGCGAGAATAAAATTCCATATCTAGGTTTGTGTTACGGAATGCAATTATTGGTTATTGAATATGCTCGAAATGTGGCTAAAATTCCAGACGCACATACTGCAGAAATAAAACCAGATGCAGAAAATGTGGTTATTGATATTATGCTTGAACAAAAGAAAAAATTACTTGAGAAAAATTACGGTGGTTCAATGCGGCTCGGAGCTTATCCAGCGATTTTGAAAAAAGGAACAATTGCATATGAGTCTTATGGTACAACTGAAATTTCAGAACGTCATCGTCATCGATATGAAGTAAATCCAGAATATATAAATGCTTTAGAAGAAGCAGGATTAGTTTTTTCCGGAACTTCTCCAAATGGACACTTAATGGAAATCGCTGAATTACCAAAAAATAAACATCCATTTATGCTTGGTTCACAATTCCATCCAGAATTTAAAGCGCGACCACTTTCTCCACATCCATTATTCACATCTTTTATAAAAGCTATAAAAAAATTAAAATAGTCTAATATTAACTCAAATAATTTTTTAAATTTGTTATAATTATTTGTATGAAAAAATTTTACCAATTTCCTGAAGGATTTTTATGGGGAGCATCTACGGCTTCTTATCAGGTTGAGGGTCGAATTTATAATAATGACTGGGCGTATTGGGCCGAGAAAGGAAAATTACCTCCCGCAGGAGAATCTACAGATCATTACAACCGCTATGAAGAAGATTTTGACTTAGCTAAATCTCTTGGACAAAATGCCCAAAGAATTTCTATCGAATGGTCGCGTATTGAACCAGAAGAAGGAAAGTTCGATGAAAAAGAAATAGAACACTATAAAAATGTTTTAATCGCGATGCAGAAAAGAAATTTGAAACCTTTTGTGACCGTGTGGCATTTTACTTTACCGTTATGGTTTGCCAAGAAAGGGGGTTTTGAACATCCAGATGCACCTAAAATTTTTGCTCGTTACGCAACATATGTTGTTAGTTATTTGAAATGGTACTGTAAAAATTGGTCAACTATGAATGAACCGATGGTTTGGGCTTCTGCTGGATATTTACAAAAACACTGGCCACCATTTAAAATGAATCCTCTTACTTACGTGCACGTAGTTCATAATTTAATTAGATCTCATAATGCCGCGTATAAAGAAATAAAAAAAATTGATAAAAATTTAGATGTTAGCTTGGTTAAACATAATATTTATTTTAAAACAGATCTAAAACCGTGGAATGTTTTAATGTATTGGTTTGCAAAGTGGTGGTGGAATCATTATTTTTTACAAAGAACATTTTTCAATACAGATTCAATCGGCTTAAATTATTATTTTCATCAACAATTTGGTAAATCGAAAAAGTTTGAACAAAATGATATGGGTTGGGATTTGGTACCAGAAGGCATATATCATGTTTTGAAAGAGCTTAAAATATATAATAAACCAATTTATATTACTGAGGCCGGTATTGCTGATGGTAAAGATAAATTAAGATCAGTTTATATTAAAAATTTAATATTTTGGATTCATCAAGCTATGGACGAAGGCTGTGATGTTCGGGGTTATTTGTATTGGTCATTACTTGATAACTTTGAGTGGTTGCAAGGATATGTAGAAGATTTTGGGTTGATTCATGTTGATGATAATACAAAAGTTAGAACTATTCGACCTTCAGCGTATGACTATAAAAAGATTTGTGAAGATAACGCTTTAGAGATAGAATAAACATATGCCGATTTGGATTACTATTGTAATAATTGCTCAATTCTTAAATGCGATTGTTTCAATTATAGATAAGCACATTGTTACTGACGAAAAAGTTTCACACCCTATCGTTTATGTTTTTTATGTTGGGGTTTTATCTACTCTCTCTCTTTATATTTTTTCATTAGGTTTTATTCCTGTTAGTTTTTTTGGCGTAGAGCTTCCTCATATAGAAGAAGTTATCTTGCCCACGTTTGATTTGTTTTTCAGATCTTTATTGGCTGGTTATGCTTTTGTGGCTGGGTTATTTTACTTATATACCGCACTTAAAAGATCAGATGCATCAGACATTATTCCTGTTGTTGGCTCCACTAGCTCAATTACAACTTTTCTAATTAGTTTTATTTTTTTAGGAGAAATTTTGACTGATAATTTTATATTAGGTTTTACATTTTTAATTATGAGCATGGTCATACTTTCTCATTTTAGGTTTAGTAAAAAAATTCTAATGTATGCCATAATTTCCGGTGCTCTGTATGCAATATATTATTCATCAATGAAAGTAATGTTTAATGATTTTGTTTTTGAACAAGCATTTTATTGGTCAAGAATCGGTATTTTAATAGCTACTTCTACAATATTGCTGATACCTCGCTATAGAAGAATTATTTTCCACGGTGTTAAACAAACAAAAATAAAAAATACAGCTTGGGTTCTTGGTAATAATATTTTGGGGGGTCTTGCCGGTATTGCATTACTAATCGCCACTCAGATGGGAAGTGTTTCAATTGTTCAAGCAATGAGCGGATTGCAATTCGCTTTCATTGTTATTTTCTCAGTTTTGTTCGGTAGAATGACACCTGCTTCTTTTGGAGAAAACAACAATATAAATGATATTATTCAAAAGGTAGTTTCTATTTTGTTCATTGTGTTTGGTTTCTATTTATTATTTAGATAAAGATGAAATTTTTTAAAAAACTTATTAAAAATAGAATATTTCAAGTCGCACTAATTTTGATTGTTGTTTTTATTGCTCTATGGAATTGGCCTCAAGAAAAAATAAAAACAAATTATGGTGTAACTTTCAGTGCCAAATATGCTCGTGAATTAAAACTTGATCCAAAAGAAACTCTCGAAAGTATTTTTACAGATTTAGGGGTAAAAAAGGTTCGCCTTGTTGCATATTGGGATGAAGTTGAAAATCAAAATGGGAAATTAGATTACTCTGATTTGGATTGGCAAATTGAAATGGCCAAGAAATATAATGTCGAAGTTATTTTATCAGTAGGTAAAAGAGTTCCACGTTGGCCAGAATGTCATATTCCGTATTGGGCTTTACAACTTGAACCGGCTGCTCAAGACGAAGCTTTATTAAAATTTGTTAAAGAAACCATTGTTCGATACAAAGATGAAGATACTGTAAAAGTTTGGCAAATTGAAAATGAACCATTTTTCGGTATGTACGCTAAACAATATTGTGGTCAATTTAATGTAAATACTTTAGATAAAGAAATTGCTTTGGTAAAAGAGAATGATCCCAATGCACCAGTTTTAATAACTGATTCTGGTGAATTAAGTTTGTGGAATTATGCTTATGGTAAAGGTGATCAGTTTGGTTCAACTTTCTATGTTTATGTAGCGAATTATTGGTTTGACGATATTCGCAGTGCTATGAGTCACAATGTTTATCGTTTCAAAAAAACAGTAATGAGTTTGATTTATGGTGAAAAACCTTCTTATTTAATTGAGATTTCTATTGAACCATGGTTAACAAAACCAATAATAAACACTTCTTTTAATGAACAATTAAGTAGAATGAATGTTAAAAGAGCAAAAACCGTCCTGGATATCGCTTCTCAGACAGGCTTCACTGAACAGTATTTATGGGGTGCTGAATGGTGGTTTTATTTAAAGCTCCATGGAAAGCCAGAATTGTGGGATTATATAAAAGAGGTTAATAAGTTATAATATTATTTATGTATTATTTTGTATGTGATATTGGGGGAACCAAGACTAGAATTGCGCGCACAACAGATTTGGAAAAATTTGATGAGCCTATTATTTTTGAAACTCCAGGAGATGCCATTACGGCTTTAAATTTAATTGGAGAAAATATTTTATCAGTCAGCGAAGGACAGGAAATTTTGGCAGTGTGTGCAGGTATTGCCGGCGTTCTTGATTCTGCTCATTCTACTTTATTAAAATCTTTTCATTTACAATCTTGGCAGAATTTACCAATCAAAGAAATTTTGGAAACTAAACTTAAAACAACTGTTTATTTAGAAAACGATACAAGTATTGTTGGTTTAGGTGAAGCGACTGCTGGCGCAGGTAGAGGATTTTCTAATGTTGTTTATATTTCAATCAGTACGGGTATTGGCGGAGTAAATGTTATCGATGGAAAATATCACGAAAACAAATTTGGTTTTGAACCAGGTTTTCAAATTTTAAATCATGCAACAAAAGAAAATTTTGAAGATTTAGCATCAGGAACTTTTGTTCAGAAAAAATTTGGTATGCATCCAAAGGAAGTGGCTCAGACAGAAAATTGGGAACCAATTGTGGACGTGATTGCTGTTGGTTTGCACAATTCTATTTTGCACTGGTCACCAGATGTTTTGGTTGTTGGAGGCTCAATGTCTAACGATTTGAAGGCAGACATTTTAACTGAAAAAATTTCAGCTATTATGAAAATCCATCCAAGTTTACCTGTTATTAAAATTGCTGAACTTGGTTCAATTGGTGGATTGTATGGTGGCCTAGCTTTTCTAAAATCTTTAAAATAATTTTTTGACAGCCACAAAATAAGAGTGTAGTGTTTTTTGTTAGAACAAACAAAACAATGAACATTCACATTCTTGGTCCTATTGGGACATACAGTCACGAGGTTGCTTCAAAACTTTTCACAGAGACAGATAACTGTGTTTTTGTTTTTCATCCTCGAAATCAAGCAGTTCTTCAGGCTTTGGAAAAAGATCCTGATGGACAATCTATTGCGGTTATACCCATTGAAAACTCTACCAGGGGTCTGGTGGAAGAAGTTATTGGTTATTGGAGAAAAGCCATGGATCAGACGCAAAAACAAATTATGCGCGGTCCTCTTCACGTTTGTGGAGAATATGGTTTACCAGTTCAGCACTGTTTAGTGATTAAGCCAGAAAGTGCTGGGCAAAAAATCAGAAGGATTTTTTCTCATCCTCAAGCTCTTGGTCAGTGCGGTGAAAACATCCAGAAGCTTATCCAGGTTCAGAAAATTCAGATTGAAACGATTCCAACATCCAGTACCGCTGCTTCAATCAGTGAAATGAAAGAAGTGGGCGATGCGGCAATCTGTTCGGTTTTTTGCGCCATGAAAAATGATGGATTAGTTTTGGATCAAAACTTTAATGATTTCTCGGCTAATAAAACTCGGTTTCATATACTGAGTAAAAAGAAGCCGGCATTTAATTACTGTGAGAACAAAACCGCCGTCCTTTATTATTTGCGTGATGAACCTGGTTCCGCGACAAATGCTAGTTGGTCAGTCAGTGCCGGTCGGGTAAATATTACGACCGAACATTCGATCCCAACAGGTGATCCCGGTGTCTATGCTTTTTATAAAGAATTCGATGAGAGTGTTCGAAATATTGAGGGTCGCAGGATTCTCAAAAGATTGAGCACTTTTGCCGAAAAAATTCTGATTCTTGGTTCGTACAAATCAGACCTCTCTGTCAAAGGAGGAGGAAAATGAAAGCGTTGATAATTGGGAATAAAGGCGCGTATGGATCGTGGTTAACAAGGAGGTTGGAAAATAATTTTGGTGAGAATTGTGTTTTTGGTACAGAAAAAGATTCGGTTGATCCGATTGAAATACTTGTGCCAGAATTTCAAGTCATCATTAATTGTGCCTCGATGAGCGCTTCGCGAAAAGTAATTGAAGAAGTGGTGGCTGTGATAAGTTCTGACTCGTTAATTATTGATCTGACTACTTCCAAAAAAGAAGTTGGACCAATTTTAAATTCGGCGGTGTGTGACGTGGTGATGATTCATCCTATGTCTGCTCCGCCTGAAAATAATTCTCCACTTACTGATGATGTCAAAGTCTCTGTGATTTGTGAGAAAATTAATAATCCAGAAAATTACAGGTGGTATACCGATTTCTGTCTTTTGTTTGGGGGTGTTCGAGAGGAAATTTCTTTCGAGAGACACAATCAAAGGGAAGACATTGTTCAAAGTGTTCCGCATTTGCTTTTGGTCACCTTCGGCGAAGCTGTGGCAAATTCTGGCTTTACTTTGGATGAAGTTGAACAGATGGCCACTCCAGTCAGTAAACCTTTGTGTCAGGCTTTGCGCAGACATTTTTCAAAAGGGAATGCTGATACTTTTGCTGAGCTACAAAGATTAGCAGATAGAAGTATTGAAAAGCCAATGGGAACTGTCACCGACAGGATCAGGTTGTTTGATTGGTTAGCGAAAAGCGATCACTCTGATTTCCTGTCATTCGATTGGAAAAAAATAAAAGGGAAGCTTGGTCTTTAAGACTTAGGTGGTTCACGAAAGTGCACCACCTTTTTTATTTGTTATTTTGCTATTAAAGATATATATTATTTAGATATTGCCAGATCGTCTAATGGTAGGATAAAACAAGATTTACCGTTATAATATTGTTATGCCGAGCAATTGGAGTAAAGGTTTAAAAAAAGAAACAAATGTTTCAGTCAGAAAAATTTCTGAGACAATGAAGCATCGAAAACTTGATAATTTTAGTATTTGGAGGGAAAGGATGAAAAAAGAGGGGAAAATAAAATCAGTCTATCCTAAATTAAAAAAAGATGGAGATTTGGCTGAATTGATAGGTGTTGTGCTTGGAGATGGGCATATTTGTGTTTACCCAAGGACTGAAGAATTAAGGTTGACATCAAATGCAAATAATTTTGGATTCATAAATCGCTATGCTGTAATTATGAAAAAAGTATTTGGTA
>Ga0247840_10008494_pt1 | contig 13742 bp, 14 predicted proteins | sample LaCruzMarch2015__FD_192404 | JGI IMG/M metagenome (GOLD analysis project Ga0247840, IMG submission 192404) | Freshwater microbial communities from meromictic Lake La Cruz, Castile-La Mancha, Spain - LaCruzMarch2015_17m | ecosystem: Environmental > Aquatic > Freshwater > Lake | place: Spain...
TGCTGTTCTAACCGTTTTTCCCGTGATATAAGTACCAGTTATATTTTCAGCTGCAACACTGCCAGCAGTAACTGACAAAGCATTTACGAAACCAGTTGTAACGGTATTTCCAATAATAGTAGTTACTCCAGCTGAGTCCTGTGCTGTTCCAAGACCTACGTTTGTTCCAACAATCAATTGTCCTGTTGTAATTTTTGAAGCGTTGATACTATTTGCAAGGATGTTATCTCCAACAATCTGAGTAGCTTCAGACATATTATAGGTAGCGGAAATTCCGTCTGGATTTGCAACGGCCACTAGAACTTTTCCAATTCCAACAGAGTCTGAAGAAGTTGTAGTGATTTGATATGCAGTTTCTGATACTAAAAGGTCCAAATATATATATGTCTTAGCCACCATGTTCCCAGTGTTTCCAGTAGATATAGAATATGAAACTCCACTCGCAGAAGTGAATGTTCCAGAACCCCAAGTGACAGTGTTGGCATCAGTTGAAACAAAGGTACAAGTCTGACCCCAACCCCAGTTTGAAACATCCAGAACTGTCACTGGGTAAGTTCCCGGTTCTAGTTGTGCACCGTCTATCATAACGTTACCTGTATTAATATCTTGAGCGGCACCACCTGAAGGAATTGAAGCTGGTTCGTCAGTGCTCGAATCTACAGATTGAAAAACAGAATCTTTTGTAGAAGAATCCTGAGATGTATCTTTATATAAGTATCTATTCAAATATAATTCAGATAATTGCATAATTAATTTTGGTCTAATCCTTTATCTTGGATAGCTAGAAGTTCAATACCATAGAACACTATCGGAGTACCTGTAGTATTACCAGATAATCTCAAACGTGATTTGTTGAAATCTACTGTTGAAGCATTTGGGAACAGTGCGATATAATTATTTTTTATAGAATCAATGTCAGTCCATACATTCGGTTGTTGCTTCTCTGCCTGATATTGCAGTTTAGTTCCTGCCCCATTATCAGAGGCGACCATAATACCGCTGATTGATTTCGAACGTGAGTACATTTCAGTGTAAGAACGCCATCTATCAATCACTTCGAAATAGATTGAACTACCCAAGTCTGTGTTTCCAGAATCAAGTTTCGCAATTACTCCTGTTGAAGTTCCTGCAACTTGTTCAATGGTTGTTCCATTATCATATCTAATAAGAGCAGTTACAGTACTTCCCAAATCGTAAATGGTCCAGACTTGAGTAGAGATAGAATATCTTACTTGACAATTTGCATAGGTAACTCCTTCCACAGTAACGGACCCGATAGTCCACTTCACAGCATCAAAACCATCGTAAATACCGTAAATGCTTTCGTACGAAGTTCGAGGAATAGCTTTAACGAAGTCAATAATTCTACGAGAAATTTCCGTAGGTTGGCCATCGTAATTAAATTTGTAGAATCCTGATGAGTGGTGGAAATACAAACCATCTTTCGCTTGAACGATTGATTCCTGTGAATACGTTCCTACGTTGTAGGCAGGGTAGGCATCAACGTTGGAGGAATTATAAACACGGTATATATGATTCTGTTTGAAAACAAGGAGAGCTTTTGGAACTCGAAATAATCCTGTCATTGATTCACCGTCTTGAGGAGAGAAAGTTTCAATGTAGTTTGAGACATCGTAAGTCACCGTGTAGGTTGAAGGTGGTGTAAATTGAACGATATCTGAATAATACAGAGCATCGTTTGCTTTATTTCCAATCCAAATTCTTCCATCAAATCCAGCTTGAATAAAATCTCCAAGAGGCATTGCAGTTGCAGGAATAAACCCAGCTTCAGCTGAGAAGGCTCCTCCATTTGAACATTGCAAAGCATCCGTACCGTTGACCATATATAATCTGTTCAACCACTGACTGTATCTAGCTTTTGTTGAAACTGTTGTAGTTCTAGCAGTACTCCAAGTTGCTCCATTCCATACAGAAATATTAGTACCAACCTGACCATAGAGTCTTTTCACTCCACCTTGAATATTCAACGCTCCCAAAGAAGTAACACTCCCAGCTAAGGATGTGGCGTAAGTTGCAATACCCAACCTAGTAGTCATCGCACCAATTGTATCGAAGTTCACGTTCACTGCTATTTGCACTGAATTTTCAGGACAGACCGTATCGCTCAGTTGAGCTGAGCGGATAACGCCTTCTGTCGGATATGGAATTTTTATATTTTCTATTGTTGTTGACATTATATTTTTATTTTAATTTTCCCATCCCCCATCCCTATACCGCAAAACATAAGGATGGGGGGAGAAAAACTAAACAGTTACGTTAGTCACAAGTCCGTTTACTATCGTAATAGTTGCTGGGTTACAAGGACCTGTACTGAAAGTACCTACTGGACCTGTAGGACCCGTTGCTCCTTGAGGACCTGTAGGACCCGTTGCTCCAGTTGCTGAAGCTGCACCTGTTGGACCTGTATAGCCAGTTGGACCGATTGGACCAGTATAGCCTGTTGGACCTTGAGGACCTGTTGGACCTGTTGCACCCGCTGCACCAGTTCCGATTGCTGACCATGATGGACTAGCAACTGTACCCACGTTTTGATAAACCGCAGTACCATTTAGGTCTTGCAATAGACATTCTAGTGCAAAAAGACCTCCATAGGTTGTTCCTGCTGGCGGTGTACCGATAACTGTACCGAAAGTAATAAGCGGTGTTGAACCACTGCTTTTTGGTTGTTCCATTTGTTGAACATCAACTGTTGGAATCAAAGGATTAATATATGCCATGATTTTAATTAATTAACTTGTAATTTGTTTCTTGACTTGGGACCAGGCTTCTCAAGTTTAGGTGATAGAGTTTTTTCTGCTGACCACCTATAAGCATAAAATCTTTGCATTAAAGTTTCTCTGCTTATACCTAATTCTTTCGACCATTGGCTAAATGTTTTACCATTTAACTTTCGGACATTTCCTGTATTATTCATATTTTCCATTCGAGTAACCCAATGACAATTTATCTTGCTATAACCTATTTTATTATTTATTCGGTCTAACTCTGTGTCATTTTCATTGATTTCTCTATGTAAAAGATATAAGTCCCACATATCAATAAAGAAATACTCAAATTTTTTCCATCTATCAGACACTTTAACCCCCTTATTGAAATAAGATTTATTATTTCTGTTGGTAGTTTTTTGTCTGCATCTCCGATTCATTTCACTCCAAACTTTGTAGAAATTTCTTTCTACCTTATTTGGATTTGATGAAGATTTAAATTTTGAATGAATAATATTTGACATATCTTTATTAAGATGTTATAATCGTGGTATCCTGACCCGTATAAAGATTATCAAACAAAGCTTTTACTAATGATTCGAACTTCTTTAAATCCGGGTCGTTACCTTCCAATGCAATATCTTTACGATATTTAATGGCGTAACGAAGATACCACTTGTAAATTTCACGATAATGCTCAGGGAGAACTTGATAAAGATTTTGAACCTCATCAATCTTTTTGTAGTAATCAATATATATGTTATTCCCCTGCATTGAATCAGGAATAATTCTATCAAAGACTAACTTATCTCCGTGAACAGTATAATAAATCGGCTGTGAAATTGTGGGTCTCGACCAAACCCGAGTGCCGACTGGAATATCTCTTGTTATTCCAGTAACGCCTAGGAGTTGGTTTGTTGTAAGGTCTACTGAGGTATATGCGATTTGCATAATTGTTTGAGTAAACCCTGTTGTTTCAACATACGCAACTCCAGCTGATGTGTTTGGAAAATCCCCGGAGCTATCTAACGTAATAGAAGTAGCTCCAGTCAGAGCTTCGGCTGTAGTAGTTCCACCCATAACTGAAAATGCAATTTGGTTCCAACTTCTTTTATCAATGTATTTCAAGTTGAAAGGTGTAAGAACGTTTCCAATCATAAACCTACAAGCCAATACCGACCTATCTGTTTCAGAGAAATCAATATCTTCAGGGAGGTTTATGGAATTACTTCCAGCATAAACTTTAATAGGATATTCAAACTGTTGTTGCCAAGCGTGTCTGATACCATACAATTTTGCTTCAGTGAATTTTCGTGCATCGTCAATGGCTGATAGACAAAAATCTACAGTTATTTTTGGGTCACCTTCTGATACCCCCATAGCTTTTAGAACTGGGAATATAACTGAAGCAACAGAGTTTGTTGGATAGGAATCAACGCTGATTGGGGAGGAAAATTCCGACACTAAACCAGTGATGGAATTTTTCCATTGAACCTTGTAGTAATCTGTTGGAAGTCCCGTACTGTCATAGATTACTGTTTTTTGCTGAGTGGTGAAGAAAGTCTGAGTAGCTAAAACCGAGTAAGTTCCGCCTATTGTAGAACATTTAGAAATTACAATCTGGTCGTATTTTAACTCGCTAACAGAGTCTCCTCTGTTGTGAAGGTTGGAAGTTGCTAATGTTACAAATGACGTAGCTGTGTGAGAAGTAGATTTAATTATCTCAGCGTTTTCTGAACCAATAGAAGAAAGTAACAACATGATATCCCCAGCGATAAAGTCTGCAGCGTTATCAACAGGGACAGCAAGGACCGCTGAAGCTATGTTACTGCTTATATAAGTCGTTGTCTTGACATCCAATTGATTAGGAATTTCAAGGGTATTTCCTATATTGTGAAAAACTCGAATTTGAGGAAAAGAAGAACTCATATTATTTTATTTGTATTAATTGGAATACCTTTTGACATACCTTAATTCTATACTCTTTGTTTCTTAAAATCAAATTATCCTTGATTACTTGAACTCACTGCAATCCCATTTTTGTTCAAAACAGCTACAACAATTTTTAGAATTGCTCCAACCGCAACAAAAAGTAGTCCAATCCCTGCATCTGTTCCAATCTGCACAAGTCCTGCACCTAATAGTAAGCTTCCTGCTTCATTCAATGTTAATGATGTATTATTCATATAATTTCAATTAAATATTTCTGTTAATTTTGATTTTGTTAATGGTCCAAAGTTACCCTCTGCTGGTACAATTCCGTATTGCTTTTGGAATTTTATACAAGAAGACCTAGTAACTGGGCCCCAATTCTCGACTTTTGAAACATTAGTTGGGAATAATCCTAACCACTCAAAGCATGTTTGAGCCGATATAATTGTACCATCAAACTTTGGTTTGTCGCTTCCTTGCTGTGCAAATTTGAAGGCCATAACATAAGAAGCCAAGAAACATCTTTTGTTGAAATAATCACGACTGATTAATCTTTGACCGTTCATTGAATGTCCAAGACCCCAAGATTCATCGCAAACTAAATATTCAACACCATTATAAGTTACGGGTTCAATCGCTATGATTGAATGTCCTGATGTATAAGGTTTACCACTATAAACCGGGATATCTTTCCACTCTTCTCTATTGAACTTGAACCAAACCATTACACCTTTACCAGTTTGTTGAAGGGTTGAGGCAACAGTATCGAAATCTAAAGGAAGAGAAATTTTCTTAATCTCTAAAACTTTCGCTAAATCTTTTGCATAAGTAGGCATTGGTACAGCCATACAATCTTTTTCTCCTAGACCGTCTCCTGGCATAAATGATTCAAAGATATTTCCAATTTTAGGGAATATAGAGTATATATCTACTGAACTACATCCTCCGCCATTATTGATATCACTTCTAAGTTGATATGGAAAACAAGTTGAGAAATCTACCCATACACCATATTTCTGCAAGAACCAAATTGAAAGTTCTTTCGCATAAGTAAATGTGACACACCGGCTACTTGAACCCTGTGAACGTATTGGATACTTCACAAAATCTTTTACATCTTTTACTGGGAAAGTGGGAGTTGCTACTGAAGCCACTACATCACTTTGCTGATAATTTTTTTCTTTCTCCTCATCAGTTTGGTTGTCTATACAACCTAAATAAATTTCTAATTCGTTGTCCATAAATTTTCTAATTTAACTTTTAATAATGCTCGGTCTTCTTCTACTTTTTCCCAGCCTAATTCATACACCTTATCCATTGGAGAACCTTTTGAGAAATGATAATGATGTACAATCGCTTTATCAGCTCTAACAAAGATTCCGAGTTTCTCCATTTGAGCTAATAAATAATTATCAACTCCAACATGATGAAAATCTGTATCAAATACTTCACCAATCTTTTCAATGATATCTTTCCTAATCATGAAATGCTCGTTGATATTTCCTCTGTCTGGATACACTTCACCTGTATTGAAAGCCACATAACCTTTCTCTCCAACCTTCAACGCTTCGTTAATTGATTCCGGTGTGAACTCATTGTCATTTGCTGCATATACAATCCAATCACCAGTTGATTCTTCAACCCCCTGTTTAACAAGTTTTGGAACTCCAAGTCTGTCATTAAATAAGTCTTGTTTAACAATTATTTCAATTCTATCTTGTGGATAATTCAATGATTTTATTGAGTTCAAACACCTTTCTAGGCCTTCACTTCTATCCAGGGTAGGGATAATAAAAGATATCGAAGGTGTTTCTATTGTTTTTTCCATAGTGGTTTTATAAATTTATTTGCTAATTTTTTCATAGTTTTTACGTCAAATGTTTCACCCTTTACCATGTTACACGTCATACACGATAAACAAATATTAGACTTAATATATCCAAGTTTATTACTTTTCCTATCTATACTAAAACGTAATTTACCTCTATAATTCTTTATTAAGTATAACTTCTCTTCTGGGATTTCGCAATAAGAACATTTTTTTTCTTCGTTTTTATACCACTGAATAAATTCATCTTTATCTATAATTGAGATATATTTCTTTTTTCTTGTTCTACTAACCAAGACGTGATAAATACCTAATGGTGTTTTATGATACCTCGCCCCCTTTTCTCTTTGTTTTTGTAAAAAAAGTTCTGGATTTTTCTCTCTTCTTCTTTTTATTGATTCTATTGATAATTCAATATACCTTTCTTTATTCTTAATATAATCTCTACGCTTTGATTCTTTAACTTTATCTGGATTCGCCAATCTCCATTTTCTATTATTCTCTCTAATTTTGTCCTTATTCTTTAACCTCCACTCCTTGTTATATTTATAATAATTGTTCATACCTAAAGTATATCATATATAACTTTAGGACAATAATCGTTTTCTGATGATTCCTCCAAAACTCCAGCCTTTCATCACTGTTACAAGCTCCTCCATTTCAAGTCCGTCAAACTCTTCAATAATCTTTGCAAGTTTCTGGCGAGTGAAAGTTTGAAGATGATATCCGCCACTGAGCATTGGATTCAGTGTGTCTATTATTTCATCATCAGGAAGAATAAAGATTATCCGACCGTTCGGTTTCAAAATTCTTTTCCACTCAGTTAAAGTTTTGTTGGTATCAGCTATGTGTTCCAAAATATGACTTGCTAATATTACATCAACAGAATCAGATTCAATCATTGGTAAGTCATCAACACTAGCGACTAAATCAACCCCTGCTTTATTTTCAATATCTACACCGATAGCTCTCGGTAATGTTTTGAAAGTAGAACATCCTAAATCATAAATGACTTTATCTTCGTCTGTTATTCTTGCTAATTTGAAAAGTCTCTCAGGATGAGTCTCTTGGGAAATTGAAAACATTGTATTCAGCTCTTCTTGAGTTGGTCTATAAAGGTAAAGTCGTCTCAGTGTTTCTTGGTCAGCTTGTTCTGTTCTTGTTTTTCCAACAAAGACTGGGTCGAAAGAACTTCCTGCATCAATACAAGTGAATGATTCTTCATGAAGAGACAATTGAGCAATTAACCACTTTGCTGGCATACCACAACTGAATATCCAAATATCATTTTCATCTGGACCTTCGAACGAAATGGTTTTAAGATACTCAAAAGCATTGACAAGTGGAACCTCTATGAACTCGGCGTTTAAAAAATCCGAAGCACCTTTCAATCTTTCTGGTCCAATAAAGAATTTACGTCTAGGAGAGTTTTTAACTGTTACCCAAAAGTCTCTAACTTTTTCTAAATCATTGTCTGTTCTATGTAGAAATGTATTATAGAATTTCTGATTATCCCACTCAGCTATTTCTGCATTCCCCTTAAGAAGTTCAAATGATTCTAGTAATTTCTGACCAAGTTCTTCTGAATAAGGATGGTTATCACAATTCGCTCCTTTCTCACCATTCATACAAGCGATTTCACCATCGCCTCTTTTAACAAAAGTAAAGTTCTCATTATTTTTTATACGGTCGGTGTAATCTTCAATTTTTGACTTGACAAAAAATTGAGCGTCTTGAGCATATTTAGGATTACTTGGATTAAAAGCAACCGCCTTGAAATAATGTTCTCTCGCTTTTTCTTTATTTCCATTCCACCAATATGCAGTGTATAGAAGTTCATGAGGAACATGTTCATAATAAGGTTGATGATTTGAATAGAAAGGAAGCTGAGTAATTGAAAGAGCTGCTTCACAATACACAATTGTTTGAGGATACATTCCTTTGTGGAAATAATATTCTGCAAGCAACATAAGAGGTTCCCGTCTTGCTTCTTTTTCCACAGATTTTGCACACCACTTCAACATTTCATCGAAGTCACCTAGGGCTTTATAACATTCCGCAATATGAAGCATTGATTGAGAGGCTTCTGTTGGCCATTTATTCATTGAAATGTGATTTTTAAATTCCTTAATGGCTGATTTATGTCTTCCTAAATAAAACATCTCACGAGCAAAATAGTGTGAATTTCTATCATTTTCTGGATGTTTATAACAATCAACAGCAAGACCTTTTAAGTAACCTGACCGATTAGTTTCAACATTCTGATAGTGTTCGAGCTTTATAATATCTTCACCTAGATAAACCATTTTAGCATCACCAACCAAAATCTCATGAATGATTCCTTCCCAGTGTAGTTTTTTTCTGTTGTAAAATTTGCAGTGTCGGAATTTTATAACTGGATTTCCTAAATGGTCATGACTAAAAACAAATTCATATTCCAATTGTTCTGCACCATTTTCAATAACTTCGTTCAGTTTATCAATATCAAATTTTGTAAATATCTCATCACAGTCTGGAGTAGCGATTACATCGTTGGAAGCGAAGTCTGCAATGTAGTTTCTTGCAGATGAGAAATCAAAGAGAGAGTCGCCCTCTTTTACAACAGGCTCTTCATTATCAACAATGAATTTATTATTAATGTTGTCGGATAATTCTTTGTCTATATTTATTCGGAACTTGTCACCAACTTCATGAACGATACAACCTAAAGAGCGAGCAACATCTGGTGTTCCATCGGTGGATCCTGTATCAAGGACGTAAAAATTGCCCCCTCTCTCCATAAATTCTTTGACTGAATTAATTAACCTTGGCAATGTTTTAGCTTCGTTTCTAGCAATAACCGCAATATCAAAAAGTGGTTTAATCATGTTTTTGTGGTTAGTTTTTAATATTTATATTATATTCTTCCTACTGAAAGAAAGCAAAGAAGTTACTAAAACTTTGTAATAGGTTGGCAAATAACCCCTTTGGTTTATAATTCAAAGTAGACTTCCTATAATATGTTTCTACTTCTTTTGCTGTCCATGCTCTGGATTCTATGATTACTTCGTCTACAAGACCGTTTAGGTAAGAGCCGCCAGCGGCGGTGCTACCTATTACGAGAGGGGAAGTTGAGTTGAATATGGAAGTTCTAACAGAGTCTTGTACGCTAATGCTTCTGCCATTCAAATAGAGTTCTGATAAGTGTGTTGATGCTGTATATTTAACTACTATATGTTTCCAATTAGAAAGTCCAAGATTCAAAGAGGACCAAGCAACGGCAGTAGAAGCACTGGCTCCGTCTGCGTTGACAGTAAGCACCATATCATAGTTTCCAGAGTTTTCTGCATAGAATATTTGATATGAGCGTTGATTCCCCGTTGGTGTATATTTTGTAAAGATGTTAAATGCATCACTTCCTGCTGGATTAACCAATAGTTTCATCCAAAAAGAAATAGTAAAATCCCCAGTTAATGATATTGAATCACTATCTGCTATTGTGATTAAACTTGATGTTCCATTAAACTTCGCACCCTGTCCAAATCTTCCTTGTGGATATGTGATGTCGGTTGGTGTTCCTGTGTTTAAGTTGCCAGAATAATCGTTTGAATTATTGTTCAATGGATAATATGCTTTGGTATTCCCGCTTGGTTGAAATGCTGATAAGTTTCTCATAGCAGTTCAATTAAATTACGGATAGGTATTTGGGACGAATTGATACTTCGTGGTCTCCCGCTGTTCCAGTTAGGGCGTTTCCTGATGAGTTTACTACTCCAATACACCATTTGGCAGGGAGGGTTAGACCTAATTCTGCTGTGTCAAAGACTTTAGAATAACTAGCAGTTGCTGGGGTTAGAATAGTTCCTAAAAGTAAAGCGTTGATAGGAGTGTAAGCTCCATCTGAACCTGCGAACTCGTCATCAAATTCTGTTCCGTCTTCTGAACGAATAAGATAAACTGAAACATATCCTGTTGCCGAAGTTCCTGATGTTTTTACTTGAACTCTAACATCTGCTGAAATGTAAAGGTTAGATGTGTTGTCTACTGCGGTTGAAGCACGACCAGACCCATTCGCAAGTGATGCAAGTGTGATAGTTAAGTCTGCTTGTGTGCCTAGAACTTGTTTAATGTTTGCCATATTATATGTTGTTAAGTAATGCTAATAATGTCCATTTTGTATCTGTACTATTAAAAATGAATCCCATAAACAAAGTTTTGGACAACACTGTTGTTGATGGTAAAGGAAGGTCGGTTGAAGCATTGAATTGGGTATCCCAAGTTAAAGCTCTAGCTGTCCCGTTATCTTTTATACTAATTATTAATTTACTCCCCTCCACTGGAGTCCCACCAGGATTATTAAATTTCAATGCACCTGCCTGTGCAGTAACGACAAACTCGTCACAAGTCGCAACAGAAAGAGAGGTCCCTGTATCGGTGGTATAAGAAGTAGCTGATACAATTCTAGGGTTGATTCTCTTATTTGTAAAGGTAACAGTGTTACTTGGAGTGACTGATTCTGGACCTGTATATCCTGTTGGACCTATCAGACCAGTATAGCCTGTTGGACCAGTTGGACCCAGTGGACCTGTTGGACCTATCAGACCAGTATAGCCTGTTGGACCAGTTGGACCCAGTGGACCTGTTGGACCAGTGTATCCTGTTGGACCAGTGTATCCTGTATAGCCGGTTGGGCCTGTAAAATTACCAGCACCAGTGTATCCGGTTGGACCTATTGGACCAGTGTATCCTGTATAGCCAGTAGTACCTGTAGCGCCAGTAGCTGCAGCTGTTCCTTGTGGCCCAGTATATCCTGTTGAACCTTGAGGACCTGTTGAACCTTGAGGACCTATTGGACCAGTATATCCAGTTGGACCAGTTCTACCAGTGTATCCAGTTGGACCAGTAAAAGCCCCTGCACCAGTGTATCCGGTTGGACCTATTGGACCAGTGTATCCTGTTGGACCGATTACTCCTTGTGGACCAGTGTATCCTGTTGGACCAGTGTATCCTGTTGGACCAGTGTATCCTGCTCCAGTATAACCAGTATAACCAGTTGGGCCAGTACGCCCTGTGTATCCTGTTGGACCAGTATATCCTGTTGGACCAAATCCTGTATAACCAGTATATCCTGTTGGACCAGTGTACCCTGTTGGACCAATTGGAACATCAGCTCCAGAGTTTACCCAAGCATTTGTATCAGTATCCCAAACCCAAATTGAGTCTGTAGAGGCAACGATTGCGAAATATCCAGCTGCGCCTATAGGATAAGCCGCAGATAAAGCCGCACCTGTTGCAAAATATCCTAAATTGTTTGGGTCTCCTAATTTGTTTGCTTGATATGACATAGATTTATATTAATTATATAATTATAAAAATAAACTTGCAATAGCTTTTATTGTGGGCTGTCTTATATCTGAAACTAAAAATGAAAGTATGAATATTATCACACCTGTAAATTTGAAAGGGTGATTGGCAATCCACATTCCTATACTTCTTTTTTCAAGGGTAGAAACTCTGCCGTTTGTTCTACAAGCCTGTTCTAAAGTCTTTTGACCGACTTCTTTTAGGTGTTGTAGTTCTTGGTAAATATCTTCGTTTGTTATTTCTTTAAAGGTTGTCATATTATTTTTCTACTACTTCTATTTTCTCTCCAACCGTAATTGTCCCATCGTCGTTCACAATATATTCATAAGGAATTGTTGGAACTTCAAAGTCTGGGTTCATTGATTTTATGAATTGTGCTGTGGCTGTAAATGTCTGAAAAAATTGAGCCGCATTGTTTCCAAAGAAATCAAAATGTTCTTGTGGAGTTAGGATTGAGTTGTTAAAAATATCATTAAATGAAACTGTAAAAGCTGATGTGAGAGCTTCTAATGTTCCTTTACGATATTCTGCACAACGTCTTACTTCGTCTGCTTTTAATTCTGCTTCTGTTTTTTCTATGTTAAATATGTTCATAATAATTTGTTAAGCTAATAATCCGTATGCCTTAATTTTTGTTTCTAATTCCGACACTCTTGTTTGAAGATTTGCAATCACAGCAAGAACAGAGTTTCCCTCGTCCTTTGTGGCAAATCCAAAACAAGCACCAGCCGAGCTATCTATTAAATCTTGAATAGCATAATCGGCTGATACTGGAGCTGTATGGGTGATGGTAGTAAGTTGTGTAGTAAGAGCTGTTTGTTTTGTAGTTGGAGCAGTTCCAAAGAACCCGATGTTTGAACCATCGTGGTCAATGTCGCCATCAAGTTCTACTGCGTCAGAGAATGTGAACTTTGAACCCGAACCAACCGCATCAAAAGTGACAAGCCCGTTAGATGCAACTGTTGTTGAGTAGTAGTTTGAAGCATCATAGCCAACCCTTAGTTGTTCTGTGGTAGAGATAGTGTGGAGACGAGCAGAGGGGTCTGTCGTCCCAATGCCGACATTGCCACCAAAATAGTTTTTAGCAGTAGTATCTGCAATATAAACTCCCCAACGATTAGTGATTGCACCAGCACCCGATAGGGCTTGATTTGCCATATAAAAACCATACATCGTTCCAATAGTTCCTGAAAAATTAAAGTTTCCGACTGAATAACCAGTAAAATTTGTAATGTTATTTGCAACAGAAGCACCATAAGGAGAGGCGTTATAAGCTTTCCAGTTTGTGACCACCCCACCCTGATGGTCAATAGTTGCATTAAAATTAATTAGAGAACTAGCGTTTCCAGCACCAGATTTGTTCATATAATTTTCGTGAGCATATTGTTCACCACCAAGAGTTTTACCAGCAGAAACTATATTACTTAGGTTTGATGATACTCCTCTCCAATACACAGTAGTATCAGTTGTCACTGTATGATTTGCTACGAATTTAAATAATCTTTCATTTACTGCAGAGTTTGTGACTGATTGAGTAAATAGAGAATTGCCAACTAACTCAAGACCAACGGTTGGTGCTACTTTATTGATACCAATATATCCATCTTTATTTATAGACATTCTTACTCCATAACCGCCAAATAAACTTCTTGTAATAAAATCAATTTGTCCTGCGTAAGACTGGTCAATATTCTTAAAGAAAATTCCACTATTTATAACATGACCTGAATTATAATTTGTGATAGATGTGTAATTACCCACAGTTGTATCTGTGTTTCCCAATTCTATACCAAGTTGTCCTCCGAGATTTGTATTGGTGTTAGTGTTTGCACCCCTGACATCTAACCTGTCGCTCGGGGCCGTCGTCCCAATCCCGACGTTTCCATTATTCAAAATCCTCATGAACTCCGTAG
>Ga0247840_10008495_pt1 | contig 13740 bp, 11 predicted proteins | sample LaCruzMarch2015__FD_192404 | JGI IMG/M metagenome (GOLD analysis project Ga0247840, IMG submission 192404) | Freshwater microbial communities from meromictic Lake La Cruz, Castile-La Mancha, Spain - LaCruzMarch2015_17m | ecosystem: Environmental > Aquatic > Freshwater > Lake | place: Spain...
CGGTGTTGGTTTCACCGAGTTCGGCGATGACGTCCTTCTTGTATCCGCCGCCCTTGGTAATTTTGAATCTTCTCGTTGGATTGGCGCCTGCCCGGTCAAGCTGGGCAATGATATTGACTTCCGCAGTTGACCCGGCCTGGGCCATCTCGGTGATGTCCCTGAGCGCCGCCCCGTCCAGATTGTTGTCGCCAGCCATGAAGACCATGAACGTCCACTTTGCCTTGCCACTGACTTGCTTTGATTCTTTGCTTGTGATTTTCGCTCTTGCAGACGTCATTTTTGCTCCTTTGTTCCCCCTGGTGGGGACTCTTTTTGGGGAGCAATAATAAAGGCTTATGATAGGGAATGTCCAGGTACGCCAGTCCACCTCTGTCCCTCTCTGGCACAATGTGGCACAGTATTTTTGAGGGGTGATCCAAAACGGTAATCAGAATTCCACCTCTACAAAGACTTTGCAAAGCGATGCGTAATATGTTCTATGAACCCCTGAAACATGCGTTGTTGTTGACTACTACTATAAAGAAACTCCATGACCCGTATCATCATCAGTGAAAAACCCAGCATGGGCCGCGCCATCGCGGCGGCCCTGGGCATTCAGGGGACGGGGCGCAACTTCATACAGGGCGCCGATGTCATCGTTACGTGGTGTGTTGGCCATCTGGTGCAGGCTATGGGTCCGGAGGGATACAATCCCGATCTCAAAACGTGGCGGCTGGATACGGTGCCTTTTTTCCCTGAACCGTTCCTTTACTCCCCCATCGTGGCCACCAGGGATCAATACGAGGTAGTGGCAAAACTCATGAACCGTGACGATGTGGTTGACGTCGTGAACGCGACGGATGCCGGTCGCGAAGGCGAGCTGATTTTTGATCTGGTCTATCGCTTATCGGGATGCAACAAACCAGTACAGAGATTCTGGACATCGAGCCTAACGGATAACGCCATCCGGGACGCCTATGCCCGGATGAAGCCGGGCGAGGCTTACCGCGGCCTGCGTGATGCGGCGCGTAGCCGTCAGGAGTCGGACTGGCTGGTTGGTATCAACTGCACTCGTGCCCAGACGCTGGTCATGCGCCGAGCCGGAGGAAATGGGGTTTACTCCATCGGCCGCGTACAGACACCGACGCTGGCGCTCCTCGTAAATCGCGAACTGGAAATCACGGACTTCGTACCGAAGGACTTCTGGACCTTATGGGCTACTTTTCAAGCCAAGGGTGGAACCTACAGAGGCAAATGGTTTCGCAAACAGGACGGGAAGGATCAGGATCGGTTCGACCACGAAGAGGATGCGAAAGCCATTGCGGACAAACTGTCCGGCCTGCCCGGCAACGTTGCCTCAGTCACCTCCCGGACGGAAAAGAAAAAGCCTGAGCTTCTGTATGACCTTACCAATCTTCAGAAAGAGGCCAACAAGCGCTTTGGATTCACGGCAGAGCATACCCTGGAAGTGGCGCAGGAGCTCTACGAATCCAAGCTCATCAGCTACCCGCGCACGAACTCCCGGTACCTGACGGAAGCGGACGCACAGAAGGCAGCGGGCTGGATCAAGGCCATCGCTCAAGGGCAACTTATGGATTTGCAACCCTTCGTCGGGGAGCTTCGGAAGCGCTGGCCCGTGAAACTCGACAAGCGCTTCGTGAACGACAAGGAGGTGGAAGATCATGCGGCACTGACGCCCACGGAGAATCCTGCAAAGAATCTCCATGGTGACCGGCTGAAGGTCTACGATTTGATTGCACGCCGCTTCCTGGCTGCGTACTTCCCCGACCGCGTCGAAGGCAAGACCACCATCATCACGAAGATCGAGAAGGAGACATTCAAGACCACGGGCACAGTTTTGAAGGAATTGGGATGGTCCGCCGTTGACCCACCCCATGGCCGACCGAAAAAAGAAAAGGCAAAGGTAAAGAACCCCGAAGAGGATGAGACTGAAGAGGACGAGGACTCCGGTCTCCTGCCTTCCGTCGTTAAAGAAGAAGCCGTGGATACGAAGGACCTCTTTCCCAGGGCAGGCAAGACCTCACCCCCCAAGCGTCTGACCGAAGGTGACCTGCTGGGCGCTATGCAAAGCGCGGGTAAGGAACTGGACGATGAAGAGCTGAAGGGGGCCATGAAAGACTGCGGACTAGGGACACCCGCCACCCGTGCCAACATCATCGAAACGCTGCTGAAGCGCGATTTCGTCGAGCGCACCCGTAACATCCTGCAGCCAACGGCCAAGGGGATCGAGTTGATCCAATCCATCCGGGCCGAGACCCTGAAAAGCCCCCAGATGACTGGCGAATGGGAGGCACACCTGGAGCGAATCCGCCGGGGCGAGGCCAAAAGGGATGAGTTCATGAGCGGCATCCGGACCTTCGTTACCGACCTTGTGGGACAGATCAAACAACAGGCCCCACAAGGCGCCACCGGGCGCGTGTTCGGCACAGTGGTGGGAACCTGCCCGAAGTGTGGATCGAACCTGCTTCTCCGGAACTGGGAAGGTCGTCACTACGTGAAGTGCGCCGCTTCCGCAAATCCAGTTTGCAAAGTATCCTTTGATTCAGATGCCGAAGGGAAAGCGCTGAAGATTTGCATGTTCTGCCGGGGACCAGTCCGAACTACCCGTAACGGTGGAAAGGTCTGCGCTCAATGCAATAGATGGCAGTCAAGCAAGAGGAAGAGCTACACGACCTCGAATCCTTCACTTTCCGGTCCTTCTGGTAGCCCATTCTCGTGATTCCATCAACAGGCAATGGGGTCCGGTGACTTGTTCTATCTGCGCTCGGACTGCGGTGGAATCCAGGAGGCGAAACCCACCGAATCTTGGAAGGCAGCGATGATGCTCCCCTGCATCTTCGAAATCAAGGGGGATGGAAAGAACTTCCGGCGGAATTGGGCGCGGCTTATTCAAAATATCTACGAGACAGCCCCCTTGATCTGCCTAAAACGTCAGGGAAATATGCGAACCATCATCTTTATCAAGTAACACCAAAAAATCAGGGATTGCAATAGTTCTCCGCGCACATAATTTTCTACGAGACCCCGGCTACTGAAAATAATAAAGGGGCCGATCAATAGTGTCAAGGCAAGTACATAGCGACCGATTCTCATGATGCCTGCTTTTAATCTCTCCGGGCGAGTTCCACCCACTGCTTTCGGCGGGGTATCTCGTAGATCAGCTTTTGGCTATAATAGAATAAATTTCAGGAATTTTCTGTCGCCCCGTGCTTGTAAAGGTGTACGGCCTCGCTGATATTGTCGAATCCCATATTTTCAAAAATGCATAGCAGCCTTATGGCTATTACATCGTTTATGTCCATACCCTCCGTCAGTTCGACAAGCTCATCATCCAGCTTATTATATTCTGCAATATTGCCCCGTAATAACGGACAGATCACGGCCCGTCGCTGGTACTGGTCCGGCTTCGGAACAACGATCGAACGTATTTTCGGATTCTCCAATACAAACCATGCGGGCAGGTCGTTTTCCTTCTCGCAGAGCCAAACTATCGGATTGTAATACTGTCCTCCAAATCTCGGTGTTGAATGTGGCGTGGTCTCATGACTTAGAATAAGCGCCCGAGTGAAGTATTGGTGCTCAACGGGGTCGATGGAATCTGCCCGCACGAGATAGCGTGATGCATAATCGGTAAAGACGGCTATGAAATTGTCCTTCCAGCAGCATATTTGTTCAATTGTATCCATTGCCTTACCCATCGAGCAAGGGAAGTAGCCTGATTCTGCATTGAATTCGCACTTGAAGTTTTCCGTAAAGAACTTCTGGGAATCTTCCGCTGAACCATCGACGATATGAAAACCTTTTATAGAATTGAATGCGATAAAGTATTCATAACCTTTCGATCTCAACGAGTGAGATAGATATGACAAAATCCCTGAACAATCATATTTTCCTTCCCTGTCTCTACTCGGGTATGAGTACAAGTCGCGGATATTGCCGGAAAGCACGAATTGTGGTTTGATGGGGAGAAACAGTAAGAGGTCTTTGATCCAGCGTGGCGTTGCCTTGTCTTCAACAAAGGAAGTAGAATCTGTATAGAAATCGATATTCTCTGTCAAAGTATATAATCTCCCCATGGGCGCCTCCTTGTTGGCGTTTAATATTGATCAATTACTTCCTTATTGAAATTATCCCCCGACCCATCATGCCCCCCGCCAACTCTTCATAGAAAAGAGTTGACGCGCATAGAACCAGCGGCAAGCAGAACAACAATCTCTGTACTTGTTCGGTTACTTGTTCGGTTGGCTCGGTTTTCGAGAGCGGCGGTGAACTTGTGCCGTCAAGGGCTAGTGGTTGGGCAAGATATACAATAAAGCGAATACGCATTCCTATCTCGACCATTTGTGGCTCCGGCAAGCCAAGTTGTTGTGCCTCCTCGAAGATCCGGAGAATACCGCTTATTTCGGGGAGAACTGAGATCACGCTTGAACTAAAGCGTTTTGCCCTCATCACGTACGATCAGTTGGTTAATATTCATCATAGCCACCACACCAATTCGTTTTTATTTTTTTGTAGAAGACGGCCCACCGAACACCCCGGCTTTTAATAAACCAAAACTTTTTCCGATTCGTCTATTGCTTACACATATCATATGTTTACAGAGCGCCGAATCTCGGCATCGAAAAGTTTGCCCCCGGAACTTCGTGGTAAAACTCACATGCTCAAGGTTGGACGGACCGTGACTCACCACATTCACACCCATGCCCGAAGGCGGGCACAACGAAGCAGCAACCGCATGGGCTGCAATCTTTACCAAAAGTCATAAGCATCCAGCGCTTCCACACCAGCCGTCGCGGAATATCAAAATCGCGGGAAGTTTCGTCAATTCACATTCTATTTCATCAACTTAAGTCGTATTACCCGGGGAATATTTTTTTAGCGGCATCAAAATTCTCCTCCGACCTCATCATGCACCCGCCGGCAATCAATCCTTCCCGGATTTCAAGATATTAAAGTTTTCTTCCTTCTTCATAAGTTCTGCGCCAGCCGGGCTTGATTTTTCATCGTTATCTGAGACATCTGATGCCCTCTTGGCGTAATTGTAGGCGGTAACGGCGGAGATTATGTGGCAGATCCAACCCAATAAGCCGCCGGAGCCAATCCAGAGACCGGGGGTGATGATCAGCCAGAATATTCCCCTCCAGAATGCGCCGTTGTAGAATTGGCCCACACCGGGGATGATGAGGCTTAATACAGCGGCGACGCCGGGACGGTGATCGTTGGTCATAATCAGCCTTTTAAAAATAGTTTGGTGGCCTATTAAAGGGGAAGTCGCGCCTACGTGCAAACCGGAACTGCCATAATTTTAAAAAGGCAACGAAAAATACTTATTACTTTTTCAATGTTTTCGCGGTCCAATTTACTTAATGGCGGATCAATATTAGTACGATTACAAAAGTCAGTTTCAGTGATTATCAATACAGTAAGCTCACCTAATGACTCTTTCATTGCGTGGACTTTAATAAAGTTTCTTATGCCGTCCGACAGCCTATCTGGATTTTTAAAATTGTCTCGACTTCCGTAATTCGTGTTAAGTCTTTTATTTAAGTTGACTGAAGTACCAACATAAATTGGAAACTGTCTTCCATCATAAATTATATACCAGCCAGCATCGTCAATGGCTGGTTGTCCAGATGATAATCGGAAATGACATCCGTCATCACTAACAAATAGTCTATGCAGGTTTGAATTATCTCCTGCAATATCCATCAAACTTTCGACACATCCTATAACAAAATCAGGACTATCTAACGTAAGTTTATCACAACGTAATTTACCAGGCATTATTCTTCCTAACTCACTTTTTCGTTGTCGATCTTGTTTCCCCTATCGGAATGGTAATAGAAAGGACTTCGGTTGAAATGTCATCTGAGCGACCGGCGTAATCATAGGCTGCCGAAACCTCATGACGACCGGCGCTAAGTTCAATAAGTAGTTTGTTTCCTTTTTCCCCTGAAATTACTTTCCTGTTAACTTCCCACATGATGTTTGATGGTAATGCACCCACTGTGCGGAGTTCAATTTCAACCGGATTTTTTGTGCCATTATGGATAGTTTTCGGTCGATCAATTTTATATTCAAGCCAGAATATTGGTTTTTGCGCCATGATGGTCATATTATTTGAGCGTGAGATCGGGATATTAATTATCGATTTCCCCCGACTGTCCATGTTTTTGCCAATGGCATCCTGGCTAAGAGTGCGTGTGCGGGAATCGCTGGCAACTATTTGAATACTGGTACGTTCGCCTATTTTTGTTTTATTTTCGCTTCCATCAGAATAGTCTTTCCCAATCATAAAACCAGACAAAATTCCGATAGTAGCGCCGCTGACAATTCCGATAATCAGCGCAACCGAGCGACCGCCCGAAAAAAGCCAAGGAATATTTTCTTTGTATGTTTCGCGAGATGAAGATGCTTTCGCAGCACACGCGGCTTGCCCATTTTCAGGGGACTTTCTCTCCAGAGAACGACTAATTTTATTCAAATTCACGGCAATGGCTGGCGTATCTTCTTTGGGACTGGCGAAGCCCTCGTATTCCCTATCAATCTTTTTTTGTCTCACCAACAGAGCCATGTGGGAATTTTCCGGTATGTTTTGAAAACGTGCAAAGATCGCTTTCAATTCATTGCCGTTTTCATCAAAAGAAGGCTTAGCAGAAAGGACAAGCGTGGCTTTCACGCTTGAATTTAATTTTAGGTGTTCCGATTCCACCTGCATGTTCTGGAGGGGTTTTAAATCGAGGGGATTCGCCGTCTGACTTCCAAGATAACGAATGATACTAATTATTTGAAAGTATGACACATGCTCTATTGTGTCAAATTTGAAGAGTACGAAGAAATAACGGCCTGGTCGATCAAAACGGTCTCTACCGGTCAAGAAAAATCGATATACCCAATGCGCGCCTTTCCAGCGAACGCATCCCCACATTTCGTGTTCATGATCCGGTTTCGTACAATGAAACAGGGTGCCCTCCTTGGACGGAAGCCCCTGGTTGACACAATGCGTTACCTGCTGCCAATCGGCAGTATCCTTGGCAGATTGCACAACGCCCATCTGCCAGTATTGAGCCGCCACCGAATTTGAAGGATCATAAACGTCATATTGAAAGTTGTAACGTGCCAAAGCGTCCATGTTACTGATCTGATTTTCCCTGCATAAGCAGAAGACGAACAGCTACTTCTTCAAAAGTTAGGTTATGGACCGGCCTCTTATCCGCTTGATTCCGAGGACAATGAAGATAAACAATATTACAAAAATAAAGAATCTAATAAACAAATTAACCGCAACCTCGGACCATCACAACTACGATTAATGGACATAACACAAAGCCGACGGCCTTTAGTAGGCCACTTAACGGATTTTCACTTTCAATTTTATTCTTTACAAACTCAGCAATAGGGGTGTTAACAATAACTGTTGGTTCATCTCTACCTGAATATGGGCCGGGACGAGCATGTGCGTTAATTTCAATCACTTTACGCAATTCAGCAATCAAGTTGTCCATGCCCCTTGATTGTAATGGGGTTTTCGGAACACGTAAGATATCCCCTTCTTTTAAGTCATCAGAGACCGAAACGGCTGATACGGCAAATAACGAGCATCTTTTCAAATGATCTTTGTATCCATGCCAATTGAATTCACGCATATATTTCTTTACCAGTGATTCAATTGCATCTCTGTCACCCCACTTTCCCTCGGGCAACTCCTTTTCAAAAAGGTCTGCTTTCGTCACAATGAATATCACATGCTGTTTCACAGTGGCATGGCTCAGGACCCATTCAATCATAAAACCATTTTCCGCTCTTCTACTGTTCGTATATTCCTCGCTCTCGCAGTCATGCCCAAAAAGGTCACATAACACCAAGATCAGGTTAGATTCCTTTATCTCTTGCTTCATCATCACACTGCTGTCATCTTGCTCAATCTCTTGCCGGTAATCCTGCCCTGCCACATCCAACATTTTAACCTCTACCGCGTCTGCTTTCTCCGGTTTCCATTTCCAGCTCAAGATAACAGGGCTGCCAGGTGTCGTTGAGCCGGGCCAGACACGATGTTGAAGTTTCTTCTTTATCTTGTCAAAATAGAGCTTTGTGCTAAGATCGCCAGATACAGACGCTAATCCACTCTCTGGATGGTTTTCCAAATAATAATCAATCATTGTTGCCAACACTGTCTTGCCTGATCCTTCCGGTCCAATAATGCAAACCTTCATTTCTTAATCCTTTCAATATCCTAAACAATCGGATGGAGTTCTTTGCATTAGTGTAATACTTTATGAATCGCACGAGTAAGTATACTGGTATTAATTTTAAGCACCTTCCGCAATTCAGCAATCAAGTTGTCCATGCCCCTTGATTGTAATGGGGTTTTTGGAAGACGCAAAATATCCCCTTCTTTTAAGTCATCAGAGACGGAAACGGCTGATACGGCAAATAACGAGCATCTTTTCAAATGATCTTTGTATCCATGCCAATTGAATTCACGCATATATTTCTTTACCAGTGATTCAATCGCATCTCTGTCGCCCCACTTGCCCTCGGGTAACTCCTTTTCAAAAAGGTCCGCTTTCGTCACAATGAATATCACATGCTGCTTCAAACTGGCTTCCCTCAGCGCCCATTCAATCATCCAACCATTTCCCGATCTTTTTCTGTCAATAGATTCCTCACTCTCGCAGTCATGCCCATGAAGGTCACATAACACCATGAGCAGATCAGATTCCTTGATCTTCTGCTTCAGCATAAGTCTGCTGTCATCTTGACAAATCTCTTCGCGTAAATTCTGTCCAGACATCTCCGGCATATTAACCCCTACCACAGTTCCCTTGTCCGTTTGCCATTCCCATCTCAAGATAATAGGTTCTCCGTCTTTTGTTGATGCGGGCCAATCACGATGTTCGAGTTTTTTCAATACCCCGTCAAAATATTCCTTGGTTTTATAGTCACCAGCGCGAAACAGTAATCCAGTCTGCGGATGGTTTTCCAAATAGTAATTAATCATTGTTGCCAGCACTGTCTTGCCCGACCCATCCGGTCCAATAATGCAAACCTTCATTTCTTAATCCTTTCAATATCCGAAACAATCGGCTGGAGTTCGTCTATTGTTTCACACGAGAGAAGAAACGAATTTTTAGAAACCTCACGCCAAGGTATTTCTGATAAACGATGAACCGTCTCCATATAATAGTGAAAATCTTTCCATGCACCCAATAAATCCATCCAGACCATGCACCTTCTGCGCTCTGGCGTTGCGTGGCTTTCAATGACAGATTGTAAGCTTTCGATGTTGGATTGTTTTCCAACAATAGCCATCTTTGCATTAACAAAAACGAATTTGGCCTCCGGGAAAAGGCGCTGGTGGAGATTTTTATACTTCTGCTGCTTATCAATATCGCCGCCAAATTTCCATTTGTTGACGATGATATGATTACATAGATGTTTAATTTTTTGATAAAATTTTACTTCAGCATCGCTTACTGTTAAGTTGTCGCCAGCCGCAAGGCAGAAATACACGCGATGAACACGCTTGGTAATGAACTCTTCGAGGCGTTGCTGGTGTGTACCGTCATCATCCCCTTTCTGGGCCGCCCCAAACCCAGGCGTGTCGGCCAGGGTCAATCCGTCCTTGAGAACCATCATTGGGCCTCTGACAGTGACCCATGCGATGGAACTGGCAGTAGCTGCGTCAACACCCACTACCCGCCTCTCCAATTCTGTCGCCAATAATGAGGCGTTTTCAAATTCTGTTTCTTCTTTTCCGCACGAATGGCGGTAAAGAATTTCCATTCGCCAATACGGGGCGTGTATGTATTCCACCGGGATAGCGGTAGCCGGCCCATTCTTTCGTGGGGCCACAGGAAAACCGAGTAGGGCTTCGGCAATGGTAGATTTGCCTACGTTGGTAAGGCCGACTAACGACAGTACATAAGGGGAGACGCCCGCATTATTCTCCTGATGCCAGAGAGGGTCGAGGCGATTATGGCGGAAGTCATCAAATGCACCCACAATCTGCTTATCTTTCAACGATTTGCTCGTTTCTTTGAGAAGGAGCATGAATGACGATACCGGCTTATCAGACATAAGGGGATCCCTCCTCTTTACTTGAAATACTTGTCGGCCATTGGACCGGCGGGCTGGCCGCGTTCCACACTTTCAACTCCAGGTGCGGCAAGCAGCAGGACTTGATTCCCCACGTTTCGCTCTAAAACAGCAATCTTCTCAGGTGACGGGCGATTTCTGATAAGTTCTTCAAGGCTCACATCTGCAGCGGCCAACTTCTGGTCAAGGTCGTCATTGATTTTTTTCAGTAAGGGTTTTACCTTTTCTTTGTAGGATCGGACTTGATCTAACACAGATTCGCAGCCTTCATCAATCATCCTATCTAAAGCCGTCTTCAATTTGTTCTTGTCCAGATCCTTTTGTAACCTCCAGGTTGAGAAGCCACGGTAGGTGGCATAACCGAACGCCGCGAACGCGAATGGCATGGCCACTGTTGTAAGTAAGCCCGTTGCGGATGCGCCTAAGGTAGCAACAAGGGCGCTTGCACCCCCGGTAGCTGCAGAGGCAATCCAGGTAAACGGATTATACCATACGGCTGCAGCCACGGTAGGCGCACCAGCAACAATGGCACTACCGATCAAACCCGGCAGGCTCGACGAGATAGCGCCGGTGACAATCCCCGGAATGGTTGACGCCCCTATCTTGAGCGCGCCTGTAAGATCAGATGTTACTGTGCTGCCGGGTGATACATCGGGAATGATACTGATGACGGTTGTTTGAACGGCATTGAGGAAATCCATTTGGGCTTTATCCAACCTGTGTTCGCAGTCCTCGATCGCGGCGCCCAATTCTTTTGAGAATCCAACAGCTACATCTCCATGTATGGTCTGCGCCAATGCCTGCACCTTCACACCACTCGTTTCATCAACCAACTGTCCGTATTTATCCTTAAGATTCTTGCGGATAGTGCGTCCGATCTTGCTTTCCAGGTCTGAGAATGCATCATTCCATTCCTGAACAAACAGTCGCTCACGAGTTTCCCTTCCCTGCTGCAATTCTCGTTTAAACATTTCAAGCTGCGCTCTTTCAATGGTCAGGTCCTCCACGGTTGCCTTCGCTTGATCAAGCTCACTTGCCAGTTCTCTTTTGACTTGTTCAAGCAAGACCCTGGTCCGTTCGTTGATCCTCTCTGCAATGATTTTGATGCGATCGTTAGCGATTGTCTGGCGTATATCACTGATGAGCATTTCCGTTCCAGGATCACTTCTTTTTTCAAAGTAGTCTTTCGCCGATATTCTATAAATCTTGATGCCTTCAAACCCAACAAAATCGAGAATTTCCCTGTTATGTTCGATCCCCTCGGCAAGCTCGTCACTGTCTGCCTCGTCCACTTTGTTGATGGCAAAGAATATTTTACGGATGTTCTTTTTTTGTATGTCTCGTATTTCTCGCAGAAGGTCGCTTTCGGATTTAACCAATGGCTCTCCTGCCGTTACGAGAAATATCAGGGCATCCGCATGGGGTAGAAAGTTTAGCAGGATATCGCCGTGCATGGCGGAAAGGGCATTATTTGCGCCTGGGGTGTCGACAATATGGACATTGTCTTCAAGCCCGGGAAACGGACCTTCCGCCTCAATGGACCGAACATTCTTCTTGTTGTCGGGGTTATGGTCCTCGCTGGCATATGAGCGAACCTCGTCCTCGGAAATTTCAATATTGGTCTTTCCCTCATCCTTAAAATGCACCTTGATAGACGCTTTATCTGCATCTGCACGCCTGAAAATCGATATGACATTTGTCGCCGGGAATGTTCCAATCGGCGCCAGTTTGTCGTCTGTTCTTCCAAGGAAGCCGTTAATAAGTGTCGATTTGCCACGTTTGGCGCTTCCTACAACGCCCACCACAAACTTCTGTTCCTTTGCAGCCTTGATCATAGCTTCGAGTTGCTTGGCAATGTCATCCCTGCCTACCTCCTTCATACTTGCATATGCCTGTTCTGCGTACAGGATGGCTTTGCTCAATTCTGGGTTTTTTGCGATTTTCATTCGATCTTTCTCCTTTCACAACCGCTTATATACATTCATTTCTATTTTTTCCCTAAAATGGGTTCTGCTTTTTTGTAGCCATATTCCACCTGCACCATTTCAGCACCATACTTCCTCTCCAAACTCCGCATAATAAAATGCCCCCTGGCCATATTCTGAAAGTGGTCCATGAAGATGGAATTGATCAGCGCGCCACCGGCGGCACCGATGACAGGGACGGCAGATGCGGCGGCCTTTTGCGATACCGTGGCGCCAAAGCGGGAAGCGATGGTCGCTATCAACCGGATCAATGCCGGGGCGCCTTCTTCGGCAATCCCCTTTTCAACGATATACTTCGCCGCCTCTGATACCTGCTTTGCCAGCAGCGCCTTCACGGCGTAGTATCCACTTTCTGCGGCATTGTCTTTTTCGGAGCTGCCACCCAGAGCAAAAACCTCCAGGCAGGCCAGTCTCGTTTCTACCAGATGAACATCTTCACCTTCACTTCTGGCGATGTCGGCTATGGAGCGAAACATGATAACGGTCGTGACCGGTAATTCGACTGTTAAAGCAGGCAGTCCGAAAGCGCCGCCTATGCCGCCGGAAGCGGCGACAAGAAACTTATGAAGGGTATTGCTCGCTGATTTCTTCTCGTCATGGTCTATGGTGCGGATGGCAAAATCGAGGGCGTGGGTCAAAGACTTCTGGGTGATTTTCTGGATAGCGCCTGACCATTTCGCCGGCAGGTAATCGAAAGCTTTCTCAAAGGGTATGCCAATTATATTGGTAAACTTGGCAGCGAGACCAGGATTTTCAAGAAGGTCCTTGGCGTACTTTAGGCGAACAAGATCATCCGGTGACATTGTCATGTGTGCGATTACCCCTGATTGTCCGAAAACTGCTTATTATTTTTGCGCCTCTTTTCATCACCCAGCCAAGTCACCCTCACGCCAGCGGTTTGTACAGCTATCTGATACCAAATTTTCAGTTTGCTTTGTCGCCTTTTCCTGCTTTCTTCGCCATCAGATCGCGCCAGCGGGCCTGGTTTGCATCCCTGGATTTTGATTGCACCCGGACCTGGAGGTTATTTTCCTCTTCTCGCAGGCAGATCTCGACGTTGTCTTTGGGATAGATTGCCTGCTTGCCCATGACGAGGGAAGCGGCGGTGATTGATGAGGTCTTGCCGACCTGCCAGCCCATGTCGATGGCTTTCAGGCGTATCGTCTGGGCGTCAACATTCAAAATCTTGTGGGAGTTGAAACAGGTATCGGCGGGGAACGCCGGGGAGGTAAAAAGGATAAGAGCAGTTGCTATTTTCAAGACCAGAAATCTGTGACGACTCATGGGCGCTCCAGTTTAATCCTGAGACTTTAACCTGATCGTTCTGAAGTTATTCCATACTATAAAACCATATATTCCACAACAAATGCTGACCAATGCTATGCCATGCCAGCATTTTTAGATGTGCGTGCGGTCCTCCATGTAAATGACCTTGCCTTTCCGGACGATCTCGTTGACAAAATCAGCAGTGTCGTTGCTGAAATAGGCGTCCCGGCTGAACGGCAACGGTTCGATGTCGGTATCGATCTTCCGCCGGAGACGGAAAAGCGCCTTCATCTCTTCATAGGGGTCATTCCCAAAGTCGTCTGAAAAAACGGCAACGTCGATGTCGCTATCATCGTTTGCCCTGCCCTCCGCGTAGGAACCATAAAGGACA
>Ga0247840_10008497_pt1 | contig 13736 bp, 14 predicted proteins | sample LaCruzMarch2015__FD_192404 | JGI IMG/M metagenome (GOLD analysis project Ga0247840, IMG submission 192404) | Freshwater microbial communities from meromictic Lake La Cruz, Castile-La Mancha, Spain - LaCruzMarch2015_17m | ecosystem: Environmental > Aquatic > Freshwater > Lake | place: Spain...
CGCTTTTGCTCCAGGTGGTTATTTGTCCACCACATCCCATGGTAAAACTTTCTAGTATAGGATCAAACATTTTTCCCTTTTGTACATATCTCACTTCACTGCTATCACTGTTAATAGCATGTACAACTTGATTGTCTAAGGCACGGATCTTTTCAGTCAGTACTTGTATGTTCATGCCATAGTAGTCACCTGCTGGGTCCACACGGTACTTCAACAAGTCGTAAAATAACTCTTTGACTTGGTCCGGAGCCATGTCTAGTTCATGTTGCAACAGTGGTGCTAGCTCTTCGTTATCGTTCATGGTTGTGTGCTCTGCTGACAGTAATCAGTTAGCATGCGTTCCTTGTGCCAGTCTTCTGCAAAACTGCCAGCATTAGCAAACTCATGAAAGCAAGGTGTGCCCAAGGTGTAGTGTACCAGTTTGGCTAGTCCGTTCCACTCGTACTCAACATCCAACCAATTCCACTCGTCAGGCAGTTCTCCAATGCGGTCATCTTCTAACCAAGTGAATCTATGTAATTCAGCACCTGTTGATTTTTGCACAAACTCAGGTGTTAGTCGACGATTGGGAAAACTGTTGCAGTTCCATAATATCACACTTGACCAGTTCTTGCGAGGATAGTCTTCGTTTTTGCTGCCAAGATACTTTTCGGCCATGCGTGTTTTGTAATCGTGCTTGACTACCATGACATCTTTGACAGGATCTCGCAAATTCCACAATTCCACAATATCACCACGTAGAATCATGTCACCGTCAATGAATATGGCCCATCCTGAATAGTCCATCAAATGCGGCACAAGAAAGCGGCTGTAGATAAACTGATTGCTGCCGTCAGTGTGTGTTTCATCATAGTCTCGAAACAAGTTCAAGGCCACAGGGACGATGGCCACTGGCTGACTGGCATGTCTAATGATTGAATTCACGCATGTGTGATATGCCACAGCCTCTCTAGGATCATATCCTACGAATACTGGAATTGGTTTCATTTTTTACGTTCTATGTCATCTTCAACACAGCGGTCACCATATTGAATTTCAATCAACTTTAATGGTTGATCAGTTTCATTGCACAATTGATGCCATTCATTGACATTGATAAATGTATGTTCATGCATTGAGAGACTGCATTTGACTTCTTGATCAGTTGAGGCCTCATCCAAGGTGTACACTGTGGCTTGGCCCTCAGCCACAAACCAAAACTCTGCACGACTATCATGTCGTTGCATGCTCAAACATGTTTTGGGCATCACCGTGAGTTCTTTTAATTTTGTGTTGGCGCCCACTTCGTGCAACACACGATAGTACCCCCAGGCACGATCAGTCTGGGGTGTTTTCCATTCAGTCAATATCCATGAGCTGGAATTCTTTTTGTCATCTCCCCCTACCCCAAATGCAAATTCAACGTCTGTCATACGCATTTCAGGAATGTTGTCAGATGTTCTATCTCCGCCATTGGCAAACACAAGGTCAGCGTTGGGATAATGCGCACGAACCTGCTCTATAAAATGACATGCAGAACCGTCTGAATCATCAAAGGTATAAACTTCATCAACCATGCTTAAATTGTTGATGATACACAGTCGTTCGTTCCAGGGCATGAATGCCCGACCTTTTTTGCGTTCTAACCATTCATCTGAATTGAGACCCACAATTAATAGATCTCCTAGAGTGCGAGCTGATTTAAAATAGGCAATATGCCCAGAATGGATAGGGTCAAAGCCTCCGGTTACAAGTACAATTTTCATGCAGATATTTAACCAATGTGCTCAACACACCACCAAAATCCCGTCCAGGCCGCAATGAAGAATATCAGCAAAAAGATTTCCATTTCTTCTAAGTCTCGTTGCCAGCGTTCTTGATCAGTCATATTATACCGTGATGTCTTCCATGCCTGCTGTTCGCAGTCGCACCACGTGTCCCATTTGCCACTGCTTGGTGTCCAATCCCTTCATAATGCCCAGCCAACGATTGCGTAACAGTGCCACCTCGTTGATGATGGTTTCAAAGTCCACAACTTCTTCTTCACCGTCCACATACTTTTCAGCATCACGTGCAGTCAAGGCACGAGCATAACCTTCAAGGTATTTCTTGAAATGCCGGGTGCGAATCTTGCGCAGTTGAATGTTGAGAAAGTTCAACACAGCTTCAATTTCTTGTAGCTGGTTGAACCTATGCTCAGTTATGCCTGGCAGGGCAGTGATGTTTTTTTCCACCAAGCCGCCAATTTTGCAGTCACGTTTGGCATCCGTGAGTTCTGACTCAAAGTGTGCAATGAAATCAGGAATGTTGCCAAGGTCGGCAACTACTCGACTATACCACATGTATGTTTAACCATTCTAAAAAAGTATTAGGAAAAATGTTAAGATTTAACTTTCTTCTATTAGAAAACTCTTGCAAAAACAATTGCAAATTTTTTTTGTCATTAAGCGATGTTTCATGATCTGCTTGCAAGGTTTCAATTAACCAATCAAATTCACCACAATAATTTGTCTGCATTTTTTCTATTAGAAATTTTTTGGAAGCGGGATCTAAATTTTGTATTCGCATAAAAGACGGTGTAATTATAGGTTGTGCTTCGATTTTTTTATCTGCCCATTGCACAAAATCAACATACCCAAACACAGTCAAATTACTCAGTGTAGAAAAAAATTGATAATCAATGCCTGAATTTTTAACAGCAGTCAAACATGTTAAAAAGTTTTTGTATGTGTTACCGTACCGATTGAATTCATAAAGTTCATACATATTCTCCGCACTAATACCCAGAGTTACATTGGGATACGCTTTCAATATGTTTAAAAATTTTGTAAATTGCTTTTCTTTAATGCCAAGTCCTGTCATAATCACAACTTGTGCTGTGCTTGGTATAATGTTTAACAATTTCAACAACAATTTGATGTACAACAAGGTCTCGCCGCCGGTTACGTACCACATGTCAACTGATTTGGCTGCTTTACAAATTTGTTCAAATAAAATTTGTTCATTTTTCTTTGAACTACCAAACACAGCACTAATTTTTTTAATCACTAGATTTTTATTACCAATGGAATATAGGTCTACTTGATCAATCAATTCATAAGGACCATTGTGTTGTAAATCTTTAAACCAAGAAGAACTTGAATTTTGGGTGCAATAAGAACAAGTCATTCCACACTTGGTGCCGAATACCAAATTAAAACTTTTGACTTGTTGCACTGTAGGAGACTGTAAAATTTTTTTATTATGTTTTTGTACTAATCTAAGACTTGGAAGTCCTTGATCTTCTGCTTGCCAACAACCATCACAACTGACTACTTTTTGATTGTTCAACATCATCTCTCGTTCACGCATCATGTGTGAAAGATTGAACATGTTTTCTTGTTGCAGTTTATTATAATTAATTATGTTAGGAGTTTCTGCACAACAAGTACCGATAGTCTGTTGACCGACATTTACTGTGATTTCAGAAAATTTCCTAGCGCAAAAGTAATTTCTATCAGCAGGCATTAATAGTCATCTTCTTTGTTGTAGTTGTCCTCGTCATCAAACTCTTCTTCCTCTTCTTCCTCATAATCCTTGTCATTGTCATTGTCCAAATACGCAGTCAGAGCTTTCTTGATGTCTGAATCGCCTTTGAAGGCACTCCGAATTTCTTCAACATTATGATCGTGATCAATTAGGATAGTCACAATGCTTTCAGCTGCATCTATACGATCTACTACATTGACATATCTTTTTAGTTCACCCCAAATTTCGCTTGCTACTTCTGCTGACATTTTTATTCCTCCACAGTGTCGGCTGTACTTACCTCAGTTTTGATGTTCTTGAAGTCCGTCATGACTTTGTCTAGGCAACCATCTTCGTTCTTTTCCCATGCTTTGCGGAACTTCTTGATGATTTCGCCTTCGCTGGTGGTAAACACCAAGCTGTTGCCTTCACGCTTGAGCAGCTCTTTTTTCTCAATCAAGTCCACCAGTCCTGAGTAAGGACTCATGCCTGTGGTGTAAGGAATCTTGACCTGCACGCCTTCAAAGGGTTTGGCATAGCGTGTTTTCATAACTTTGCAGCCTGCACGAATACCGTTGACGTCTGACACCTTGTTGCCATCCTCGTCCTCTTTCAGCTTCATCTTTTTCATGGCCACCACAATTGAACTGGCGTAAATGAAACCTTGACCGCCGGAGATCTTGTCATCAGGGTCAAACATGTCCTGGCTTGCGTAAGTGTGGTTGGTACATACCAGGCCCACATTGTAACTACCGAACATGTTCACACAGTTACGAACAAGTGCTGTGAGAGCCTTGGGTTTACGACCCAGATCACCCTTCATTTCACCGGCATCAAACTGGTTGACGTCAGTTGGAGTCAACAACATACCCAAACTGTCAATCACAAACATGACCTTGGGACGCTCGCCTTCGGGCAGGGCTTTGTAGTCGCTCATGAATGTGGAAATGGTCTTGGCCACATCGTCAATCATGGCCATACTAAGTTTTAGCAATTTACTTTCACTTGTGTCTACCCCCAAGGCTTTGAGCCAGTCTTCGTCCAGTGCGTTTTCACTGTCAATCAACACCACAAAGATGCCTTGCTCTTGTGCATTCTTGATAATGTTGCCTGAACAAATATAACTCTTACCTGCGCCCGAATCTCCAGCAAACACTGTGACCTTGCCCAAGGGAATACCTCGATTGAAGTCACCTGAGATCAAGTAGTTCAATGCATAGTTGCCTGTTGAGATCCAGTCTGTGGGATCATTGAAGCCAATTGAAAGGCCGTCAATACTTTTTGTAATTTCCTTGCGGAACTTGCTTACGTCAAATGGTTTTCCCATGGTTGTCCTTTTAAGTTGTTTAATTCTAACACAGAACTCATTGAATATCAATAAAATCCTGTATGTTTATGTTTCTCAGTTTGTCCTGATTTTGTACAAACTGATCAATCTCCACTTGGTTGTTTGCATCAACAGCACACAATTTAGATATCGAATCTAATCCAAATTTGCTGTTGTCTTGAAACTGTTGCTTGGCCTTCAGTGTCAATGTATTTGTGTACTTGATGTTCAACTGTGAAGGTTGATGCAGAAATGCATACGAATGATCAATGTTATATTGCTGTGCAAATTCAAAAATATTTTCCAAATCATTGATGTTCAACGCACTAACAGTGGTCCAAAGATTCAATTCAAATTTTCCAGCATCTCTATATGCTAAAACATTAGTTTTGAATCGTTCCCAGTTGATTGGCCATCGAACATAGTCATGAACTTTACCAACTCCGTCAAGACTCACTGTGACAGTTACTTTGATTCCACGATCAGCTACAGTCAACAACTCATCTAGTACCAATGCAGCATTGGTGTTTACTCGCAATGATTGTAAATTAGGGGGCAAGTTAGCCAGTATGCGTTTGTAGTTTTTACTTGCACTGGGTTCGCCGCCGTTGATATCCAATTGAACAACACGTTCCAATGGTAGTTTCCAAAATTTATTCGAATTGTCTACGATTGGATAATGTTTGCTATATAAACTGCCTATCTTGGTACTAAGTGATTGATTGCATGTTTGACATGCACTGTTACAAGTGTTGTCAAGCACACCGCCAAAATACAAATAATCAGGCCTAGTTTGCTTTTCGTGCGTCTGTAAACTGTACAATCGAATGCTTTGTTGACTTAACTTTTCAGTTTGTTCGCAACGATAACATTCTTTTGGCCATACATCTTGTGCCATTTGCGCAGTTAGATCAGACATCCATGTACTGGCATCCATTTCCTCTATGCTGTCAAACACGGGTGCATCTATCATGTGACCACATCTAGAAACTGTTCCAGTATAATTAAATCGGGCAAAGTGTTTAAGTCTAGGGCACCACATGCAGAATGTTCTTAGCTGTTAAAAATACTTCTTGATAGATGTCAGGATAATTGGATTTGAGTACATCAAATATTTGTTCAAACGAAACTGTTTGATTTATCAAATTAACCGTCAACACTTCATCCATTTCAAGATAGAACTTTAATTTTGGATTGACCGATACCTCAGATTTTGTCAAGGTATTTGTGCTGGGATTTGTCACAGGCAGATGAGCAAGATCACTCATAGGGCGTAGTGTCAAGGCAGCATCAGTAAATCTTTTTAAGTTTATTATCCAAAACAACTGCGGTGCAATGTGCCTGTTTAAAAACAAGTACTGATTCGCAAACCATAGTGATGTTATTCTATCCAATGCAGGATTTAACTTGTTGATATATGTTTCTAATCCTGTTAAAAATCTTTCGTGTGGATCTCGTACATATACTGTGAGATTTTTTAGATTTTTAACTTCCGCCAACGAAAGAACTCTATGATCCAACGACCGTAAAGTTGAACTTCCGTTTTTGAATATGGGATATATGATTTCACTGTGAGGTGCTATTTCTAACACCTCACATTCATTTGGAAACAATATATGATCCAAATTGGACAGCATTACTTGGCTTGACGGCTACGGATCATGGCCAGGATGTCCTGGGCATTTTGACCTGAGGCTGCTGGCTTGGCCACGGGGGCTGAGGCTGCAGGAACATCGTCATCATCAAATCCATTGTCTGCTACCGCTGGTGCTGCTACTTTGAGTGCAGGTTTGGCTGCTGGTGCAGGTGTGTCTTCGTCAGCGTGGCTGGCGCCTGAACCACCAGGTGCTTGTACACCTGCAGGACGGAAGTATTGTCCCCAACGTTCTGTGTCGTAAGGTTGTCCGTCAACTGACGCTTCAAACATCTCTTTGATGACCTTTAACTCTACATCGCCTGGCTTCTTGGGCAGGAATGTGCTCAAGTCATATGCGCCATGTGTGGCAATAGCGGCCTGTTCGGCTTCGGTCAATGCCGATTCCTTACGTGCCCACTTGCTTGTGCTGTAGTCAGCATAGCCGCCCTTTGATGTCTTTGACACACGGAAATCCAAGCCACGTAATGTGTCAGTGGGCATTTCTTCCAGTTCAGGATCCATCAGCGCACCTTTGATGGTGGCAAAGATTTGTGGTCCAATGATGAAACGTCGGATTGGATTCTCCGGAGTCTTGTCTTCGCTCAAAGGATTCTCACGCACAAAGCCTTGGAATATGTATGAACGTTTCTTCCAGTACTTGCGACCCATTTCTTCAAGGCTCTTGTCCTTGAACCAGGTACGTACTTCGGCCAGGATAGGACATGCTTCGTTCCAATTCTCCATACAAGGTACTTGTACGTACACTTGTTTGGAATCCATTTCGCCTCGGATGCCAGCAAAAGGTAAACGAATCATTGCTCGTTCTTGCCAGAAGAATGTGTTCTTAGTGTTTGCGTCGGGTAAAAATCTCAAAGTGCAAGATTGCCCCTCTTCCATATTCCAATGGGGGAATATAGAATTGTCGCCACCGGTGGATTGACCTGGTTTGTTGTTTTCTGCTGCCTGTAAACGGGCACGGATTTCCGATAAACTCGCCATATTGTGTTGCCTTTCTAATGCTTTAATATGATTTAAAAATTTAAGATTTACTTAAATGCTGCCTACAGGGTTATTTTAACACAGCCTGTCTGTGTTTCCTACGGAACTGGTTAAATTAGTTTGACAATGTGTTTCATGTTTTTTATGTGCGGTCGCTCCAATTTCTCTACCACAGTATTGACAACCAATTTTTCTATAGTGTGTGCCTAAACGTAATTTATTCATTTCTATAAATTGAATTCTTCGTTTAAACAATGCTTCTGGATCTTTATATATGTAATTGTTTTTCCCCGAAACTTTATTAGAAATTTCAGGACGTTTCATGTGATGAGTATCTCCACTTGTTTTGGCTACTTTTTTTGCTACTACATCAGGATTAGTCATAGGGTTTTTATTACCTAACCAATTATTGTGCTGTCGCATTCGAGCCTCAGGCCGTTTCATAGGATGATTTTTTCGATACTCAATCTGTTTAGCATGGTGAGTCTCTCCTGATTGAATAGGCGGAGACATACTGTCATGTTTGTTCAGCCACCGATCATTGCCAACCACCTTCATACGTTTAAGCACACGTTCTTTCCAAACTCGTGCTTGTATAGTATTTTTAAATGTGCGGCGAATTTCTCGCACCGATGGCGCACCGTGTTCTGCTACAAATGCAGTCACGTGTTTGCTTGAGGTAGTGTTAGGGTTCCAGAGATCGGAAGGGTTGCACCCGGTTGCGTATCTTACTCCATAATACCATGTATTATGTTCGGGCCACCCTATTAGATATGTATATGGTTTCATTCTTGCTGCCTATTGTTGTTGCTTCGACAGCGGGTGCTACTACACCCGCTGCGGTTTTGTATTGTTATTTATGTCATCTGAGCAAAGCCAGTGATTTTATTCTTGCTAGAAGTGCATCGCCTTCTTGAGTTGGGGTTTCTCGGCCTTCATAGTAGCTGCCGGTCATTGCTGAGTTGCTGTTTATGGGATCTTGGGGTGCTTGGGCTTCGCCCATGCTGTAGGGCATGCCCACTGCGCCACCATCTTCTTCCATGCTGCCACATTCCATCAAACCATGTTCGGGGCAGTAAGAACCTTCAGCAGTCATGTTGCACGAGCCTTCGCTCACAGGCATGATCATTGGTGTGATAAGGTTTTCATTGATGCCAAGGTCACTAGCAAAACGATCTGACACCCACTCATGAGGGTCACCTGTGCGAGCCTTCTTTGTGCCATAGGGCATGTCATCAAAGTAGTAGTCATACAGCGCATCATACAAATCGTCACTCATGTCTCCAGTTTCGGTAAAATCTTTGATGTCGCGACGGAAACGATCTTGAATGTGATCCATGGTACTTCCGGTACTGTCATTCAGCACACCTTCGCTTACAGGGACACCAGCATATTTCAGCATTTCAGCCAATTCACGATCTTCCACAAATGTAGACATGTTGTCGCCTTCTGCCATGTCTTGTTCTTTCACAGCAGGTGCAGTGTCTTGGTCAACATCAGCGGATGCTGCTTGTGTGCTTTGAGGAGTTTGGATACCCAATTCAGCCAGTCTGCGTTGCACATCTGAGTCGTCCCAACAGTTGGCGCGACCTTGACTCTTGTCAGCCAAGTCTTGTAAAATATCAAACAGCTCGTCATCGCCCACGATGTCGTACAACAGTTCCGTGGCATTGGTAGCATCGGGGCCAACTATGAGTTCTGCACTCATCAGCTGGTTGAGTTTTTCCATTTGTTCTGGAGTTTCTGGCAACGCCCAAGTTCCTTCGCTCAACTGGTTGATCCAGCTTTCAAATATTTCGGCTTCTTTCATTTTGATTCCTTGTTGTTGTATCTTGGCCAGTGTAGGCAAGGCAGCTTCGATTCTCACATCCAGTGTTTGTTCCACAAACATGTTGCGTAGATTTTCTACCAGGGCTTCGGCCTCACCTGTTTGATCAGGAGCCCAGGTTTCGAAGTATGCTTGATAGCCACGTGTGCTGCCAAGATGCTTGATGATTTCTTGTAGGTTATGATAGTATTGCCGTGCGCTTTCCACAAGCTCTTGTGTGACACCTTCGTACACACGACAGTGTTGAGCACGATTGAAACGACTTAGCACAGCCATTTCACTCACAATTTCTGTGATGTGGTTGCCGCGTACATCGTACGGACGTCCTCCTTGGCGCACATGTTCCAGCATGGCCCGACCTGCCGCCAGACTCTTGAATGGCAGTCTAAATCGTTCTTGATCAGCTGTTTCAATAAACAAACTTTCCACATAGCGATAACGTTTGTCCTCTTCACCCAGCACACGATTGTGACGGATCACCAGTCGTGCTTGAGTCGCTTCGCCCATGTAGCTGACTCGTCGATTGCCATAATAGCCTTCAAACAGGCCTTCTTTGATGGCGGCAATGCCGGCCAAGTTGTGTTTGAGTTGATTGATATCTTGAGGACTCCATGTGGCCGAATGACTGGCAGCCTTGTGACTGAGTTCTTCTAAAAAAGTATACCACTCGTCTTTGTCTTCGGGCTCCATGCCCCGTCCCAGGTTGTCACCGTAGAACAAGCTGAGTTGGTCATCTGCAATAACAATCACAGCAGTGCCATAGTTTTTGCCTGTGCCAGAAACATAGTCAAATTTCATGGTTTTGGCATCACCGGCTTCGGCAGGTTGCCCTGCTTCGTCGAAATATTCTGGGTCAAAGTTCTTTGTGACCAAGAAATCTGCTAGATCTTGAGGTAATGCTTCCATTGTCATAGTTGTGTATTTAGCGTGCCATGCTGACAATGAACGGCATGGGTTCTATGATGTTGTCCCCGTGATCTTTAAGGTGTGTGTCCAATTCTGCGTGATAAGTCTGCAACAGCATGAGCATGCGTACCACCAACAGTGTGCTCATGACTAGATCATCAGTTTCGCCAGGCTTGGCAGCATAACTTCCGCCATTGGCCACAAACGTTTTGAGTTCTGAAATCAAGGGTCTGCTGTACAATCTCATGCGTCCAGATTCAACAAGAATTTTGAACTTGCTACAGGCAGTGAGTTTGGCTCGGTTTGTGGTGTTGAATCCTTTGCGGAATCTACGCCCTGTGGTGCCTGTTACACTGTTATCACTCAAAAAATAACCGCGAATGTTTTCCTCGCCGTATTCGTTTATGGATATTAGAGCTGCTTCACCAATGGTGTTGTTTTCCACACTGTAATAAATCTTTTTGTCGTCTTTGGTAATCTCGTACAGTTCATTCACAATGTCAGCCAACAGTTTGACCTGTGTGGGAATGTCTGTTCGATTGTGGCGCCACTCGGCCACTTGCTCTGTGGTTTCTGCTTCAAATACCTGTATAGCAGCAGGATCTCCACCTGTGCCCAAACTGGGGTCTAGTGCCACAATGTATATTTTGTCTTTGACAGGTGTTTTGTACCAGCGTACTTGTCCTGTACGGCGATTGGGTTCTACCCCTTCTAGATCCAACAGTCGGGTAGGAGCAATCAAGGTTTCATCATTGATAACAAATTCACATTCCATTTCTCGGCGGAATCGATCTTCTCCCAGCTGTGCCAGCTGTTCCAACCCCCATTGTTCATCTCTGTCAGGGTGTTCGCGCCAGTTACTTCTGAATGCTCGAAACCCGTTGATACCCAGTTCAGTGGTGTTGCCATGTTCGTCTTCAGTTTTGTTGGCACCTTTCCACAGGTACGCAAACTGATCTTCGTCTGAGTTGGGTGTTGATGTAATAATGGCCTTACCACCTGTGGCCAAGGTGGGCGAGATACTAGTCCAAAACTCTCGAGCAATAGTGGGACGAACGAATGCAAATTCGTCTGCGTACAAGAGCGAAATACTCATACCACGTCCAGTTGTTTCCGTTGTGGTCTGTGCCACAATACGCGATCCGTTTTCAAATTCCAAACTGTTTTTGTTGTAACTGGTGGCGCCTGCACGGATATGGTTAGGGCACAGTTCATATGCGTATCTAATACGTTGCATGATCTCCTGCGCACCGGTGTATTTGTGTGCGGCCACTAGAATGGTTGAGTCTGGCACAAACATTGCATACCACAACAAGTAACCAGCAGCCGACGTTGACTTGCCGGTTTGTCGAGGCATAAGTGATATTGAATATCTGTAGTTGTGATAGGTTTCAATCAGTCTGGTTTGATACTCGAATGGATGATACAACATCTTGCCACGTGTGGGATGCTGGATATTAAAGAAATGATCCATAAAGTACAACGGGCCTGTGGCGGGGTCTGCACATGCGGCAAACTCTCGGAGTTCTTGTTCATTGAATACTTCCTTACGGTGCGGGGCTTTGACCAGGACCGTTTCTAAATTTTTATTTGGTGGCGGCGAAATCATTGATGATTCTTTCTGCAAACAGTTGATGACCTCTTGGGCCAGCATGCATGCGATCTCTAGCATACTCAACTTCTTCGCGACTTCGAGCAAACCAATCATGTGCATCGTATGTTAAACAACGTATGCCCAATCTAGCACACAAGCCTTCCACTGCCAGTCTGTTGCGTGCATTATTCAAGTCAGCATTACGGTCATTCAAGAACCAGGTTTTTACAAAACCATCCTGATCAACGCCACCAATTTCACTGCTGGGCAAGTAAGTGTCATGGTTGTGATTGACGTTCTCTAATATCAAATCAAATCTGTGTTTGGGCGGTGCCGCCATTACTACCAACTTTGGTCGTAACACAGGCAACCAGTGGTTGGCCAGCATAAAACAAGTGTCTGCACTGGTGCCGCCCCAGGCCAGATTGTAATTTTTTAATCCCAGGGCCTGCGCGACCAAATAACTCCATGTGTCCTGTTCTGGCAGGCCAATACCAATGGTATAACTACATCCCAATGATATCACACTGTTGGCCTGCGGATCAAACTCTTCTGATCTAAATCCTGCACTGTTTATACGGTATGTTATGGCGTCAGGCTCAAGCCAGCCCTTGCTGCGGAAATATTCACGGTATTCTTCAACCTGCACAAGATGTTGAAAACTTTCTTCTGTGTCAGTTGGCAACCATTTCAGCGTTTGGCCAGCAAATCCTGTGCCAAAATGCCATAAGGTTTTATTTTGTTTCATACAATTCCTTTACTAGGTCGGGCCACAGATCCACAAACCGTGTGGTTTTTTTCAGTGTTGTTTCGATATTTTTATGCCAAGTCAATACATCTGGCACAAAATCTTGATTGATCAAATCACTGTTGTCTATCAATGTTGCACGATATCTTTCAAGCGCATCTGTGCTCAACTGTTTTTGATCTTGATATTTGGCCACCACACGATCAATTTCTGCTATGGCCAGTTGCCGCAAACTTATAGATTGACGTCTGATATCCAAGTCCCACGGATTGGTCAACTCACACCAAAAAATGTCTAGCTGTTGTTCAACACAAAAGTCATAATATTCCATCAGGTCCAATGCGCAGTAGATTGAGTACGCTGGATGCGCTGCTACTGTTTGTTTATCACGTTTCATAACCTGTATGTTGTTGACGAACTGTGCCCATGAGGCACCGTGCCGCACATATTCAAATTTGTCCTGGTCAGAGTTGTCAAAACTTATCATCCATTGCACCATGGGCCAGGTCTTTAACCGTTGGTAGATGGCATTGTTGTTGAGATCCATGCTAAGGTTGGTAGTGATCATCACACTGACTTTGCTGGCGTCGATGTAGTCTAAAAACTTCTCTAGTCCTCGTTGCAACAGCGGCTCACCACCGCCCAGGCTGAGTCCTTGTATGTTGTGTCCTTGAGTGCGAGCCAGTTCAATTAGATCAGCATGTTCATTTTTCACATGATTGATGGGAATCTTCTTTATGCTTTGCCACGCGGTGCTGGTCTCTGGATTGCAGTACACACAAGCAAGATTACACAAGTTGCTCCAGTTGACCACTAGGTGTTCCAGTTGGAAAAAATCTGGATCTGTATCAATTGCTGCCATGGTTTCTGCACTGGCCTTGCGACCAGTTCTACCACTGACTCCGGTGGTTTCTTCCAGATCTTTACACCATGAGCACGCCGGTGCCCACTCGCCCTGTGCTATGGCCTGTTTCATTCCAGTGAGTACTGGGCCTGTGATGACTTCCTGTATGGTATTTTTCTTTACATTGCCAATCATGTCTACACAATGAAAACACGGACTGACTTCGCCAGCCTGATCAATGTTTAAGCTGGTCCAGGGCGCTGGACAAAATGTGGGACTTTGAGAAATCATTGCGGTGTTATCCATGTATAGCTGGTGAGTCTAAATGAGTTTGCAGGCACTGGTGTGAGCATTCCGTGCCACTGCAA
>Ga0247840_10008499_pt1 | contig 13733 bp, 12 predicted proteins | sample LaCruzMarch2015__FD_192404 | JGI IMG/M metagenome (GOLD analysis project Ga0247840, IMG submission 192404) | Freshwater microbial communities from meromictic Lake La Cruz, Castile-La Mancha, Spain - LaCruzMarch2015_17m | ecosystem: Environmental > Aquatic > Freshwater > Lake | place: Spain...
GATATGACTATAGGCCATAAGTAGACAACCGGAACCGACCTCGGTCATTTCGCCGTCGTGCGTCCCCGCATTGATCGTAACGCATTCACGGATGATGGTTTTATCGCCGATAATTACTCCAGGCGCGCCGCCTTTAAACTTGAGATCCTGCGTTGGCCCGCCGACCCGGGCGAATGGATGGATAACGCATTCGCTTCCGACCGTGGTATTTCCGTCGACAACAGCATGCGCCATAAGTTCCGTACCGGCACCGATTTTAACACCGGACCCCACGACACTATACGCGCCCAGCTTGATGCTTTCGCCGAGCACAGCACCCTCACCGACTATGGCTGTAGAATGAATATTGCTCATGACTTTACCCGGCAGAGCTGAACATAAGATCGGCCTCGGAAACCAGCTTGCCGTCAACGTAAGCCTTGGCGTTCACCTTGGAAAGGCGCGGCTTGGCGTTGATAATTTCTATCTCCATGCGGAGCTGATCGCCAGGCACAACAGGTCGGCGGAACCGGGCGTTGTCGATGGCTGCAAAGTAGGAAATCTTCCCTTCGCCACCGAACATTTTGTTAAGCAGAATACCCGCGACTTGCGCCATAGCTTCCATTTGCAAAACACCCGGCATGACCGGACGCCCAGGGAAGTGTCCCTGAAAAAACGGTTCATTAAAGGTGAGGTTTTTTATACCGACGATTCGCTTCCCGTCTTCAATCTCAAGGATGCGATCAACGAGCATAAAGGGGTAGCGATGCGGCAGGATTTCTAAAATTTCATTAGCTTCGATTACGGCCATGCGATTGGTCTCCTTTTAATGGGTTCAGGGCGGTGATTATCTTTAAAACAGGGCTTCTGTTCAACGCTTAAACTGCGCCGGTTTTGTCAAACGTTTCAAGTGCAGGGCAGCCGTCGGCTACACGCCAGCTATTTGGAAAGTCGCGGCACTGGTCAGGACGGGCCTCATAAAAAGAACAACAACTTCCCGCAAGGAGTATACAGCTCCCGGAGGAATTATCAGCAAGACTCAGCTGGCAACGGTTGGCCGCCAGTACGGTATATCTGTCAATAAACTGCTCTTCCGAAAGCCCGGCCGTAGCGGCCAGCCGGAGAATATCGCCTTCCGTGAGCAGGACGTGTCCAGACCAACGGCAACAGGCACCGCATTGCTGACATTTAAATGAACATTTTCCCGATTTTATAGTCATACCCCGCAGTTGTTATTTAAAAGCGAATGAATTGACATAAACGCCTTTAAATATAAGTATGCCGCCCTTGCCGCTTATTTGGGGATTGCGCGGCAATAGGGATTAACAATCAGCTAGGGAGAATTGTGAACATGACTACACTCGTCAAGAAAACAAAAATAGCCGGTCTTTTCGTTGCTGCCGCCGCACTGGCAGTATTCACCGCATGCTCAAAAGAGACACCGAAGGAAATCCTGAAGGAGACACCAAAAGAAGCGCCTGCCGTCGCCCCAGCCGCCCAGTCTCAGCAGCAAGAAACCCCTAGCCTGTTCGAACAGCCGCTTCAGCCCAACCCGCTGGCGCTGTCCACCAACGATATCGTTGTGACCGTTGACGGCGAAAAAATCACCCATGGTGAAATTATGCAAGGTGTGCAGATGAACCTTATGCAGATGAGCAAGCGGGTTCCTCCTCAGCAACTATCCCAGATGTACGGACAGATCTACCAGAATGTAACAGATACACTGGTTGCCAACATTCTGCTCACGAAGGCCGCTGAAAAATCGAGTCTGGCTGTCAGTGACACAGAGCTGGCCAAAGAAATCGCTCTCATTGAGTCCAACGCCCCGAAAGGCACAACGCTTAAGGACGCTCTGGCCGAAAATAAAATTGATTACAATGAGTGGAAAGAAGATCTCCGCAAACAGATGCTGGTTCGCAAGCTGGTAGATGAAAAAACCACGGGCATTCAAGAAGCCACGCCTGTTGAAGTCGCCAAATTCTACGAAGAAAATGCTGATTCATTCAAGGTTCCCGAAACCGTAACAGCCAGCCACATCTTACTGGCATTCACCCCCGAAGATACCGATGTCACCAAAGCCCAAAAGAAACAGGCTGTTGAAAAAATGCACGCCGACATCCTTGCCGGCGGAGATTTTGCAACCATAGCGGCTGAAAAGTCGGATTGCCCCAGCAAAAAACAAGGCGGCTCTCTTGGTACTTTCGCCCGCGGACAAATGGTTCCGGAGTTCGAAACCGCCGCTTTCTCTCAAGAAATCGGTAAAGTTGGCGATGTTGTTGAAACTCAGTTCGGATATCACCTCATCAAAACAACTGCACATGAACAGGCCGGCATCCGCCCTCTGGCCGAAGTGAAGGATCAGCTTCAAAACTACCTGACCGGTAAGAAAAAACAGGAAGCTCTGCTGGCTTATATTGAAGAACTGAAGAAAAAAGCCAACGTGGAGCTCAAAAAACCCGATCTGGATGCTGCCGCAAAAACTGAACCCACTAAGTAATAGAGAATTCTCTCTTCTTAGCAAAAAAGCGTTCCTTTTATAGGAACGCTTTTTTAGTTGGTGCGCTCGAGAGGACTCGAACCTCCACGCCTCGCGGCACAAGAACCTGAATCTTGCGTGTCTACCAATTTCACCACGAGCGCTTTTTCTGCAAAACAGAGGGCGTATTAAACAGGAACTTTTTACAAAGTCAACGGTTTCAAAAACGAAATTCGATCTCCCCTTGCCAGCCAGACGTCCTCGTCCTATACTCTGGCTCGTGCTGTAGCTGGTTTCAAAGAGGGGAGGCGATACGCGACGTGCAAAATATAGATGACAAACAGTGGAAAGCACTCAAAACAAAACTCGCCCGATCCAAACAGATTGCATTGCCCGGCATGGGTGATCCTGAAAAAGAATACGTTCAGTCGAGAGGAATCGACATCCTCAGACTTCACGCCACCGATTTTGTCAAAAAACGACTCGCTCCGGCCGACCCTAAAAATGATGGACGCCAGACCCCGCTCAAGGGACATCCTGTTTTTATCGCTCAGCACGCCACCGGCACAAGCGACCGGACTAAACTCGAAAAATTTCACGGCATCAAAACCGGCATTGAACTCACCGAAAAAGAGGTGGCCTATATTGTAAGCGTCATTCTCCGCTGGATTCAGGAGCAGATTGGAGAACCCGTCTGATTTTCCTGCTGTCAAAAAAACTTCTTTCCCCTGCCCGTCGCTCCCGCTACATTTCCCCGAACCTCGGAAATACCGCTATCGTATGTATCCCCAAATTATAGCCCGTCCCGACCATTCCATAAGTCGCAAACAAATCAGCGCTTCTGCGCTTAAGGTCCTCTACGGACTCAAAGATGCCGGATACACAGCCTACCTGGCTGGCGGCGGAGTGAGAGATCTGCTGCTTGGCCGCAACCCGAAAGATTTTGATATTGCAACCAACGCCACGCCGGAAGATGTCCGGCGGGTTTTCCGCAACTGTCGGCTCATTGGTCGCCGCTTCCGCCTCGCCCATGTTTACTTCCACGACGAAATCATCGAAGTCTCCACGTTCCGCGCTCCGGCACCACCCGCCGATGACAACCCCGCCGATGACAATACTTTTCTAGCCAAAGACGGGCTCGTTCTGCGCGATAATCTTTTCGGAACTCCTGAAGAGGACGCCCTGCGCCGCGATTTCACGGTCAATGCTCTCTTCTACAACATCGCGGATTTCTCTATCATCGACTACGTCAACGGCCGGCGGGATCTCGCAGAACATATCATCCGTGTCATCGGAGATCCTGAACAGCGTTTCACCGAAGACCCTGTGCGCATATTACGTGCTATCCGCTTCGCGGCCGCTCTCGGCTTCGAAATCGAACCTGCGGCCCGCAAAGCGATCCATCGCCACGCTGAAAAACTTGAGGGCACATCATCCTCTCGCCTGTATGAAGAAATTCAGAAGCTCCTGAGTTGCGGAAAAGCCGAGCGGGTTTTTACACTTTGCTGCGAACTTGATGTCTTCGCGCACCTTTTCCCAGAACTCGGGGCCTGGCTCAACGCACCGGATGGTGAAACTAAAACCCACTGGCTCAGAAAAAGCTTCTCACAAATCGACCGCTGGCGGGCGGCCGGCTTTAGTGTAGATCCGGCATTACTCTTCGCCCTTATTTTTGGCGAATACCACGAATGGGTCGCCGCACAAATCGCCGCAAGCGAAGGGTTACCGCATGCCGAAGCACTGCAAGAGGCCACTCACCGCCACATCCGTCAACTCGATCGTATCCGCATCCCAAAAGCAGTCACGCACCACATTGCGGAAATCATGAGCGGACAACCGCGGTTTCTAAAGACCACACCGAAAAATGCCCAGCGGATGCTGCGCCACCGCAGTTTTCTCGACGCCTTCCTCTATTTCAAATTCGCCGCCCGCACCGCGGGACGTCATGCCACTGAACTTGAGTGGTGGGAACAACAACGGAAAATGAGATAACGCCTTTTGCCGCTTGCCCTTTCAGACCGAATATCATACATAAAACGCTCTTGCGGAGAGGTGGCTGAGTGGCTTAAAGCAGTGGTTTGCTAAACCGCCGTACGCCGTAAAGGCGTACCGGGGGTTCGAATCCCCCCCTCTCCGCCACTTTTTAAGCCGTTCGTCAGTAATGACTTACGGCTTTTTTATTCCGGAAATATACAGAATTATAACGACGGTTAAGATCCAGACTGTCTGCAACTGCAAATCACCGGTAGCCGGAAGAACCCGAACTCTTTTACGCATTCGCCCAGCCTTGACCGAGGCGATAACATCCGTTTATCCGGATTTAAGGATTCTTATTGTCGCGCCGGAATCTGTTTGTTAGGTTGCACGGCATGACGTTGAGAGAAAAATTTACAATCGCCCCCCTGCTCCTAGACGGCGCGGCAGGGACTTTTTTGCAAAACCAGGCCATCACCCGCAAACAGTGGGGTTCCGCCGAAGGGTGTAACGAATGGCTGAATATTTCAGCGCCCGACATCATCCGCGGACTGCACCGCGCTTATCTCGAAGCCGGATCAGACGCCGTTGAAACCAACACATTCGGCGCATCGCCACTCACACTCAGCGAATACGGACTCGCTGACCGGGCCTATGAGATCAATAAAGCCGCCGCAGCGCTGGCCCGCGAATGTGCCGATGAATTTTCAACCGTCGAACAGCCGCGTTACGTCTTCGGCTCTATCGGCCCCGGCACCAAACTGCCGTCATTGGGACATATTGCATTCGATCCGCTTTGTGAGGCTTATAAGATTCAGATTCAAGGGCTGCTCGACGGCGGCGTCGACGGACTGATTTTTGAAACCTGTCAGGATCCATTACAGATCAAAGCGGCACTGGCTGCCGCTGGCGATATTCTCGGGCCGGAAAGTGATATTATCCGGTATGTTTCCATCACGGTTGAAGCCACCGGCACGCTGCTGGTCGGCACCAGCGTATCCGCCGCCGCTGCGATTCTTGCGCCGTATCCAATCGATATCCTCGGCCTCAACTGCGCCACCGGCCCCGATGCCATGGAGCACCACCTCGACACGCTCCGTGAAATCTGGCCGGCCCGCCTCGCCTGCATGCCCAACGCCGGCATGCCCGAAGCACACGCCGACGGAACCGTCCGCTACCCGCTGGAGCCGCAGCCATTTGCTGAAAAAGTCGCCGCGCTGGCCGCAAGTCACAGCCTGTCAATCGTCGGCGGTTGCTGCGGCACCACACCGGAGCATATTCGCCAATTGCGTGCGGCGTTTTCCAAAGGCTGGAAACTCAGCGAACCGGCTAAGGCTCCGCAGCAGACCGCCAGCCTCTTTTTCCCGATCGATCTGACCCAGGAGCCGGCCCCTCTGTATATCGGCGAGCGCGCCAACGCCACCGGCTCGAAAAAATTCCGCGACACCCTGTTGGCCAACGACTATGAGGGGGCATTCCACATTCTGACTGAACAGGAAGACACCGGCGCGCACGTACTCGACCTGAGCTGTGGCTACGCCGGGCGCGACGAGAGTCAGGACATCGCCGTACTGGTTCCTCGCATGGCGCGCGAGTGCAAGATTCCCATGATGATCGATTCCACCTCTGCCGATGTAATTGAGCAGGCGCTCAAACTCTACGGCGGGCGGGCGCTGATCAACTCCATCAACTTTGAAGATGGCGGCAAACGCGCCGAACGGGTTGTCCCGATGGCGCGGCGGTATGGCGCGGCCCTGGTCGCGCTGACGATCGACGAAAAAGGGATGGCGATGAATGCCGACGAGAAATTCGCCGTCGCCAAACGACTGGTCGACTTCTGCATCGCGGGCGGACTTAAAGCCGAAGAAATTCTGATCGATCCGCTGACTTTCACGATTTGCAGCGGCGACAAGACGCTGCGCGACGCGGCGTTGCAAACCCTGGAAGCGATCCGCCGCATCAAGGCGGAGTTGCCGGGCGTACGGACAATCCTCGGATTGTCCAACATCTCATTCGGTCTAAAGCCGGCGCTGCGCAAAGTACTCAACGCCGTGTTTCTGCATCAGGCGGTGCAGGCCGGGATGGATGCCTGCATCATCAACGTCGCGGCGATCGTTCCGTTGAATGAGATTCCGGACAATTTGCGTAAAGCAGCCGAGGCACTGCTGGCCGACGACCGCACACATGGCGATCCGCTTGAAAACTACATCAACCTTTTTGAAACCGTCAGCGACACGGTCGAAGTGGCAGTTGAAAGCCGGCCGGCCGCCGACGTGCTGGCCGACGCGATTATCCGCGGAAAGTCGCCGTGGCTGACCCCGGCGATTCCCGACCTGCTGAAAGAGATGAGTGCCGAAGACCTTCTCAATACGCTTATGCTTCCGGCAATGAAGGAAGTCGGGCGACTGTTCAATGACGGCATCATGCAGCTTCCGTTTGTACTGAAGTCGGCCGAGGTGATGAAGCGTGCCGTCGACATGATTAAGCCATTCATGAAGAAGAGCTCGGTGGGCGACAAAGTTCCGCTGTTCGTGATTGGAACCGTTGCCGGCGATGTGCACGACATCGGCAAGAATCTGGTCGGCATTATTCTTTCCAATAACGGCTTCGACGTGGTCGACATCGGCATTAAAGCGCCCGTCGAAAAAATGATGGAAGCGGTGAGAGAGCATAAAGCCGTCGCGCTGGGCATGAGCGGACTGCTGGTGAAGTCGACGGCCGTCATGGCGGAAAACATGAAGATTCTGGAACACGCCGGATTCAAAACGCCGGTACTGCTCGGCGGCGCGGCGCTTTCAGCGGAGTTTGTTGATCTGGCCTGCCGCCCGCACTATTCCGGACAGGTGCTCTACTGCAAAGACGCCTTTGCCGGGCTGGCCGCCATGCAGACGCTCAAGGACACCGGCAGACTGCCGGACTATGTCGCGCCGACGCGTGACGTTCTCGGCTGTGAAGTGAAACCAGTTGATGAAAAACCGGCGGAGCCGATTGCGCGTGATATTCCGGTTCCGGACGTTCGGACCGGGACGACCGTGACGGAAAATATTCCGCTCGACGCCATCTGGAAATATCTCGATCTGAACGGCATGATCAAAGGCGCGTGGGGTTACAAGCAAGGCAAGCTTTCGGACGCCGAATATCAGAAACTGCTCGACGACGAAGTTTATCCGAAGCTCGAAGAGATGAAACAGATCGCCCGTAGCGTATTTGAACCGAAAGTCATCCACGGCTTTTTCCACTGCCATTCTGAAGGCGACACGTTCTTTCTCGAAAATCCGGCTGGCGGCACCATTCCAATGACGTTCCCGCGACAGAAAAAATCCGGAGGACACTGTCTGGCCGACTTTTTCCGTCCTGACCGTGACGTTGCCGCGCTGATGGCTGTCACGCTTGGAAACAAGGTAATGACCAAAGAGCATGAACTGCGCGATGCCGACCGATACCACGACTACCTGATCTTCCACGGGCTGGCCGTCATGACAGCCGAAGCGCTGGCGGAATACTGGCATAAAGAAATCCGTAAGTTGTGGGGTTCGGACGAAGGCGAGCTGACGCTGCCTGAAATTTGGAAACGCAAACTTGACCAGAGCCGTTTCGGTTTCGGCTATGCGCTCTGCCCCGATCTGGCGATGAATAAAGTCTGTTGCGACCTGCTCGATACCGACCGTATCGGCCTGAACGTCACCGAACTCTTCATGGCCGATCCGGAAGTTTCCACCTTCGCGCTGATCACCCACCATCCGCAGGCGTATTACTTTGATTTATAGGGTGGAACGCGCCGTCACGGCACGTTAAGCGTGCGCGGAGCGCCCGCTCCACCTAAATTGCGCTTTTGGTGAGAGACTGGCGGCGGCGGCATGCTATAAAGCTCAAACTAAATCAAAGGAATACCCCATGGCCAAACCCAACTACACTTTCGAAAAACGCCAAAAAGAACTCGCCAAAAAACGGAAGAAGGAAGAAAAGCGCCTGCGGAAAGCGAGTTCGGCGAATGAACTGCCGACGGATGATATGCCCCAATCACCGGTCATCTAAATTCTGCCGGCAAAACGGCTGTCTTGCTCCCGTCCAAAGCATTTAATGCTTCCTAGGCTGCTGGTAAATGAGTGAAACGTAGAGATTCTATTTAGCTATACCGCCTCGTAGATGTCAGAAAAATGGAGGACACGATGGCTCGCCGAAAAATACAAGACCTGACACCGGCCGATTTCCCGGGACTCGTAGATCGGCGGCTCTTCGAAGAATGGAAAAGCGAAGCCACCCTTGCTACGAACCGTATACGGATCGCCACAATTGCTGGCGGCGGACTTACAGCATTTTTTGCATTCAAAATGTTCCTGTCACCGGCTATGTTTCTATGTATAGCTTTCACAAGCCTTTCGCAGATTCTAATCGCTCGAAAGCAATTGCGCCTAGCAAAGGCGCTAGGTATCGAGAACTCTTGGCAAACAGCGCTAAATTCGCCGCGACATATTTCACATACCTATAACGACAAGCAGAAAGCGCTATTGGATTCCGATCTAGCCTTTGGAACCCAACCGCCACCCATCAGCCGGGAGGAACCCTCGTCTGATATGAAAACCTGTCCTGACTGTGCAGAAAAAATAATGCTTGAAGCCCGGGTCTGTCGCTACTGCAGAAGACGGTTCACGGACGAAGATATTGTGGCCGCTAGAAGTTCGGTCGCAAAGTGCGCCCACCAACCCAGCCCCGTTAAACGCGACGTAACAGGACCGCTACACAGGATGTCTTCCGTCGTTAGGGACTCGAACGAAAGTCACTACGTTGAACGCTCGCAGCAAAGATATAGCGCCCCGGAGGGTGGTATATTCTCATTCAATGGTCGCTATAATCGGGAAAAGTATTTCTGGGTTATGTTCGGGCTGTGGCTGGCGGCTCTTGGCTTCGGCGTTGTATTCGGGCTTATAGCGGGGATTGCAGGAGGAACAGGAGAAGGTGCCGCAAAAGGAGTAATTTTTATCACGGCCATACCAAATGCTGTTATTGTGGCTTTCCCAATTGTAAAGAGACTGCACGATCTGGACAGACCGGGATATCATTATTGGCTATTCTTGATCCCATTCTATTGCATCTACCTCTACTTCGTTCTCTTCTTCAAAAAGGGGACGTCTGGAAGAAATAAATACGGATATGATCCGCTCAACCAATAGACAAACCTACGGCTCAGCACTTTATCTATAACCTGCCGCAATCAAAAATACTGCATGATGCTCCCGTCATGAAACTGCAACGAATCACAGTCCGTTATGAAGGCCGGGTGCAGGGCGTTGGATTCCGGTACACGGCGGTGAGTCTGGCGCAAGGCTTGGATGCAACCGGTTGGGTGAAGAATGAGTTCGACGGAAGCGTGTCGCTGGTGGCGGAAGGCGAAGATGAGTCGCTGATGGAGCTTTTGCAGGCGATCCGCCGGTCAAACCTCGGACGATACATCACCAACGAACTGGTACGCCGGTCGGCGGCGACCGGTGAGTTTACGGGGTTCGGCGTGCGACACTGAGAATGGCGGAGGCGACTTGTAGGTCGTCCGGCGTGCGGATTTTCATATTGCCCGACGAACCGGCGACCAGATGAATTTCCTGTTTTCCTTTTGCCAGCAGTTCGGAGTCATCGTCTATGAGTTTACCGGAACCTTTGAGCATTTTCTTGAAGACGTCGATTTTGTAAACCTGCGGACTCTGCACCAGCCAGACGGTATTGCGGTCGAGCGATTTGGTTACCTTTTGTCCTGACTCGGCCGTCTTGACGCCGTCGGCACTCTTTACGGCGGCGATGGCGGCGCCGTAGCGTTTGCCGGCTTTGATGGTTTCCGTGATAATTTCATCGTTCAGGAACGGACGGGTCGCTTCATGAATCAACACGGCCGTTGCGTCGTCCGGAACTTTTTCGAGTGCATTTTTCAAATTGGTTAAACGTGACGGACTGCCGGCAACAATAGCGGAAATTTTACGGCAGCCAAAGGAGCGAACTGTATGCAGGGCGCTGTCCACACGTTCTTTACGAACGACAAGCACGATGCCTTCAATAAGCGGATTCTGCTCCAGAGTCTGAATGGAACGCGCTACAACCGGACGGGATCCGAGCGCCAGAAATGCGACATCGACGCCTGCACCAATTTCCTGATCCTTACCACACGCCAGAACAATCGCCCATGCTGACATACTTCACGCTCCTTCCGGTGCTGTGCCAATGCAACTCACGAGACGGCAGGAATTTAACAAGACAGAGAAGACGTGTCAAACGCGACGGGGCTTTTGAGGCATTAAAAAGTACGCAAAGAGACCAGAAATACCGAATAAGCCCGTTAGTCTATGCGGCACATTGACTTAAGCCGGTCTGCGCGAAGTTCAATCTGCTTGCGATCCAGCGTGGCGAGACGTTCTAAACTGAACTCTTCGACGCCGAAAGCGGCGGTAACGCTGCCATACACCATGGCGCGCCGAATGGATTTTTCATCCGTTTCGCCGAATTCAGCCAGCGCACCCATCAGGCCGCCGGCAAACGTGTCGCCCGCGCCAGTCGGATCTTTGAAGTCTGCCAGAGGAAACGCGTGGAGGAGGAAGATTCCTTTTTTCGAAAAGAGCATACTGCCGCTCTGCCCTTTTTTGATGAGAACAAACCGCGGGCCCATGGCAAGTAACGCTTCGGCGGCGGCCATGAGCGAATGCTCGCCGGTGAAAAGACGTGCTTCGGATTCATTAAGCGTGAGCATGTCGCATCTGCCGACGACCTGGACAAGTTTCTCCCGGGCGATGTTGATCCAGAGATCCATGGTGTCGATCAGGACAAATTCCGGCGAACGCACCTGTTCAAGAACGTGAAGTTGAAGTTCGGGCGCGATATTGCCGAGAAAAAGATACGGCGCATCGCGGTAGGCCTCCGGCAGTTCCGGCGTGAAGCGTTCAAATACATTCAATTCAGTGAGAAGCGTGCGGCGATTGTCCATGTTCGCTTCGTAAACACCGGACCAGCGGAAGGTCTTGCCTTCTTCGGTCTGAAGCCCGGCGAGATCTATACCCATTTTTTCCCAGAGTGCGCGGTGCGGCGCCGGAAAGTCGGTTCCAACAACACCGACCATGCCGGTTTTGACAAAGAACGACGCAGCGGCACAGGCATAGCTGACGGAACCGCCGAGGATTTCAATCCGTTTTTCGCTGGGCGTTTCGATGGTGTCAATGCCGATGGAGCCGACGATAACGAGCTTGGGTGCGCTATTTTTTTTCATGATGTTAATTGCGGCGTGGAGGACGCGGCGTTCCGACGATTTCCTGAATACGGACTTTGATCTCTTTTACTTCAGCAATACCCAGACTGTCCTGCATACCTTCACGAATACGATTTTGGAGCATTACAGAGAATTCCGGAATGCGGGTGCCGGTCTGAATTTTCACATCCAGATCTATGCTGATGGCATCTTTTTCGGAACGGATTTTCGGATCAATGCCGACCACGGCACCGAATTCATCCCCGAGCTTGCGGATAAAGTCGCGCACGGCGCTGACGCTGATAGAAATAGCTCCGTTGCCTGAATCAAAAGAAATGTAGCGCGTTTTCGGACGGGGCGGCCCGAAAGTGATCAGATACAGCAAGGACAGCAGGACCATGATGCCGCCGGCGCCCATCGCTTCGTACCAGCGTTCGCTAAAGTAGAACAGGCCGAGAATGCCACTCTCGACACGGAGGCCGTTGGCGTAGATCAGTGCGCCGCCGAGTGCGGCGAAAATAAACCAGATAACTATTCCGGAGAGTATGTGAAGAAACCGTGTCATTTTACATTCCTCCTGCAACCTCTTTCACACTGCGGCGAATACTCTGTACTGTTATGTTGACGGCCTGCACCTGCTTGCCGGTCAGCTCTTCGATCGACTTGCGGACTTCCAGCTGAAGTTTTCCGCAGACTTCCGGAATATAAACGCCGTATTCGAGTACAGCGGTCAGTTCAACAACGATGGTGTTTTCTGATTCAACGGCGACACGGACGCCGCGGTCGCGGGTGCGTTTACCGATAATATCAACGAGCTCGTCAACGAGTGTTCCGGAAAGTTCCACCACACCGGGAACACGACCGGCCGCCTCATGAGCGATAACGGCGATAACGTTGTTGTGAATCCGCACCGTGCCGAGTCCTGCATCGTCGGACTTTTCCTCCGGAACAGGCCAGTTCCGGGACGGCGGAACGTTTCTATCGCTCATAGCGGAATCTCCTTACTACCGGTCTACCATGAAATTTTCGTGCATAAACTTTTCAAGGAAAGCCGTGTTGTACTCGCCGCGCCGGAAACGGTTGTCCATCAGCAGCGCCATACCGACCGGAACTGTGGTGTGTGGGCCGTTAATGGTGAACTCCTCCAATGCGCGGTGCAGACGGTTCAGCGCCTCTTCGCGATTGGCTCCGCGAGCAATGATTTTGGCAATCATGCTGTCGTAGTAAGGCGAAATGGTGTAGCCGCTGTAAACGTGAGAATCAATCCGGATGCCGGGGCCGCCGGGGAAATGCACCGCCTCGACTTTGCCGGGCGACGGGGTGAAGTTTTTATAAGGATCTTCGGCGTTCACGCGGAATTCAATGGCGTGGTAGCGCACTTTTACATCGTCCTGCGTGAACGAAAGCTTTTTGCCGGCGGCTACAAGAATCTGTTCCTTGACCAGGTCGATGCCCGTCACCTCTTCGCTGACAGTATGTTCCACCTGAATACGGGTATTCATTTCCATGAAGTAAAATTTCTTGGCCTTTTCGTCGTAAAGGAATTCGAGCGTACCGGCGCTGTTGTAGCCTACCGACTTGGCGGCTTTCACACCGGCTTCGCCGAGCGCTTTTCGTTCGTCAGGCGTTAGCACCGGACAGGGAGATTCTTCGACCAGCTTCTGGTGGCGGCGCTGAATACTGCAATCGCGCTCGCCAAGATGCACCACGTTGCCGTGTTTATCGCCGATCACCTGCACTTCGACATGGCGGGCGGACTCGATGTATTTTTCCATGAATACGTCAGGATTCCCGAAAGCACTTCCGGCTTCGGCGCTGGCCATCATGAATCCTTGAGCCAGACTGACGTCGTTATGCGCCACGCGCATCCCTTTACCGCCGCCGCCGGCAACGGCCTTGATCAGAACCGGATAGCCCATCTTGTGAGCCAGCTCCAGCGCTTCTTCTTTGGTGGCTAAAATACCGTCGCTGCCGGGAGTAATCGGCACTCCGGCGGCTTTCATCGTATCGCGGGCAATCGCCTTATCACCCATCTTACGGATCACTTCCGGATCCGGGCCGATAAAGGTGATGTTGCAGTCC
>Ga0247840_10008502_pt1 | contig 13730 bp, 11 predicted proteins | sample LaCruzMarch2015__FD_192404 | JGI IMG/M metagenome (GOLD analysis project Ga0247840, IMG submission 192404) | Freshwater microbial communities from meromictic Lake La Cruz, Castile-La Mancha, Spain - LaCruzMarch2015_17m | ecosystem: Environmental > Aquatic > Freshwater > Lake | place: Spain...
TAGTGTAAGTGTGTGTGGTAACTTATTTTACACTATTTTAGGGAGTTGTCTACTTTTTCTTTTTTAGTTGCATATCATTGTGCAGGAAAAACGCACAACTCGAGTTCTTTACTTGAATCTCCACATAAAAAGTGTTATAATTCCTCAACAATTGTATTTTTAATTTGAAAAATAATTTTAAAAATATATATTATTAAGGGAGGAAATATGAAAAAAAACCATTTTCTAAACATCGGAATTGTCACAACTGCTCTCACACTAGCGTCTGCTATTGCTTTTGCTAGCACAACAATGCAGTATGACTCTCCAACCTTTTTACCAAATGATCAGAGTTACTCTCCATTTGTTTATCCACTTATGTATTTTAAAACACAAAACGATAGACCTTATGATTTTATATGGAATATGTACTGTATCAACGAAAACTACACTGCCTATATTGATTCAGGGTCATCTACAGGAATCGCGTCAAATTACGTTTCTGGGGGAAGCGGAGTTAATGGATCCGTAGCTGAACCATACATTAATCAATATTACGTCTCTGCTCCAAAAAGTGTTGTTGGTTCAAATTATGACGTTATGCAATTTGCATTCAATAAAATCAATGACATAGGATCAAACGTTAATACCGTAAAAGTATATTTCGGAGAAAGCCAAACAGGAACACAAACTGTACAAGATTTTTTCAAAAAAACTAAACCAAATGCATTAACTACTATAAAAGGGGAAAGTTCTGCTGGATGGTCCTCACTTAATTCACATGCAAAACTATTTTTAACAGATAATAATAGCGATACCTTCGTTTCAGTCATGGGGTCTGTTAACCTTCAAACAGTCGAAATGAGTAGTAAAGCCAATAATGCTCTCCGTTTTGTTGAAAATTCTGAAATGCCTACTTCAGGCAATACAACCACTCTTTATCAATACTTCAATGCATTATCACAAAGTATTGTATCTGGAAGCGCTTTAACCCCGTTTCAAGCTTATAGCAATGGCACATCATCAAACTCTGGTAGCGGTGTTTTACCTTCAGTTAATATTGGAACAAATGATCGTTACAACGTCACTTTTTATGCTGGGGTAGGAGATCTGTTTTCAGGAGGGAAAGATTATGATGAAACCACTTCAACCTCTAGTGACGATAAATTTCCAGGGTACCTTTCTCCACCTTTAGCAGGTCAATATAAAGAGGGCGAAATCAATTGGTATGATCAAGTTATTTATAATGCCGCAGAACAATTAAGACAAGGTAACGATGTAACCCTTGACATTGCAATGTTTGAAATTGGTGAATATAATCGTTTCACAAACAATCTTTTTAACTTTGTAAAATATGGATTCGCCTCTCCTTCAACTCTTTCAAACACAGAGTTTTCAACAGAGGATAAAACATCTAGTACAACCGTTTCAACCCCTTTTCCAGGCAAATTAACTGTTAATTTCTTATGGCAATCTCAAGATGATAGTTCAAGTGCAAAATCAACTACTACTTATCAACTTTTACATCAAAATAGCCCGAGTTACTGCTTTACTGTTTCAGGCTCAAGTAACATATCAGGAAGCGGAACTTATACTATGAATGTTTCACCAATTTGGCCAGTTTATGATAGTAGCACAAAATTTAAAACCTATGATCAAGATACAACACAAGATATGCACAATAAATTTGTTATTATGTATGTCCCAAGTAATCCATCTGCTAATACACTCTATGTATCCTCATCTAATCTTGATAAACCAGGAAAAGATGGTGGAGCTCTTTGGCAAGTTGGTGTTGTTATTCGCCCTCAATCAGGTTCTTCAACTTGGAGTGGAAGTGAAATGACTGAAAATTCACTATTTGCAAATTACATCAATTACTTTAATTTACTTAGCCAAACAAGTGTAGAGTCTCTTGGCGTAAAAAATGCTTACAAAGGACAGCGCGATTTTGCTGAACTTATTTTTCCAGATGTTTTAAATGGTTCTATCAATTGGATTGAAACTGTTCCTTATGATGGAAGTTATAAAACTAAAATGAGTGAAGGAATTGATTCCTTTTTCTTCCCTGTCCCTATCTCCACTTCTGGGACATTTACACCTATCGGTTCATAAAATTAAAAGAGAAGCTTGCGCTTCTCTTTTAATTTTCTGGCTTTTCCTCTTCTATTTCAAACTCACCCTGTTCAAGGTAGAACTGTCCTGAGACTTCATTATATGCAAACAGCTCAGAATATCGCCCCCAATCAATCAACGTATCAATTTGCTTCTCGACATTTTCCGCACTAAAGTATTTTTCAAGCATATCTTCAAAAAATTCATAATTCATATGATGATTTGACTTACTCTCTAACACAGTCAATATCTTTTTTGCTAAAGGGACAGTGTTGACAAATTGCACTTTAAAGATATGTTTTCTATCCAGTACTGAAGCCTCTGCAAACTCAAATCCCTTTTTAGTCAACTCAATATCTCCATTTTCAACCTTAGCAAATTGAAGCAGCGAAGCAGAATCCACTATTGGAACAAAATCGTCAATTTCTAGCGAAAGCTCTTCAGCTAATGAGTAAAGGTCTTGCTTCTCCTTAAAGTCTGCTAAAAGCTCTAAAAACCCCGTTAATGCACCTATCGACACAAAGTGAATCAGCTCTTCTTTGATATTTTGATCAGGATAAAACTGTTTTTTCTCTTTTTGCATCATTACCGAGTAAATTCTGTCTAGCATCTTTTCAAAACTAGGATGCTTTGAATCTCTTGGCCGTTTTAAATTAATGGCAATTTGCTCTCGAATTCTTGCTGGGGATTTTGATAAAATAACCACTCTATCCGACATAAGTACTGCCTCTTCAATCCCGTGTGTTACCATTACAATGGATTTTACAGGAATTTTCCCTTCATGCCAAAGGTCTAAAATATCACGACGCAAATTCTCGGCCGTGAGTACATCTAATGCTGAAAATGGCTCATCCATAAGCAAAATATCAGGTTCAGACACCAACGCTCGTCCAATTCCCACACGTTGCTTCATCCCTCCAGAAAGTTCTTTTGGATAGGCATTTTCAAACCCATCAAGCCCTACTATATCAATCATCTTAATAGCACGTTCACGCTTCTCCTCTTTTGGAAAAGGTTTATCTTCCAGCCCCATCATAACGTTTTCAAGCACTGTAAGCCACGGGAAGAGTGCAAAGGATTGAAACACCATGGAAACGCCTGGATTAATTCCATCCACAGGCTCTCCAAGATAGGTTACTGTCCCGCTTGACGGTTTTATCAGCCCCGCCATAATTCTAAGCAAAGTCGATTTCCCACTTCCTGATGGGCCAAGAAGAGAGATAAACTCACCTTCTCGTACGCCTAAATTAATCTCCGAAAGTACAGGAAGTTGACCGCCCTCTTTTGTTTCAAAAAATCTAAATACATTGTATATTGAAATAATATCTTTTGCCAATTTTGCCTCCTAAAATGAGAACTTATCGCGTGCGATACGATACAACACGCGCCACAATACATTATTAACCACTACAACAAAAAGACACATCATAGCAATTCCTAAAATAATACCTGTCCAATTGCCACTCCCCGTTGCCGCAGAGATGAAACTTCCAAGCCCCTTACAGGTCAAAATATTGGATTGCCACTGCACCACTTCAGCGAGAATACTCGCATTCCATGCCCCTCCAGAAGCAGTAATACATCCTGTAATAAGATAGGGAAAAATTGCAGGCAAAATAATCTTTTGCCACCTTTTCGTACCTCTTATTTTAAATACATCTCCAGCCTCAAGTAAATCCTTTGGAATAGCCATCGCTCCTGCAATAACATTAAAGAGAATGTACCACTGAGTCCCTAACATCATTAGGGGAATCGCCCCGTAGCCAAGGCTCATATGATAGTGAACAAAAAGAATGGTTACAAAGGGAAATATTAGATTTGATGGAAACGATGCAGCCACCTGAATAATGGGTTGAAAAAATTTAGCAAGCTTTGGGTTAAGTCCTATGGCTACACCCGCCGGCACTGTCCACAAAGCACCTAGAAATACCGCAACCATGACACGTATGAATGTTAAAAAACCATCTGAGAATATGGTCCAATATAGAGAACTTGGAGTTGTCCCAAGAACATGATAAAGCTCTTTTAAATATGCAATAGAGATGAATAATATGTATAGAACAATGACAACACCAATAATTTTTCCCATTATGATTGTTAAAGGCTTTTTACGTACCTCTCTAGAAGCTGCAGTTAATTTTGCCACACTGTTTAAAAATCGTCCAAAAAGTTTAAAGGGTAATGCCAACCCTAACCAAAAGTACTTAAACCAGTTAGATCTAACCAACATATCATAGACAAATGATGTTGGAGAGGCGCCACTTGAAACAGTTTCAAGCTTATATTTTTGTGCCCATGCCACAACGGGTTTCCAGAAAAGAAAATCAATGAGTACTATCACAACAATCATCGTAATAATCGCATAAAATATGGCAACCATATTTCCTTGATTAATTGCTTCTGTTACATATGATCCAATTCCAGGAAGCATTGTAGTATTTCCAAGTACTGTTACCGCCTCTGAGGCCGCTAAGAAGAACCAGCCGCCACCAAAAGACATCATACTGTTCCATACAAGCCCCATCATAGAGTATGGAATTTCAAGCTTTATCATTTTTTGATACCAGTTGAGCTTAAGAACATCTGCCGCTTCATTGAGCTCCTTTGGAATTGTGGTTAACGATTGATAAAAACTAAAAATCATATTCCACACCTGCCCTGTAAATATAGCAAAAAGACAGGCAAGCTCAAGCCCAAATGAGTTTCCTTTAAAAATCGAGACAAATGCTGTGACCGTTATGGATAGAAATCCTAAAACAGGCACCGATTGAAAAATATCTAAAAGCGGAATGAGAATCTTCTCTGCCACTTTGTTTTTAGCTGCCAAATACCCATATATAAGGGTAAATACAATAGAGGCCGCAAAGGCTATAAACATTCTAAGTACTGAAAGTCCTGTATAATAGGGTATCTTCCAGAGTGATAAATCTAATGGTTTTGAATCTACACTCGGTGCATATGGCGCAACCATTGCTTTACCTAAATGCATTATGGCGTAGATAAGCCCAATCACCAGTATGAAAAGAATGACATCAATCCATACTGTTCTTTTTTTTGAAAATATTCCAATAATCATGTATTCCTCCTGAAAAGTTTAGTCAATTATTTACGTTCCGACACCACCTTCGTCCATTGACACTCACCTCTTTCAAGTCTAGAATCTTAATACATTTACAAATCCTTCGTTTGCAGCCGATTGGTAAATCTATCAAAATTGCTTGCGACAAATTTTATTAGAAAGTCAATAAGCACACTTCCCACATATAAAATTATATCATACTGTACACAACTTTTCCAATGAAAATAAAAAAACATTTGAGTGTTCCTCAAATGTTTTTTCCAATTATCAGTTTTTATTTTAGCCTTAGAACAGTGATGCTGTTCCTTGAAGGTGCACTGCACCATTCATAAGTGAAAGAGATGTCATTTTTACACTTCCAACTGTTTTGTGGAATAGTGTTAAATTAAGTTCTGATTTAACAGGAAGTACATAGTTTAATTGTCCATTTGCCATTGCATCATTTAAAGCAGAGTTTAACTGTGATAATAATGCATCTGTTACCTTGTTTGGTTGATTTTGTGATACAGTAATTGCTGTTGTTACAAAATTAAGTCCACCGTTTAAATAATATACTGATTGAATTTGATTATATACTACTGTTTCTCCACCCACAACTGCAGTGACTGTTGCATTGGCTTGATTGTTATTTAGTGACACATTGTATCCTGTTACTTTTAATTGAATTCCATCATAATTTAAGAACTGTTCGTGAGGAATTACATATTGCCCTACTAAATTGTTGATTCTTCCTTGAGTGATGTTTACACTAAAGTTTTGTGAGAAGATTGAGGCAAATGACATTGAACTGATTGCGATAACTAAAATAACTGCGATAAATAATTTTTTCATTGTGTTACTCCTTTTATTTTTTTAATTTCATCCATAAGTTATTTTAACACTTTTTCACATAAAGTTCAATTTCTATGTTTTTAACGGCCGTTAACTTTAAGTTAACGACATTGTCATTATTCCCTTTAAAATCAACACCTTCATTTTTTTTTATAAATTTCTTGCTTTTTCATCACAAATAATTTTAGTTTACTCCTCTAATACTTTATTGAAAATCTGCTTTAATGGAATATTATCTTTTAATATAACACAATTCAACTCGGCATCTCTATGGTGTCCTATCACCCTCACCTTATCTTTAAAATGAATATCTGAGATAATTGTTTCAGGAATGACATAAATATTATTATTCTCGCCATTTAAAAGAGAGGAGTATGCATGAATATAATCTAGCTTAATGTTTATAATGTGTTCAGCTTTAAGTTTATATTTTTTTAAACTCTTTTCTATCTCACTCTCTCCCCCCATTGAAGTCATCTCAGGATAAAGAATTGAAAACGGCTCTTTCTCATCAAAATTTTTAGGGGCTAAAATATAGTATCGCACACTCCCTACACCAAATACTGTTGTTCCTTTAGAAACTTTTGGTGATGTAGAAATAATACAATCAATTTTTCCCTTTTCTAATTCATGAATCAATTTTTCAAAACTCTCTTCATACACGATTTCTATTTTAGTAAAATAACTGCTCAACTTATCATAAAATTTCTTTAAAACACCCGCTCCACCATATGCTGAAAGCCCAATTTTAATCGTTGAAAGGATAAATTCATCAAAATCAATCCACTCCTTAAGTGAATTAAATCTTACACTAAATTCCGATGTCAGTGCAAACAATACTTCACCGAATGATGTCAAAACCAATTTGTTCCCTTTTCTCTCAAAAAGTGTAACCCCTAAATCCTCCTCTAAATTTTTTATTCGATTCGAAAGAGCAGCCACAGAAATATATAACACTTCAGAAGCTTTTGACATACTTTTGTGTTTTGCTACATAATAAAAATAACGTATATTGTTTAAATTCATCTCTAAGCTCATTATTACCTCCATTCTAGTTTCACACATTTATTTATTTTCTCATATCTGATTTACACTATCATATCATACTGTACACAACTTTTCCAATGAAAATATATAAACAATATCTTCTTGCTTTGATTATCATAGTAAAAATAAAAAAGAGGCGTTGTATCAACGGCCTCTCATCATTATTATCGACTCTTTTCCATCTCAAGAAGTTTTTTAATTCTATCTAAAGCTTCCTCTTGACATCCCTCTTTTAATGGATTTAAAACAATACACTCATTGTAGAAATGCTCTTCACCTCTACCCAAAGCTCTACCTTTTCGGGTATGCTTATCTCTCATAAAATCATGAATTTCAGGACGTCTATCGATCAGCTCAAATTCCTTTTTTACAATGTTTACATGTAAATCGCTTGAACGCTCCTTTTCTGCTTTACACAAATATCTAATCGCATGAACAAAGAATAGTGCTCTATCAACCGCAGAAGGTTCAAACTCTCTTCTCATATCATTTAATGTTTTGATAAAAATAGGTGCGTGAGTATCTCCAAAACCGATATCTTCAACACTAATTACCATCAAACGCTTCCACATATAATCTTCAAAATCCGGTGAGGTCATATACATTTCATAGGCCACTGAAAGAGCGTTTTCTTCCCACCCTCTTCTAATACTTTTTTGCAGTGCTGAAATCAGCTCATCAGCTGGAAATCCATTTTTTGATATTACATTTTCCCAGTAATCATAATATTGACTCATTTTTGTTCTCCTTTTAATTTTTGTTTTTTATTTAATAAATGATAAATTGTCACACCACAAAGTAAAATAACAATGTAAATCATCAACAAATTATCAATTTCTACATGTTTTGATTTTATTATTACAAATTTTGTTAATATATTACTCGATAGTAAACTGGCAACAACAGAAATGAATAGTGAGCTAAAAATATTGGTCATTATGTTCATTGCCCCTATACTTAACCCTAAAATTTCACTCGGTATAATAGCGGAAATCAAATCATAATAGCTCACAAAGAGAAGTGGATATCCTGAACTGAATAAAAACAGTCCTATTTCAACCCATAACAACTGACCGTTTCCAATTCCAATCATAAAAATGATAAATCCTAAAATAATTCCAAATATCGCAATTCCAAATACCTTACCTCTTCCAAATTTCAAAACAAACCGTCCCGCTAAAACTCCCACAACACAGGCTAAGAAATTGGTTGGTAGGTACATCATCCCTATTATTGCTGTTGAACGGTGAAATATCTCTGTCACGATAAAAGGAAACATAAAAAAAATTCCATTTTGTACTGAGTAAATTAAGAGGGATATCATAATCATCCCAAGCACCTTTTTGTTTTTAAAAACAGACATAGGTAAAAAAGGCATTTTTCTTTTTTTCTCGGTAAAGACAGACCATAAAATAAAAACTCCTGTAAGCACCATTGCCCAAACAAGGGTTTTTCGCGAGAATGTATCTAAAGTACTCATCCAAAAAAAGACCGATACCGCCATTAAGGCCACACCAAATCCATCTAATTTTTTAGTTTGCTCAATTGTTCTCGGCAAATAACGGATAAAATGTGGAACACAAATAAGGGTAAGCAGAGGAATTAACATGCAATATCTCCATGAAAAATACGTAGAGATATACCCACCAATATAGTGTCCAAGACCTGCAGAGAGTTGATAGGAAGCTGTAATCAGACCAAAAAAAAGTGCTTTTTTCTCAATAGGAGCATACCGTGCAATTAAAATGGTAGAAGCACCAATAATCACACTCTCTCCAAATGTTTGAAATACCCTTGCAAGCAGTACAAATCCATAGGAATACCCTAGAAAAAATCCTAATAGCGAACCTATAATCATCAATAAAATACCTATTAAGTAAAGGCGTCTCATATCAAAAATATCTGTACATATGGAAAATATTCCACCACCAATGCCAAAAGCAAAAAACGCAATACTTAAAACCCAGCTCACCTGACTTGTTGTCAAATGAAACGTCTCCATAATATTTGGTGTAATGACATTATAAATATTTTCATTTAAATTTTGAATAAACTGTAAAACAATCACCCACGGCAACACTAAAACAATTGCCGACTTCTTCGATATCATTTTTTCCCCTTAAAGTTGTATAGGTATCCCCACTATCACGAGATACCTATATAAATTTTATAATTTAGAATTAAACAGTTGAATATTTTCAGCCAATTCTGTTGATGAGAACCCACCATTAACAACATCATTTACTCCAAATTTAATAAAGCTTCCCATATTGTTCTTTTCAGGAATTTGAAGTGGTGCTGGTGCTGGAGAAGGAACTACCCATTTAGTAAAGCTATCTGTTGAAATATACCCATCTTTTTGAGCTTGAGCAAGCCCCCATCCATCAGCTGGAAGCCAAGATGTTGGAAACGTTGCCGGTGGAGCAACAATTTTGCTTGCATCCACTGGATCATTTGCTGGATATTGCATCACAATATTACGACTCTCTTTGTTATTCATTAAATCAAATGGATTTCTTACTTGTATCCATCCATTTTGAATGGATTTTTGCCACATATATTTCAAATTATTTGCCTGTAGCCCTTCAATCGCTGCTTGTCCTAAATCCGCTGGATTCATTCCTGGAATGGCAACTTTTGGCCATCTAACATCACAAATTTCAAATGTTGGACTTCCTGCTGAGTTTGGTTCTAATGTCATTTGAATAACATTGTATCCTGCCGCTTTAACGGCCGTATACATCCATGCATCGATATCTGCATTCGCTTCACCTACAAAATATTGATATCTTGGTTGTGATTGATCATATTTCCCTGAATTATGATCTTGAACATAGATTTGAACAAGGTAGTTATACGCATTTTGAGGTGTTTTCAAAGAGATAAGTTTCTTTTGAATTTCTTTCCAATTCTTATCGTATGTTATTCCAACCGCTAATGGATTATACGGATGGCCTGCTGCATCAAGAGGCATTGTCTTCCACTGACTTGGTGATGTCATTGTAGTTAATGTTTGATATTGTGCTTGTGTCATAGGAGAATCTACACCTAAAATTTGAACTCTTACTGCCGATGTATTTCCTAATTTACTATAAAATTCTGGCAACTTTCCTTCTTGCTTATACACTTTATAAATAACAGTTACTTTATTGTACCCAGCAATAGTTTTTCCTCCTGTGTATAAATACATTCCAGAACCTTTTGCCCAGTTAAAATATGCTCCATAAGGGAACATCATCCAACCAAAAGAAGATACTTCAATATAGTCTTTATTCGATCCTTCAATAACCTTGCTTGTAGTAAATCCATTTACAGAGTGTTTATCTTGTGCAGTCTGCGTTCTCATACATGTATCTGGGAATAAAAATACATGGTATTGAGGCGTTATTGTTGGATTGAAAATTCCTGTCATATAGTTTCCTACAGGTATTCTATACCAAAAATTTAAGTGGCTGTAATAATTGTATGCTTGCGCATCACTCATCTTAGCAATTTGAGGACTCGTTGGGTAAACAATTTCTAAGTAAGTCTTTGCGTAACTTGCCGCTACCGCACTACCTGAACTTACCGTTGCTGGTGTGGCTGCGAACGCGCCAACTCCACACGCTAAAGCTGCTACTAATAACGTTGATTTCTTCATTTAACACTCCTTGAAATAATATTGTTGTATACCATAGTTTATCAATTTTACTAAGAAATTTCAATAGATTTTCGTATTTGTAGCCTTTTAAATTTATTTCTGATACAATATAGAAAAAATTAGGAGGTCATTATGAAAAAAATAATTCTACTCATTACCCTTTTCAGTTGTTTTACTATGTCACTTTTTGCCAATACTTTTACTGCTCCCATAGCTAAAAATGCCACATTCATTATCAAGGGGCAAAACGCTTCAGTTAATCCTGGAACGTATACGGTAAAACTCAATTATCCACTCTTTTTCAATGGAAAAAATCCTGTTTCAGATCTCAATACCCCCATTCTAGCCTATATCTCAGAAACTATGAAAGATTTTTCTTCTAGTATGTGCGATGATATTACTACACAACTCACGGGAATTACTGCAGGAAACGGAAAATCTGAGTATACTCTACAAGGGAATTACAAAGTTCTTGTAAATGGGCCCCAAGCACTCTCTCTTCAACTCTCGTATTATCAGTTTACAAACGGTGCAAATGGAAGCAATGTTTTAAAAAGCTTTAACTTCATCAACCAAAATGGCACTTACTCTCTCATCAACCCTCAAAATCTATCTAAAAGCAGTAAAAATATGATTTGCGATACGGCTTATTCTGCTATTAAAGCAAAAAACATCTACCCAACAGATATTCTCAGCGACTTAAAAGATAATAAGTATGTCCGTAGTGAACTGATTAACTCCATGCTCTTTGAAACAGATGGCGTTCATTTCTTTGTAACCCTTGTTCAAGTCAATGGACCTGAAGAGATTACCATACCTTATTCAAAATTTCCACAATTTTCTAAAAAATAAGGCAATTTGCTAAAATATGTGAACTCATAAGTCATTCTGCATGAAATTGCTAAAGTCTAGTATTTTAGAATAGAATGAATGGATCCCACGACTTTGCAGGTCGGGACATCAGTACAAATTAATTGGAAAACCGCTATAAAAGAAAGCGTAGCTTTTTCGGCTACGCTTTTATCATCTCTATAAACTTATCTATGGTCTCAACTCTGTTTCTATTCAAGATAATTTCTCGTGCTTTTTTCAAAATTCTCTCTTGAATTTGAGCTCGCACCTGTAAATCTTCTATTCTATCTACATCTCTGTTATGAGCGAGTCCATGCATTCTACGCACCATCGTTGTTCCTGCAAACCCTACCATATTGGAAAAAAGTTCCTGCAGATACACATTTAAAAAAGATTCGCTCATCAATTTTTGCGTGGATTTCAAATTTACCAATTCTCTGAATTTTTGTGAAAAAGTTCCCCATAACGCTTGAATAACACCTTTAACATAGTGTTGATAGGCCACTTTTTCTTTCAATTCTACCCCTTCCCACGAGTAATAGTTAATGATAAGATTGCCTATAAGTTTTCCTATATCAAAAGCTGTTGGCCCATAAAATGAGAACTCCGTATCAAAAACAACACATCGCTCGTGTGAACCAAATAGTGACCCTGTGTGTAAATCTCCATGTAAAAGCGACTCTGTACTGTTTAAAAAGAGATATTTTAATTTTGTTACCTCTACTTTAAGTTGTTCATCTCTCCAAAACTCACTTTCTAGGTACATTTTTAGTTCAGGATTAATCGCATTGCTTTTTGCATCATAATAGGGGTCGGTAAAAATAAGCTCTTCTGTGATTTTACATAGTTCTGGATTGCTGAATTTTTCCACCATTTTTCTCTTCTCTTCTCCAGAAAGATAAAAATCTGAACTGTAAAATGCCATAGAGGCTAAAAATTCACCTACATCTTTTGATAATGTTGGAAACTGTACCCCTTTTAACATCTCATAACGCACCACTTGCATTGGAGCTAAATCCTCTAAAATCATCACCGCCATCTCTAAATCTTTAAGCAAGATTTTAGGGACTTTTCCTGGAGCACACCTGTTTTGAATTTCCAAACTCTCTGCTTCAATTCTAATTCTGTCGACCGTTAATGGCCAAGAATCCCCTACAACCTTAAGATAAGGGGGTGCTTGCTTTACAATAATAGAGTTCGATGTGGATTTTACACGAAATACAAAATTTAAATTCCCATCCCCTATCTCTTCTACCTCCATTTTTTCCTCACTTGAATTAAAAAATCCCTTTGCTTTACAATAACTTACACAGTTTTCCACTGTTAAAACATACTTTTCCATTCTCATACCCTTTCAAAACTCTCAATATTACCTTCAACCACATAAAACAGAGGATGCAGTGTTGGCGCACTTCTACAAATTTCAAGATATCTCCCCCTATCACGCACCTCAAGTTTAGCCAAAAGATGGTTAAACTCATAATCAACTTGCCCTTTAGTTACTGAGAGCTTTTCTACAGGAAAGTAGCAAACTTTACTCTCATCAAAATTATACCCTCTATGTTTTGCCTCTTGCAATACTGCGTATAGATAGGAATTTATTGTTTCAACAGGGTTGTGTGTTGACTTAAACCTCTCTAGCTGTGGATGATTTGTATATCCCTTTGTCTTGCCTTCTAAAACGTGCTTTGCCAAAAGCCCCTCTCTCCAAAGCGCCACTAACCCTTTTGTATCAAGTAAGCTTGGATGTAAACTCCAAATTCTCATACGCCTCCTACAAACAATAAAATTTTACACAAACATCTTCGCTCTGTGTCTTTTCGACCAAAGCTTAAGAAATCTACTCTTTTAATATCAAAATCATAGATTCCGCTGTGGTTCACAACCTGAATGACAATTGTGTTACACGAACATCTTTTGCACTACTCCAGTATCTTCTCACTATTTTCTATCAAGTTTTCATCCATACTAAAAAAATCTATTCCACTCTTTTAAAACTGATATATATTGGTTATATTGCCGTTTGCCACTACATCTCTCGCAATATACCCTGTATAGGTCGAACTCGCTCTTGTAGGGTCATAAATGGCATTCAAGACATTAGCTAGGCGCATCCCCGCAACATAAATTTGCTGCTTTGAGCTATTTTCTACAAACTGGGTATAGTTCTTATCATTATAGATTACA
>Ga0247840_10008505_pt1 | contig 13725 bp, 12 predicted proteins | sample LaCruzMarch2015__FD_192404 | JGI IMG/M metagenome (GOLD analysis project Ga0247840, IMG submission 192404) | Freshwater microbial communities from meromictic Lake La Cruz, Castile-La Mancha, Spain - LaCruzMarch2015_17m | ecosystem: Environmental > Aquatic > Freshwater > Lake | place: Spain...
GGCAGCTTGGTCCAATTTGAAGATTTCGGTAACCACAATGCTTTCAGCCTTCTTGACAATTGGAGGAGCCGGATCTGCTGCTTTAATGATGACATCCAGGGAACTGCGGCCGTCGCTTTGGCGGGATTGATCGCAGCCAGCAGGGAGAGCGGAGTACCCCTTCGTGAGCAGAAGATCGTTTTCATGGGGGCCGGGGAGGCGGGCACAGGGATCGGAGAGCTGTTCGTCAGCGCCCTGGCTGAGGAAGGGGTGGGCGAGGCAGAGGCCCGACTGCGCTGCTGGTATGTGGACTCACGCGGGTTGCTGGTCAAAGATCGGGGAGATAAAATGCCCAAGCACAAGGTCCCATTTGCCCATGAGGCAGAACATGTTGCATCCCTCGCCGCGACCATCGAAAAAGTTCGCCCAACTGCTCTTATTGGCGTCTCCGGGGTGGGCAGTTCATTCACGTCCGATGTATTGCGGTCTATGGCTGCAATCAACAGGAATCCGGTGATCTTCGCGCTTTCCAATCCAACTTCGAAAGCCGAGTGCACGGCAGAAGAAGCGTATCAGCATACGGATGGGCGGGGGATTTTTGCCAGCGGAAGCCCGTTCAAACCTGTTCAATTCGACGGTCGCACGATCCATCCCGGTCAAGGGAACAACGTCTATATTTTTCCGGGTGTTGGTCTCGGCGCTCTCAGCTGTGCGGCGGATCGGGTTGACGACTCGATGTTCCTGGCAGCTGCCCGCACTCTTGCAGGAGAGGTCACGCCAGAGGATCTGGCGCGGGGCAGCGTCTATCCTCCTTTGTCGCATATTCGTTCCGTCTCGTTGAAGATCGCAATAGCAGTCGCGGAGCGGGCCTACGCGCTGGGCTGCGCCAAGCTGCCGCGTCCGGACAACTTGCAACAGCATGTGGCGAAAAAAATGTTTGTGCCCGATTACGTTCCCTATTGAGTCATGGACAGCTATCAGCGGACAGAAAAACGCTTCTCTTCACTTGAGATTGCCGAAGGACAAACTGTCACCTTGGTCGGTGCCAACGAGCTTTGCGTGAACCTTCAAGCCGGATCGGAGGCCGGCGGGGTGACTTTTTCTTTGTCATCAATGGCACGGATCCACTCGCGCCATACGGCAACGAGCAACGCCATGAGCACCGGCCCGATGAAAAGTCCCACGAGGCCCATGGTTTTCACCCCACCGATCAGACCAAAAAAGGTTGGCAGGAATGGAAGGCGGATGGGGCCACCCACAAGTTTGGGTCGCAATGTCTTGTCCACAATAAAAAGCTCAATCGAACCCCAGGCAAAAAGCACGATGCCCGCGAAAACATCCCCCGTTGCAACAAGGTAAGCGGAAACCAATGTAAATGCCGTGGGAGCTCCTCCAGGCACAAGCGCCATGACTCCAGTGAGAACACCGAGCGCAAAGGCAGAAGGAACCCCTGCAATTTTGTAGGCAATACCAAGAATAATCCCCTCACCCAGTGCAATAAGGGTCATTCCGGTCACAGTTGAACTTACTGTCGCGGGCACGACACGTGAGAACCGATGCCACCGATTCGGGAGGATGTATTCGCCGACCCTGTCCAGTTGACCAACCAGCAAGCTGCCATCTTTATAAATGAAAAAAAGTGTAATAAGAATAAAGACCACGTTCAGAAGAACGCTCAACGCCCCGCTCCCGGCCGCGAGAACCCAGCGTGAAATACTCCCGAGATTTTGGCCGCTGGCGATTTGAACGATGTCACCAAGGGCATTGGGCTCAGAGAGATTTCGCCGCCATTCCTCCGCCAATCTCTCTCCAACCATTGGAAAGTTTTGCACCCAATGAGGAACGGGAAGCCCCCGCTGACTCGCTTCCTGGAGCCAGTCAACCATCGTGCGGACCTCCTCGACCATATATGAAAGGAGTAGAGCCAGAGGAATTACGACAACAAGCAGGACCAGGCCCAAGGCAAGTGACGCTGCAAGCGCAGTGTTCCCGCGGCACAGAAGGACAACTCGAGTATAGAGGGGCCAACTTGCGAAACCGATTACCAAGGCCGCCAAGACGGGAATTAAAAACCCATGAAAAAAGTAGATGGCAGCAACCAAAAGGAGGAGGACCATCCAGCGGACAATAGGATTTACGGGAAACAAATCGCTCATGGACTAAAAATCACTCATTCCGAACTGCCGTATCCGCTTCATTTGTATTTCACCCATAAATTGCTGCCTTCAAGAACTCCCGGAATGCTTTTCTGTCAAGCGAAGCCTCAGAAGCTGATCTGCATTCCGATTTCCACCACGCGATCCGGGGGAAGATGGTAGAAATCGGCCGGGGACGTTCCATGTTTTGACTGGATGGAAAAAAGGCCCATTTCCCAATTCCTGAGATTGCCGTGAGATCCCTTCACCAAACGTTCGCGGCTGAGAAAATAGGTCACCTCCTGCGGTTCAATGGGAATGCCAAGATCCCCAAAACGGGTGAGAAGACGCGGAACATCAGGGACGTCCATATATCCATACACCGCGGTAACCTGGTGGAACCCATGGCCAAGGTGTCTGATGGAAATTTGCTCGTCATCCGCCTCCATATAGGCACGAAGTTCTGTTTTAATTGTCAGGATGATAACGGTTTCGTGAAGAACCTTATTGTGTTTAAGGTTGTGCAGAAGGGCGAGAGGCGTGGTGTCGGGGTTCGATGTGAGAAAAACCGCGCAACCCCGAACAACCGTCACAGTGGAGTGATCAAGACTTTCGAGGAATAGATCCAGGGGCAATAATGATGGTTTGATTCGCTCAAACAGTGCAGATCGCCCCTTTTTCCATGTTCGCATCAAAATAAAAATGATTGCCGCCGCCATCAGAGCAAACCAGCCACCATTCGGAATTTTAACAAGATTCGCGCCAAGAAAGCCGAACTCGATCACAAGAAAGGTCCCACCCACTGCCAGGCTTATAGCGGGGTGCCAGTTCCAAAGGCGGCGTGTTACTGAGAAGAAAAGAATGGTCGTGATCACCATCGTCATCGTCACTGCGATGCCGTAGGCAGAAGCCAAAGCTCCGGACGATCGAAAACCAAGGACCAATGCTATACAGCCGATCATCAGCGTCCAGTTCACCTGGGGAATATAGATCTGACCACACTCATCACGGGAGGTATGACGGATTTCCAAGCGGGGACAGTATCCCAGTTGAACCGCCTGCAACGTGAGAGAAAATGCCCCGGAGATCAGTGCCTGTGACGCTATAACTGCGGCGGCCGTCGCGAGACCAAGCATGGGAAAAAACGCCCAGCCGGGAACGGCTGCGAAGAAAGGATTTTCAATTGCCGTGGGATCACGCAGGACAAGGGCACCCTGGCCGAGATAGTTCAAAGCAAGGGCTGGCAAGGCAAGGCTGTGCCATGCGAGCGAAATCGGGCGTCGACCGAAGTGCCCGAGATCGGCGTAGAGGGCCTCGGCCCCGGTCACGGCCAGGAACACGGAGCCGAGAACCAATAAACCCGATGGCCCGTTCGTTGTCAGATAGGAGAATCCCCACGATGGATCAAAGGCCAAAAGCACCCGTGGCTCGTGAATCAACTGCCAGATTCCGACAGCGGCGATCGAGAGAAACCAAAGACTCATCACGGGACCAAAAATCACCCCGACGTGACCTGTCCCTATCTTTTGTACAACGAAGAGAAGAAAAAGAATCAGGATCGCCAATGGCATCACCAGGTGGGAGAGACTTGGCACGACGTATCCCAACCCTTCCACCGCACTCAAAACCGAGATAGCTGGAGTGATCACCCCGTCGCCATAGAGAAGTGCTGCACCGAAAACACCCAAGGTGGCAAAAATGGTGGCTGAATTTTTACCAAGGGGTCGCTTGCTGTCGGAAGTCAACAATGCCAGGAGAGCAAGGATTCCCCCCTCGCCTTTGAAATCGGCCCGAAGAACGAGCATGATGTATTTTACCGAAACTATCAGAATCAAGGACCAGAGGATCAGGGAGAGAATTCCCAGCACGCCAGCCTCCCCAAGAAACTCATTGTGGCGGGAGTGAAAGCTTTCCTTAAGCGCGTAAAGCGGACTTGTGCCAATGTCGCCATAGACGACACCCAGCGCACCAAGCGCAAGCAGGCGGAGCCGCTTTGGATTGATCTTCCCCTGAGGATTCACGACAAATTGCTTTTGGATTCCATGGGTTGCGAGGAAGGAAAGAGAGCTGCCACCCCAAATGTGGCCACCGTTCCAATCAAAACATAATACGGCCAGGCAATCGCAGGCCACCACGCAGGCAGAAACCAACCAAAACTCCATTGAGAAGGGATCACCCGGCCGCTCAACAACTGGACGAGATCAATTGCCGGAATCTCAATCCGGCAAAACACCAAAACGGATACTATGCCCAGCATCATCGCGACAACATTCACACGATCGTTACCCCGGTACTTCGTCAAAACCCCGAGCAGAAAAACCCCGAGAAGACTGCCATAACTGTATCCGAGAATGCCGAGGGCCAAGGGAATGATGGTGATGTTAGTCCTCAACACCGCGTACGCCGACACAGTGGCGACGCCGACCATGGCACCCCCGAAGAACACCGTCGCGACTCGTGCGGCAGTGACCGCGGATTGATCCGACGCATTTTTGCGGGAGAGGTACGGTTGATAAAAGTCCCTTACAAACGAAGTCGCCAGCGCGTTCAGAGCCGCGGAAGTGGATCCCATCATTGTCGCAAAAACACCTGCAATGATAAGGCCGCGGATTCCAATTGGCATCTCGTGTACGATATAATGCGCGAAGACCTCGTTTGTTGCCGCCGGGAGCGAAGGATCCGGATGAGCATCGTAGTACATCCAGAGCAGGATTCCGACTGCGAGAAACGCAAGCACAATGGGGATATCGGCCAGGCCGCTTGCGATAAGCGAAAGGCGGGATTTTGCGGTATTCTCAGCCGTTAACATGCGCTGGACCATGTCCTGATCGGTGCCATGCGTGGCCATCGTGAAAAACGTGGATCCCACAATGGCTGCAAACAGCGTGTAAGGCGACTCCAACATTTCCCCAAAAGCCTGACCAAAGGGTTTGCCCGCATCCCAACCCGTCTGGAACATTCCAGCGCCGGGGCTGGTTGACACGACGTCCATAAATCCACCAAAACCGCCCGGCACCTCCCTCACCAAAGCATAGATGGCAAAGGTGACGGCCCCGAGCATCAAACACGCCTGAATAAAATCAGTCCACACCACCGCCTTGATGCCTCCGACTGCCGTGTAGAAAGTCGTCAGAACGGTAACAAAAAGAATCCCCCAGAAATAGGTGCCAAGCGTGACCTCCACTCCGGGATACAGGTATCGCCAGATCACCACAAGAATGACTCCTCCGAGGTAGAGACGAACTCCAATTCCCAGGACACGGGTGATGAGGAAGATGGCGCTGGCTGTATTGCGTGTGCATGGTCCGAACCGAAGTTCGAGATACTCATAAATGCTCTGAACCTGGTGCCGATAGTAAGGCGCAATAAAAAGCCAGGCGATGATGACCCGTGCGATGACTGTCCCGATCGCCAACTGGGCGTAGGAAAAGCTGCGTGTCTTGAATCCCTCGGCCGGGGTTCCAAGAAAGGTTGCAGCGCTAGTCTCGGCCGCAATAATTGAAGCGAGGACCGCCCACCATGGGATTGACCGTCCGCCCAGGGAAAACTCGGAAAGGCTCTGATTGCTACGCCCTGCCCACAATCCAATCCCCACGATCACCGCAAAATAAAGCGCGATAACGGCAACATCGATAATCATAGCGGAGTTTGGACAGGGGCTTGTGTTGCGGACAGTAAAGCGAAAATGAAGCAGGAATCGATCCCGCCGAATGGGCCCCGCTTGGTCGTGCCTGCCGCGTTCACGCCATTGTGGCAATCATTGCCTCGGAGACAGAGTGGTTGAGGGGATCACCCGCCAGGTATTTGCGAAGCTCGCCGGCCATCCATCGACCCATGCGGGCGATCTCGGGGCCAACACTGCCTGCGGCGTAAAAGACCGCCTCCAAACAGGAAACCAACTCGAGCAGGTTCCGATCGAGCTTGGGCATGCCCCATGTGGACAAAATGATTTGTGCCCCGGCGAGATCCCCGGCCCGATTTCCAAGGCAGGAAACGTCGATGTCGTCGCCAAGGATCTCAACCAGTCCGGAAATCTCCCGGCGTGTCTCCGGTGAAAACGCCGATTGAAGGTGGGTTGTCGATCCAAGGTATACCGCTTTTTTCATAATTTATCCTGCACTTCCTGCTTCGGGAGAAGAATTCCGAAGGCTTCAGAGAACAGGGAGCAATAGACATCCCATTTCATCCGGTGCAACCAGCCCAAATCGAACTGGACAGGATCAATCCATCGTGTGGAACAGAATTCTTTGTTTGGGACATCAAGGCTCCAACGTTGTGGAAAGTGTTTGGTCGTTTCGGCGAGGAAGCAGGTCTGTTCCTGTCCCAGGAACTCATTCTTCCGGATGCCCGGGCCAAAGAGATACCGGTAAGGGCCGTAGGATGCCTTTACAGCGTACCTCTCTGGAGGGATGCCAAGTTCCTCCATCACCTCCCGCTCCAAGGCCTGCAGCGGGGATTCACCGGACTTGATCCCCCCCTGGGGAAATTGCCACGACCCCGGGAAGTCTGTGCGCTCACAAATCAGAATGCGGCCTTCAGAATTCCGCAGAACCAGAGCGACATTGGGCCGAAATCCAGACATCCCTGAATCCAACCACAGGCGAGGTGCGCGGGCAATGCCGGCTTTGCTTGAGAAAGCGCTACACAGTGACCAAACTCAGCCTGATGAAACCCATGATGGGCAGTTCAAGGTGGCGGGCATTCCTTGCTCTGCCGGTATTTCTGGTGGCTTGCGCGGCAACAACTCCGCCCCCGAACATCGTTCCTGCCGCTTCAACAAACGCCGTTCTGCAGTGGGTAACCCCGGAGGGCTCGACGATTTTCGATGCCGTCTTTGCCCGTTCGTCGGACGGGGCGGTCGCCATGGATTTGTACAAGGGAGGTCCGGCTCGCATTGCTGGGTTCCTGCTTCTGCCAGACGGGCGCGCCTGGGCAACAGGAACAGAATCGAAGCGATTGTGGAGCGGCAGGCGCGAGTCAGCTCCTGCAAGGCTGGGACAACCGCTCGCGATGGCAGCCCTCTATGCAAACGAGGAGGAGCTGCCCGATGGAAACCGCGAGATCCATTCTTCCGGCATGCGCACGGCTGTCGAAATCCGGTCCGGACGGCTCCGCAGTGCGAGTGTGGCAAGCATGGATACGCCTTCCGTTATCAGCGCAAGCTTTCGCTGAAAATCAGGCGAGGGAGTGAGGTGCCCCCGCCCGACGCATTGAATAGTCGCATAAACCTTGGCGGCCTGATGGACGAGGGCGTCCATCCTCCTTTGGCCCGCAGGACTCAGGCGGTGGGAAACGAAGACGCGTTCTTATTCCCGCTGACACACGAGCGCAGCCAAACTCCAAGCAGGACAAGGAATTTTTCCGCCCGCGGGAGGGAATGGCGGCTGGTCAGTACATCGAAGCCCTTCCTCCGCATCTTTTGCAGGAGACGCCAGTAGACGGCTTTCATGATCTCTGCCGGGAGCAACGCCTTGCGATCCATGGTTAACACCAGATCCCCGGCTGCCTTGAATTCGGACTCCGCATAGGAAGCAAACTCCGCTGCCAATGCCAGAAAGTCCCCACTCTCCTCCCCCTTGCATATCCCCGCCGGGTCCACCCCATGCTTTGAAAGCAAATCGCACGGAAGGTAGACGCGCCCCAGAGCCCGGTCCTCGGCGACGTCCCGCAGGATGTTCGTGAATTGAAGCGCGTACCCGAGATGCAAGGCGTAGACTTCACTCCTCGGGTCGCGGCAGCCAAAGATACGGATGCTGACAAGCCCCACCGCGCAGGCGACTTTCCAGCAATAGGCCCTCAAATCGTCCATTGTCAAAAAGCTCTGAGGCAACACATCCGACTCACAACCGCTCAGAATTTCGAGCAGGAGGGAACGCGGAATCCCGTAATCCCGGATCACTTGAACCAACTCCCCGGGCAAACCAACTTCCGATTCGAGCGCTTCGCGCCAGCACTGCAACAAGGCCATGCGGGAATCGGCAGACAGCGAGGGATCGTCGGCAATGTCATCGATGGCCCGGCAAAACCGGTAAAAAATCAGAGAGGGTTCCCTTCGGTCCGCAGGAAGGCAACGGAGCGCAAAAGCCAGGTTGGAAGACTTCGTCGAAGCGGGCTCGGCGAGATGGATCATTGGATCACGATGTCACCCGAGACTCTCCCCCGATCAAAGTGAATAATGCGGTGCGCAAATCGCTCCAACCCCGCGGCCCCGCCGGCCCAAAGCACACAAACTCCAAGTTCCTCTGCAGCCCTCCGTGCCAATGGTAAGATCTCGTCCTCAAGCCGGGGTGAAATTCCCACAAGAATCCTAGGACCATGGACGAGAGCCCTCGCCAAGGCCGCCCGGGAGGATTCCCGCGGCCCCAGACGCCCGGCAAGACAATCGCAGAGGCCGGCCACGCCGCAAAACTCAAGAACCTCGAGGGATCGCTCCCGCGCAATGGATGGATCTTCTCCCCGAATCCGGAAAAGCGGCATCGCCACATTTTCGATCACGGTAAACGACGCCAACAAGGCCGGCTGCGAAAAGAGAAACCCGAACATCTGGTTCCGGAGCCGGGTGAGTTCGCCCGACGCTAGCCCGGCAATACGATGTCCGGCCACGGTCACTTCCCCGCCGTCCGGTGGCTCCAGGAGCCCAAGGACATTAAGCAACAACCCCTTCCCGCACCCGTCCTCGCCTGCGACCCCATGAACCCGGCCGCCATCAAAGCAGGAGGAAAACGGCTCAACCACCGAGGCCCGCCCATTCATCCAGACCTGCCTTCGGCAAAAAACCCCCTCACACCAAAGAAGATCGCCTGGCTCACCGGTCAACGCTTGCACTGCACCTATCCAACGCACAAACTCCGCCCAAGGACGAGACCTTCCATGCGGAATTTTTAATGACCCTCGCGAACCGACTGACCATTTCCCGGATTCTCCTTATTCCGGTGTTTATTCTTTTTGCCGTGTATTATGGACGGGGAGTCGCCGAAGGGAATCCACTGGAATGGCAGCGGATCGCGGCGATCCTTGCTTTTCTCATTGCCTCGGTCACGGACGGGCTCGATGGCTGGGTCGCCCGCAGGTTCGGCCAACGTTCGGCACTGGGAGCCGTGCTGGATCCCATCGCCGACAAAGGCCTGCTCCTCTCAGCCATCATCACGCTCAGCGTCTGCGGCTGGCCGATCAAGTTTCCCCTCTGGTTTCCGGTCCTCGTCATCACACGGGATGCCGTCATTCTCCTCGGCTGTGTCGTTCTCAAACACCTGAACGGCACCCTGGAGGTCCACCCCGCTTGGAGCGGAAAAATCGCGACAGCTCTTCAGATGATGGCCATCGCGTGGGTTATGCTTCAGTTGGAGGGCCACACCTTTGCGATCGCGGCTGCCGGCCTCTTCACTTTGATCAGCGGCGCGGAATACATCTGGCGCGCAATCCCGCAACTCCGCCACCACGACCACCCGTAATCCGGCGGGAGCGGGAGCCACGAGTAGGCTTGTTGGCAAGAGGACCCGGTGAGAAATGGCCACCAGCGCCGCCGGATTAGAATATTTTTGCATTGCAAAATAAGGCGGGCTGCTTCCAGGTCAGGTCCACGGGGCTTGTGCCCGGAGAGGAAAATGCCGACGTATGGCAGCCATGAGCTTCCGAACCTTTCCTGACTCGAAAACCGAGACCCTGTCATAGCGATAACTTAAAACAAGAGCTCCGGACCTCTCAGGATCGGGCCACAGGCAAAGCTCGACCGCGCGGGATTTCGACAAGGGATAGCGGAACCAAGCCACCGGCGATCCCTTTGGGCGCAGAAGAAAGGCCTTTCCGTCCGAAGGTTCGAAGCCGATTTCACGCAAGTAGCGGTCAACTTCCTCAACCGAAACACGGGTCTGGGCTGGGCGATCCCCTCGGAAAAACTCCACCGGCACGCCTCCCGATCCTGACGAGGTTCCTGGAAGAAAATAGAACGTCGGAACGGCAATGACGATGAAGGCCAACAAGCCCAAGGCCATTCGGATTTTTGTTTTTCCCGAAATGGGATTCTCGAAGACCGATGTGCGTTCCTGCAGCGCCGGCTGGCGCTGACCGAGAAATGCGATCGCGGCGCAAATCAGGAACGATGCAAACATGCCCGAGAAGAAAGCCAGCGTGAAGGTCGAGCGAGCTGCGGAAAGCTTCTCCACGGGCATGAAAAGAACTGGCAGAAAGATCTGGCACGGACTTCCCAGCGCCCAAAACAATGTCACGCAAAGCGTGATGACCGTCAGTGGAACCACAAATAACCTCACATGAGCCGCAAAATGCCTATTTGCTTTCATACATGCGATCAGACCGATGATGGCGATCAGGTTGAAGGACCAGTTCTTGATTCCCGGTGAGGCAAAAAAGTGCTGATCAAGCAGGCAAAATCCAATCCCCGCCAAGATGACAAGAGAAACAGAAACATGGCCCAGGACCCGAAGATCACGCACTGTCAGAATGAGCAGCAGTGTCATTCCCACAAAGGCTGCGAAAGTCATCCAGGCGAACCAAAACCTGCTGTAGAACTGAGTGCCCTCGCGGCCCCCTACAAACCCGGCACCAATGTTGACGAGCACAAATCCGATCCCCAGCAAAAATTCACCCCATCGCAGCCCTTTTGGTGTTTGTTGATCCATGCGAAAAGTCAGCACTTTAATATCCGATCAAGTTGGATATGAAAAGATCGGCGACGGGCTGCGAATGATTGATTGGCAGTCGCTTGCCGTATCGTTGCTTCCGGTATTGTTTGAGGTAGGACAAGCCTGTAACGGGGTCCTTTTCATCGAAAATTCCCCCAATCCCCTGTCCATTATGTGACGCATTGCAAAAAACAATGGCATCGCCGAGGGCCTCCATCGCAAGATGAAGCTCATTCAACGCCGTGCCTACGGCTTTAAAAACTTTAACAACTACCGCCTGCGCGTCATCGCTCAGTGCGGTTAACCATAACCATCAACAATGAGCCTCATCCCCATTGTTGATGGTGGAGAGCCGAAAAAGGGGAGAGCGGGTGAAGGGACTCGAACCCTCGACATCAACCTTGGCAAGGTTGCACTCTACCAACTGAGTTACACCCGCGAGAGATTGAATATTTATGCCCAGCCGGGGGGCGGCGTCAAGGCGGCTTCTTAAAAAAGTTCACCTCATCCGGCGGGAGCCGGAGCCAAGGGCAGGTGTGTTGGCAACGGGACCCGATGAGAAACGGGTGCCAGCGCCGCCGGATTAGAAGATTTTGCTGCGCAAAATGCAGGCTCACAAAGGCGGAGTATCGACCTTCATGGATGCATTGACGCTATCTCCACCTCCATTTTTATTCCCGCATTCCTTCCCTTCCTTTGAAAGCCTGGCCGTTTTTGCAATCCCGGTCGTTGCTTTGCATCCGCTACGGCTCATCCGTTGCAGGCGTGAGACCCGCATCCTTCCGGGTGGTCGTTTTCCGATGGATTTGCCCGGCAAGGGAAATTATGGAACGGATGAGGCTGTTCCGGGGCACCACTCCGCCAGGAACTTGCAGAGATCCGCCTTGGTTTTGAAGTGCCGGAGGGAAAATCCGCCGAGGAGAAACCCGAAGCCGGGACCGTAGGCCGACCCATTGACAACGCAGGCGTCGGTCGAACAGTCGCGGATCTGGGTGAGCGCCCTGGCAATGGCTGTATCACGATCTCCATCCAATTCGTACTTCCAACCAACAATCCGGGCTCGTGGAAAAAGGCCGCGCAGAAGGGGAAGCACCTTCGGTGCGGGCTGCAACACCAGCTCAAGGCGTTCGGTGGAACTCGGAATCTTCTTCACAGCCGCCGGGCCCGAGACCTCGAAGTCGCAAAGAGCGGCCGCGTGGAAAAAACAATCCCACGACCCGGCTTCCCGCCGGAGGATTTGTTCGAGGGATTGGTTCGTGCCGAATGGCTCGACTCTCACTCCAGGCGGTGCAGGAAAAGTTGCCCCTTCTCCCCGCAAGCAGAGCACCTCGGCTCCAACGGACCGCAAAGCAGAGCTGAGAAGACTTCCGAGCTCGCCGGTGGACACATTGGTGATCCGCCGCACCTCGTCGATCAGAGTGTGGGCGGGGCCGCATGTCACGATGGCCCTCATTGCGGTGGGAGCAGTGCGGTTTGCATGGTCGGGTGAGTAAATGGCATTCCGGCTGAAGTCTCGGGTGACAGCGGGGCCGTGCGGTGATAACAAAACGACTGCATGAAAATCCTGATGGCGGCAAGCGAGATTGATCCCTTCGCCGAGGGGCCGATTGGACGTGATGTCACTCAACTGGCAGGGGCTCTCCGGAGGCTCGGGCACGAGGTGGACTGCGTAACCCCCCTCTCCCGCCGGGTCCGTGAAGCTTCCAGTGCCAAGAGGACCCGCATCAAATTTGAAATCCCACTGGGTATGGCCCGGCACAGTTGCGAAGTTTGGGAAGCCAAGGCGAAGGAGGGCGGAAGTGTCTACTTTACGAGACGCGACGAATTCTTTGACCGCTCGGGCCTTTATGGCAACGAATCCGGTGATTATCAGGACAACGCGGCCCGGTTTACTTTTTTTGCGAAAGCCGCCGCCGAGCTGGCCCGCCGGTTGGAGACCCCGCCGGATCTCGTCCACGTTCACGGGTGGCATGCCGCCTTGGTGCCGGTTTTTCTTCGGGACACGGGCGCAGCGATCCGGTCTGTGCTCAGCCCGCATGGACTGAACTTTCAAGGCAATTTTTGGAGCACGGACTTCGGCCTCACGAATCTCCCCGGATCCTACTTTTCTGCGGCGGGGTTGGAATTTTATGGGAGCATGAACTTTCTCAAAGGGGGCCTTTTGTTCGCCGATGCCATTGTGGTGCCCGGTGAACTCTTTGCGGCTGCTGCCAAAACCTCCTCGCACGGCTGCGGTCTCGAAAACGTGCTCCGCGAGCAAGCCGCAAAGATCCGAGGAATCCCGGATCCTGCGATACTCCACGGATGGGATCCTTCGAACGACACTACTCTTCCAGTTGCCTATTCAGCAGTTCATCCTGCCGGCCGCAGTGTCAGCCGAAAGGCCTTCGCCGAAGTCAGGCGATGGGAGTCTGACTCCCCATCTGCTGTGTTCCTTACGGATGCCTGCGAGGACTTTGCCCTCCTTGAGACAGGCCTGGACCGATTGCTCCAACGCGGCTTCAACATTATAATGTTTGGCTCCACGGACCCGGGCATGCGGCGGGCTGTGGAGCTGGCAACCCGAACCCATCCGGGACGTTTCGAGCACCATGAGACCTGCTCCGATGCGGACGCCCGCGCTGCGCTCTCCGCATGCGACCTCTTCCTCCTGCCCGGTCCTGCCTCCCCCACTTCACCATGGCTGCCGCGGGCCCTGCGCTACGGCTGCGCTCCCCTCGCCTTCCAATGCGACGGGCTCCCGCAATTGGCCCTCCCCTACCGGGACGGCACGGGAAATGCCTTCCTTTTCCGGATCCTCTCAACCGACGCCCTTTCTGATGCCGCACGTGCCGCCCGGGAGGCAATCGAATCCGGCGGCCGCGACGCCCTGGCCCGTGCCAACATGGGCATCGATTTGTCACCTGCGGCGGCAGCTGCCGCACATCTGGAACTTTACGCCGGCTTAACTGGAAAACCACTCTCCTCCTAAT
>Ga0247840_10008510_pt1 | contig 13719 bp, 9 predicted proteins | sample LaCruzMarch2015__FD_192404 | JGI IMG/M metagenome (GOLD analysis project Ga0247840, IMG submission 192404) | Freshwater microbial communities from meromictic Lake La Cruz, Castile-La Mancha, Spain - LaCruzMarch2015_17m | ecosystem: Environmental > Aquatic > Freshwater > Lake | place: Spain...
GGCGACGGGCACAGCGAAATCCACCTTGCCAACAACCTCATCATCGAGAACGGCATGAATTTGTCGATCTATGGCGAACATTGCACTTCGACCGCTGACGTCGCATCGGGCACAACGGACCGGCTCTTTCTTGCCTCAGTCTATCGCCCCAACGTCCTTCTGGCCGGACGCCACATTTCCGTGTGCAACCTTTCAGCCCGTGGCACCCGTTTCGTCGGCGTGGAAATCTGCGGCCAACACATCCGTCTCAATGGCGGACTGGTCGGCCCGATGGATGACCCTCTCCCGTGCGATGAGCCCGGCGCAATACGTCCGGCTCTGGGCGAGTGGGGCAGAGGTTCCGGAGAGTTTTTCGTTGATGGCGATTGTCGGATCGGCATCGCGGTCCTGCCCGGACTCACCGGCCCCGGCAAAACCAACACCCCTGCGGACGTGAGCATTGAGGGCGTCATGATCCGTGGCTGCCGACTCGAAACGGAAGTCAGCCCTTCGGCTGAACGGGTAACAGTCGAAAGCCTGCTAGCAGCTTGTCGGACTTAGAATCAACGCCATACTCTGGAAAGGGAATCCAAGGAGAAAAGGGGTGGCCCAGCCAGACAAGCTGCTAAAGCTTCCGCTGCGCGGAAGGAAAATCCCACTTTTGTGCATGGAGTGAGGAATGCTCAAATCCTCACTGGGTTCCGGAACGCGAAGTTTCCCTTCCGCGAAGCGGAATTTTTAGCAGGATGTCGGGCACGCGAGCAGCCAACCTCTCAGGACTTGGAAGAAAAATATGTGTCGGCCTTTCACAAGTCCGACAGCCTGCTAGATCACAAAGAAATTCATTGACCAACCATATTGACTGGTCATAATGGTCTTATGAAGGTCAGCTCCGTCGAATTAAAGACCAGGTTGGGTCATTACCTGCGAGAGGTGGAGTTGTCCGGGCAATCGATTGAAGTTTGCGTGCGGGACCGGCCCGTGGCCATTTTGATGGCACTCGAAACCGTTTCTGTCGCGGAAGGGGAGGGAAAAGGCAACGATGCAATCCGGGAGAGGTTGGCACTGGAACGTGTTGGAATGTCCGTTGAGCCTTCTTCGGTGCGGGGCTTGCCGCCTGATATTCGCCCTGCCTTGGCGGGCGATGGGCGCTCTGACATCCCCACGGTTGAGACGATGCGCGCAGAGCGTGATTGGTGATGCTTGCGTTTTTCGACACCAGTGCGGTGGTTCCGCTGCTGCTTGTTGAACCCCATTCGGAGAGATCCCGAATATTGTGGGAACAAACCACGCAACGTTTCGGTTGGCAGTGGCTCCGGGTGGAGGCGGAGGCAGCCTTGGTGCGAAGAAAGGCGACTCCCGAAACCTGGGCGTCCTGGCGGACACTAGAAGCAGCTTTTCACTGGGTCGAGCCGCCCCCGGGCTGGATGAAGCCACTGAGAGAGTTTAATCGGGGGATTGGTCTTCGTGCCGCCGACGCAGGCCACCTTTATGCGATGGAACAGTGCCAGGCCGGTATTCCGCAACTTCAACTTATCACTTTCGACCAAGAAATGCGTCGCGCAGCAATTCACCGGGGTCTGGCTTGTTTGCCTTCGGGCGATGGATGAGGCTGCCTCTTATTTTGCCCAGCAAAATCTTTCAACCTAAATCCCGCAGTTGAAAAGCAGCGAGGGGTGAGACCATTTTCAACCACAACCGTAGGCGAAGCCGAAGATGGACGGCCACTATTCGTTTCAACGCCGCCGTGAAAGGACACGGAGAGGCACGGATGAAGAGGATAAGAGGGATCAGTTGGAGACGCGTTTGATCTGAAGCCTGGCATATCGTTACAGCAGCCGCCATTTCTATGGAACCTCCCACTTACAATTATCCGTGCCTATCCGTGCCCATCCGTGGTTCTATTGCTTCAGAAAATTCAGCTCTTCCACTCACCCTTTGGGTGATCTTTGCTCATTGGCTCATTCTTTCATAACCCGCTCATCTTCATGCCATTCAAGACATTCGTGGTGAATCCAACTGCGGTTTATAGTTTTAATCCGGCGGCGGAGGGGGGAGACCGTTTCTAACCGGGTCTCCTTGCCCATACCGCCACCCTTGGCACCGGCTCCTGCCGGATTAGGATTACCGGCGCGAGTTGGCGCGGATTTCGGTGGCAAAGGGGGTTTCGGCCCGGGAGCGTCCGCGCGAGACGATGTCAAAGGTTTCGACATGGGCACAACCGCAGGCAGCACCGCGGGGTGCGTAATCAACTTCTTCGGGAGTCAGGATGACGGAGGCGTGAAGACGGGTCCAATCCATCTTTTGGGACCAGAAGCTGGATACGTCGATGTGCGTTCCCCACGAGGCATGGGCATCGCCGAACATGCCAACCATTGCGTCGGTCCAATGCAGGAGCATGCCCTGGTAGCCTTGTTCGACAGCTTGCCAATAGGCCTTTGTTGTCAGGAGGGCAGTGCCGACGTGTTCCATGTCGACCATGATCATTCCATGGACCAGAATGGCCTCGGGGTTTCGTGCCAGGATCAGATCGGCAAGTGCTTTGACCGGGCCGGGGTGTTGATGGGCGGTGAGGATGGTGGGAGTATCGGGACCGATGTTTCCGGGTTGGGCGCTGCCGTAGCGCACCTCATGTTGGACTCCCTTGTCGTCGTAATAGTGGCGTTGTGGGTGATCGAGGTGAACGGCTTCGGTGTTGACTGCGGCAGCAGCGGCGGCGGCTTCCCGCTTGCGGACGGGCATCATCTCGTGCCATGGCGTGTTGAACCGGGTCAGTGAGCCGTCGGCGTTCTTTGTGCGGAATTGGCCCGACATGTTATTTGTCGAAAGCACGTAATCGACTTCATAACCGAGGTTGAAGTATTTCAGGACCGTGCCGCCGACGTTGAGTTCAATGTCATCGGCGTGGGCACCAATGGCCATCAGAGCACGATTGGTGCCTTCGGAGACCGGTTTGCGGAGTGGGTGGGACGGATTTTGCATAATTAGGATTTGAGCGGTGAGGGTGTGGCAAAGGCAAACTTTGTTGTGATGCTTTCCTGTGAGGGAATGCTGTTGAGAGCGCCAATGGCAACAATGGCGGCTACCGTAATGGCAAGAAATGCCGGACTGTAGGCACTGACACCGCCCGCGCCGGCGTGTTTCATCCAGCCAATGCTAAGTCCACCGAGGAGGGGAAAGAAGCCCGCCAGCAAGCCGGATCCCGCGTAGCGGAGCGTAAAATACTCGGTTCGGTCCCGACGGGGAACAATATCGTTATATAACATACGGACGAGGGCAATGATGGTGCCGTTCTGGAAGAATCCAAAGAGAAAATACGCGGCACAGGCGGACGGAACGCACCATGAACCGAGGAGGGGAAGGAGGAGCCAGAACAGGGGCATAATACCGAGCGCCATGAGGAATCGTGGCAGGATTCTGCGGCTGCCAAGCCGGTCAACGGCTCTTCCGTTCAAGGATCCGGAAATGATGATTCCAGCCATTTGGGCACCGCCGAGCAGGACAATTTGCGTGTCCGGGATGCGTGCCACAGTAAGGAGGAAAACAGGCATGAGGCCGGCGAAGAGCGCGGTGATCCCAAAGACCAGGCCTTCGGCGAGAACGTAACTGCGAAAGCTGGAATTCCGGGCGGCTCGAAGCTGGCCCTCGACAAACAGCCGCACGGACCTCCGGCGTCGTGGCGTGTCTCCTCCCGGGAGGTGCTTCGTTCCAAACACACCCGCCAGCGCAATGAGCGGAAATACCACAAATGCAATTTGGAAAGGCAGCTCGGGTTGCCAGTTGTGGGTGGTGGCGTGCTGAATCAGCAGGGAGATGGCAAGCATCCCGGCAACGGAAACCAGCGCGCTAAAAATGACCGCCTTTCCCTGCACGCGTCCGCGAAAGGCATCGGGGATAAACTCTTTCATCCATGGATACAGGGCGGTTTCGCCGAGAGATCGAAGCACTCCGAATGCGGTCACGCAGGATACGACAAACCAAAAACCCGCCTGCGGACCCCATGCAGCAAGAACGATGGGAGCTGCGGCAAGGGCTATGACAAAGAACTTCCGGATTCCGTGAAAAATGAGAAATGCGCGCCGGAAGCCGGTTTGCTCCACGAGGCCGCCGGAGGTCAGGGCGACGAGCTGGATGAACGGAAAGAGCGAGACGACAAGACCAATGCGGGCGGCATCCATGTTCAAGGTGCCCAGGTAGAGCACAAAAAGGCTGCCACCGAGCGTACAGTTAAAGAAGGCGATATTGGAGGTGTTTTGCAGGTAATACCAACCGAGGTAAGCTGGCGGTCGATGGGCGGTTGCCGCCTGAGAAATGCCGGGTTTCATGGATAGGGAAGGGTCCGGGAGGGTGGTTTGGCACCGCGTGGTCGGGGAGGCGCGAGGGATGATCGTTTCAGACTTTTCGGCGACTCCCGGCATCTTCCGACGGAATGTCCTTTGCGAAAGTCAGGCATCATTCGCACAGGGTCGATCGGCAGGGGAATGCCGCCAACGATATCGACCACCATGCGGGAAATTCGTGCCGCGATGCGGCGGAGCGGTGGCATGTAGTGCGCAATGTCGGGAGAGATCCAGCGGAGGAGTTCGTCGTAGTCGCGGGTGATGATGGAGGCGTCGGCGGGAATGCTGCGTCCACGCTCGAGGAGATAAGTGACGAGAGTCGTGGTGGCAAAGCTCTCCATGACAAAAAAGGCGGTGGGTGCGCGGGGCCCGGCAGGAAGTTGTCCGAGCTTTTGGATCAGGCTGTCCCGGGAGGCCGTGCAGCGGATGATTCGGCAAGGCTCCGGTTTGTGGTGGGAATTGTTGAAGGCTTCGGTGAAGCTTTCTTCGGTTTCGATGTTGCCGGCGTGCCGCGCCTCGGGAACGATCCAGACCGCGCTGCGATGTCCGTTTCCGAGAAATATTCCGGCAGCGTGGTGGCCGATGGATTTGTAATCAACATCGATGGAGGGCAGCGGAATTCCCGGAAAGACTGAGCCCAAGGTGATCGCCGGGAGCGACTGCGAACCGAACCAATTCTGAACTTCGCGCGAGCACGTGAGGAGGACGAAAGCCTTGTACGACCCGCGTTCTGCAAGATGGTTCAGAGCGGCGGCGGGTCGCTGGGTTCCAAACGCCGGATGAGTAACAATCTCCAGATCGAGTCCCTGTTCCTGAAGGACGCGCTGGAGGTAATCAACAAGGAAGAGGCGGTTGCGACTCAGAAGGTGCAGCGGCAGCTTCGAGACCAGAGCGACGCAGGATCGTGCGCTCGAACAGGGAATGGCCGGTGCATCGCTGAGAATGGAACTGCGTTTGCCCGGGTTGATGGCAATGAAGCCTTCACGGGCGAGAATTTGCAGCGCCGCCCGCAGTGTGGGCCGACTGATCTGAAGGAGCCGGCAAAGCTCGCGCTCCCCGGGAAGGCGGTCATCCCATGACCCTGCGAGGATGCTCTCGCGGATGGCGTTGACCGTCTGAGCGATGAGATTTGGTCGCTCGGGTTTTCGAATCGGGGAAGTGGCGACGACCGCAGACATCCAACCTAATCCGGCAGGGGCCGGTGCGAGGGGCGGATTTGGTGGCAATGGGACCCGGTGAGAAACGGCGGCCATTGCCGCCGGATTAGAAAATTTTGCTGCGCAAAATGTGCGGGAGTTTGCACCTGCCAAAAGTGCGTGACAGGCTCCGAGCAAAGCGGGACTGGGCTTCGGGAAACAACGATCACCCTCCGACTGTCCATGGCGGGGATTCAGCCGTCAATTGCTTGGAAGAGGTCATTGGCGCTTACCAGTTGGTTTGCATTTGCAAAACTCCATGCAACTCATTGGTGTCATCACCATGATTTCGAAATTGCATCCAATTACCGGGCGTTGTCCCATTTTCCGGCGATGAGTCCTGGTTTGCCAAGTGGTGGGTGCCATCCTTTGGGCTGGCTGCGGGTTGCTTTGGGATGCTTGCTGTGTGTTCCCGGGTTGATGCAGGCGGGGGATTTCCGTCTTGCTCCGATCTTTCAGGAACACATGGTGCTGCAACGGGACAAGCCTTTGCCACTTTGGGGGGTGGGAACCCCCAACGAAAGCATTGAAGTGCAACTGCACGATCAAAAGAAATCCGGGACGGTGGATGCAGATGGGAACTGGCGAGTTATCCTTGATCCGGAACCCGCGGGCGGTCCGCATCAACTTGTTGTCAGGCAGGGGAACGAGCAGATCGTTTTTTCCGATCTGTTGATCGGTGATGTCTGGCTGTGCAGTGGACAGTCCAACATGGAATGGCAGGTCAGCCGCAGCTCCAACGCGGCGCAGGAGATCAAGGAAGCGGTGGATCCGCTGCTTCGATTCTACACCCAGCCCCAGCAGGCAAATTACCATCCGGTCAGCAACCTGAAGGACACAGGAGGGAAGTGGTCGGTTTGTTCTCCGGAGAGCGTGGCTAATTTCTCCGCTCTCGGATATTTTTTCGGTCGGGAGTTAAGGCGGGATCTTGGCGTTCCAATCGGACTGATCAACGCGAGTGTCGGCGCGACCAAGCTTCAGGCCTGGATGTCGCGTGAAGCCCTGCAGAGCGATGAATCCGGCCGGGAGAAGCTTGCCAAATTTGACGCATTGGCCTCCGATCCGGAAGTCGCCAAACAGGTGGAAGCTTTCCGTCGCACCGGAGAACGTGCGAATATTTTGACCAAGGAAGTCCGGGACGCTCCGTCGGACCCCTGGATGCTTTCCACGGAGGACCTTCAGGGCTGGGCACCGCTGGAGCAATCGCTGCCCGGTGCGGATCCCTCAACCGGTGGAACCCAGGAAAGCATCGCGATGGAATTGCGGCGTACGGTGAAAATTCCGGAAGCATGGGATGGCAAGGATGTTGATATTCTGCTGACCTTGAAAAAGGGAACCGCCCTGGGCGTCTTCTTAAATGGCCATAAGGCGGAGTATGTTTCCGGCAGCCGGGCCAACCCCCTGTGGATCTATCGAATTCCCGGTTCGCAAGTCCGGGCGGGTGACGGGGTCCTTGCCATCCGGTGTTTTGCGCGGCAATACGACAAGACCTGGCGGGAACTGTTCGAGCAGTCGGCATTGGGCTTGCCGGATACAAACGACCGGCTGGCGCTCGCGGGAGATTGGAAGGTGCGGGTGATGGAACGGTTTCCCTTTCTGGGGGAACCTCAGCATCCGGACGCACTCAGGGCCACCCTTACCGGCGCATTTAACGCGATGATTCATCCTCTGATTCCCTTCGGTATCAAAGGAGTCATTTGGTACCAGGGAGAATCCGACAGTGGTGGAGCGGGGCTCTACCGCCGCCTGCTGCCTCTCATGATCCAAGACTGGCGTCAGAAATGGGGCTTGGGAGATTTCCCTTTTCTCATTGTGCAACTCCCAAACCGGGGAACTGCGCCAACATCCCCTGACGAACCTGCACCCTGGGCATTTTTCAGGGAATCCCAGGCGGATGTGGCCAAAGAGATTCCAAACTGTGGGCTCGCGGTCACCATTGATATCGGCATTGCCGATGACTTGCATCCGCCAAACAAGCAGGACTTTGCCAAACGTCTGGCACTCACTGCCCGCGGGGTTGCCTATGGGGAAAAGATTCCACACCAAGGGCCGGTTTTTCGGGCGATAAAAATCGAAGGGAATCGCATTCGCATTTCCTTCGATCACGCCGGGGGACTGTCTCCCAGGGCGGAAGGCCCGATTCAGGGATTTGCGGTTGCCGGGGACGACCAAAAGTTTTTCTGGGCAGAGGCAAAGATCGAGGGTGATGAGGTGCTTGTTTCCAGCGACAAGGTTCCCAATCCGGTTGCCGTGCGCTATGCATGGGCGGGCAATCCGGAGAACGCGATCCTGATGAACCGGCACGGACTCCCGGCCATGCCCTTCCGATCGGACAATTGGTAACCCTTACTTTGAATTTTTCGGGCCGTCGCTTTCCTTGTCGATCTCTTCCAGCACGGCTTTGTCTGCAACCGATATGTTTCCCTCGACCCTGCCGTCATCAAGGACATTCACCGTGCGGTCCTCGAGGTCCCGGAACATCTGTCGGAGGTCAATCACTCCGCCGATGAAGAACCAGATTGTTGTTACGACAGCGAGAACTCCGGGAATCGCCAATGAAAAGATGAAGAAGTAATTGCCCCACCATTGATCGGGCCATCTCTGAAACAGATTCCATGTCACGATGATCAAAAAGACGCAAAATCCAAGCACGAAGGAATGCAGGAAGACACTCCAGGTAATCAATTTGTCACCGCGCGTATATTCGTTGGTAATGCCGATGAGCCTGTTAAGAACATTTTTCCATGTCCAGGTACGGTTGCTCTCGACAAAGCCGTCGATATTGTATTTTCCGCGGTGGAGCATCCGGTCGAGATTGAACGGTTCGCGGCAGGTCAGGAGGGAGACAACCACATAAGCCGCCACGCTCAAAATCATGGCCACAAAACTGATTTCAATCGAGTTGATAGGAAACTTGTGCGGGTCCATTTCCCAGACGACCCATGGATGGAAGGGCGAGGACACGGTTTGGAGGAATCCGCCCACAGGGTCGACCCAATTCCTGCCGTCAAGCCAGGGATAGACGACCGTTGCCCAGCTTCTCTGGATGATAATGCCGCCGATCATGATTCCAGAGCCGCTGATAAGAGCCGCCCATGCGCCCTGCGCCGTCCCGAACCGCGTGTAGAGCCCGCCCAGAACGACCGCTCCAGCGCCGGCTGCCCAAATGCCATACATGATCCTGATGAACAAGATGACGAAATCCACCTGAGACATGAACAGCGAGCCGCAAAAGAAAATCACTCCAACGCCGACGGTGACCCAGCGGATCATCCGGATGTGTTGAGTGGGCGTGAGGGGCCTTTTGATCAGGGGGAGAAAAAGGTCCTGGGACAGTGTGAGTGAGGAGCTGAAGATGCGTCCGTTGTCGGTGGAAATGATCATCAGGATGATCAGAAGGCAGAACAGACCCATCAGCCCCGGAGGCAGGATCTTGCGCATGACAGAAGGCAGCATCTGCTGGTGGAAAATGGTGCGGAATTCCTGGACTTTGCCTTGGAGGTTCGCGTCGGGATGGGCCTTGGATGTCTCGATAATCGTATCGATATACGGGGTATCCAGGTTCTTGCTCTGGGAAAGGGGAGCGTCGACGCCGATCGTGTGATTGTGCGGCGGAATGGCTTTGTGTTTTGCGATGATTTCCTCCCTGATCTGTGGATCGGAGATGATTTCTGAAACGATTTTTTCGGAAAGATCGCGGCGGCTTTCGGTGGCTTTCTCCGCAAAGTTCCTGTGATTCATGAAGACAATCACGCTGACCCCGATGAGGAGAAACAGTATCGTAGAGAACCCGCCGCGCCACGAGCCGAGAATGCCCGCCATTTTCTGTTCGTGGGGACTCTTCGCGGCGTTTCCGCCTCCCCCGGCGCCAGCTCCGATGCCCCGGTTGAGAAACATGGTGAAGATCCCGACAAAGACCATGAAGAGATTGAAGTCCCGTAGATTCTCGACATCGTAGGGGTTGATAAAGCTCTCCCCCGGAGCGCGGTCGAACATCACCGGCATGATTTCGTTGTTCCACGAGAATTGTTGCAAAAGGAAAAACACGAAAATGGCGAGGACCGGATAGGCGATCAGACCTTGCACCGTGTCGGTGATGACCATCGTTATGCTTCCCCCTGCGAGGATCATGAAAATGGCGAGCGAAAGGCAAATCAACATGACCACCACAAACGTGGAGATCTGGAATCCGAAAAGCGGGAAGGTGAGGGGGAGATCGAGAAAGTAAATAAAGAAGCGGCCGGCGAGGGCAGGCAGGATCATATTTGCCAACATGTCGGCAATTGCGCGCAGGGTGGATGCGAAAATGCGCAGCCTGCGGCTGTAGCGCATCTCGATGAACTGCCCGAACGACATCGACTTGGTCTGCCGGAACCGGTAGGTCACGAATCCGGTCAGGGAAAGGAACATCCCGATCGGAATCGTAACCGCCCCCCAGAACCCGACAAGATACCCCGTCTTGTAATGCGCCTCGACGTAGCCGAGGAGGGTCACGACCCCCAGTGCGTTGGCAAGATCCTCGACGCAGAGCACATAGCGCCCGCAGACACGCCCGCAGGCGAGAAAGTCCGTCACGCCACGAACATACTTCATCGTGTAAAACCCCATCCACACGATGAACACGAGGAATACACCGACAATCAGCCAGTCGATCAACCCCATCCTGTCATCTCCAATTGAATAGAAATAAGATTCTACAACCCAATTTGCGCCGGGAGAAGAAAAAACTCAGACCGGCGGATTGCGGCTCCGATTTGAAGCTCCCGGCCTGCACTTGTGGACCGCGGCCTACCAAACCGTCCACCCGCCATCGACAAACAGATTTTGCCCTGTCACGAAACTGGAGGCATCGGATGCCAAAAAGGCGATGGGTCCTTTGAATTCTTCAGGTCGTCCGACACGGCCCATCGGAGTGCTGGATTCAAGGCGGCGGACGAATTCGTCAAATTTGGAAACATCTTGCGCATAGGCACCGGCATTCGGGTTTGGGACAGGTCCCGGGCTGAGTGTGTTCACCCGGATTCCATCTTTCGCATAATAGACGGCGAGGTGGCGGGTGACCTGCGCGATTGCGGCCTTGCAGGCCTGGTAATTCAGCGGATTGGGTTCAAAGAGCCCTTCATAGACCGCGGGGTATCCGGTGACGGAGCCATACATGCTTCCTACATTTATAATGCTGCCGCCACCCTGCCTGCGCATTTGAACTGCCGCGTGTTTTGCCGTGACCGTGTAAGCGGAGGCCGTTTCAAATCCCTTCTGCATCGTTTCGAACGATACCTCGTCAAGAATGCAATGGCAGCCGCGGTGGGCGCAGTTGACAAGGATATCGAGCCTCTGGAATTCGGATGCCGTCTCATCGACCAGCTTCTGAATGCAGCCTTCATCCATCGCATCGGTGCACTTGCCCACAGCCTCAAACCCGCGATCCTTCAGCGAACACACGTAAGCCTCGAGTCTTTCGGCGTCCATATCGACCACCGCCACGCGAGCGCCCATTTCCGCCAGTGCCTCGCAGATGGATTGACCAAGCCACCCGGCCCCTCCCGTGACAATGGCGGCGCGCCCCTCAAGGTTGAACAGGGATTGGCAACTTTTTTTCAATTCGGATGGGATCTGCATTTTGTTTTGTGGGTTCATGTTAATCCGGCAGGAGCCGGGGCCACTGATAATTTTGGATTATAAATTCTGAATTCTTGATTTGAGACACCGAGCCCTACTCAACGGCCAAAGAGCTCTCGCCCAACATTCCATTGAGCCCCACAACCTGAAACCAGCCTTCTCCGCAGCTCGGGCCGGTCATTCCAAATACAAAATCCAACATCCATAATCAAGCTGCTTGCCGCCGGATTAGAAAATTTTGCTGCGCAAAATGAGGCAGAACGGAGCCACCATTGGAGAACAGCCATACAGTCCCACCGGCAGGGCGGGTTCGCCGACCCCGCCCATTATTCAATGCAGCCAGCATCACGCTCTGCATTGCCTCGGGAAATCTTGCGTATTTTGAGACGGATTTCATCCTAAATCCCGCAGTTGAAAGGGTGACCTGAGAACATTTTGCAACCACGGATGACACGGAGAGGCACGGATGAAGAGGATACAAGAGTTCAATTGGAGACAGGTTTTTAGTGAGTTGTTCGTGGTTGGTGAGTATGGGATTCTTTTATCCAAGCATCCGTGTCTATCCGAGCAATTTGCCAACAGGGAAGAGACTTAGTAGTGGCTGGCTGTGTCGCTTCGCTCCGCTGTGGTTCTATTGCTTCAGAAAATTCAGCTCTCCCACTCACCCTTTGGGTGATCTTTGTTCATTGCCTCATTTTTTCATAACCCACTCGTCTTCATGCCTTTCAATACCTTCCTGGTGAACCCAACTGAGATGTATAGGTTTATCGGTTGGAGACCCCGTTTGCCAACATGCGATCAAGCACCGGTTTCATTTTTGCCAGCCAGCGTTCGTAGCCGGGCTGTGCGACGTGCAATCGGTCGGGCATGACCTCTTTGCTGATGCTGCCGTCCGGTTCAAGCAAGGCAGGTCCAACATCGAGAAAAGCAACCTTATCCGGATGGGACGCCGCAAGGGCACTCAGCCGCGTATTCAGATCTGCAATGCGCGCATTGATCGGTTCTGTTATTGATGCGCCGCGGGGAAGGACTCCAAGCAGGAGGACTTTGGCATTTGGTGCCTTCTCCCAAATCGAAGCCAGCAACAAGTCCATTCCGGCGGCAATTTCGGCCTCTGTAAAATCATTCGACAGGTTGTTGGTTCCGATTAACAGAACCACCACCCGCACGGCTGCCTTGTCGAGGCTGCTGTTCTGAACCCGCCAGCGCACGTTCTGCACCCAGTCGCCCCCAATGCCGAGATTCACCGGGTGGTGGGCACCGAAATGTTCTTCCAACATTTCCTGCGGCCATCGGGTCGTGATGGAATCTCCCAGAAAAACCAACTTCGAATTCTTTGCCACCAGTTCGGCGTTCATCTGCTCGTGTTTAGCCTCATAGGCAGCGCTGGTTGCGTCCGCTGCAAATTGTGGCATCACGGCATCGATCGGTTGCCAGATAATGTTTCGGGGCGGTTCCGGCGCGTCTCCGGAAGGCCGGTCATCCAAAATATACCTGAGGCGTCCCCCGCCAACAGCCGCCCCCTCCGTCGATCCCGGGCCGACTGCCACCCGCACAGTGTCGCCTTTTTTGAGCGGTCCGAAGTTATGCTGAAACAATTTCGGAACCAAGGCCTTCTCGACCAAAATCTCCTGCACGATTCGATCATTGAGCAGAATTTTCAGCGACAGCGGATTTTTGATTGCCTTGTTTTGAATGTTGCCGTGTTGGAGCCAGACGTCGCCTTTTGAATCTTCGGGCAGCGTGAAGGATGCCACCGCGTTGCGAATCGCCCCGTCGGCGTCCCGACTGCCCAAGGCAATCCCTCCGGAATTCACGGATGGCCGGTCAGATCGCAGGGTGCCTGCGGAGTCTGGAACCCCGCGGCCTGCAAAGCGTTTTCCCCGAGGCCCCTCAGACCAGACTTCCTCCATTCGGGTATAGCTTGAAACGTCGTTCAAGGCACCTCCTGCATTCCACTCAAATTTCCATGCGTCACCCGGCTCGTCCTGCTCGGCCGCCGTTCCAAACGAAGCCAGAATTTCCGCACGAACGGATCCTCCGGATGCGAGCAGCCATCCCAGACCAAATCCAATACAGGCGACTCGCGGTAAAAATTTCATCCCGTTTAGGCTAATCCGGCGGGAGATGGTGCAAAAGGCGGGATCGTGGGAAAATTATCAGGATGAGCAGAATTCAGCGGAAGCGACTTGGACCAAGAAGAAATGAGCAAATCTGGGTATCGCGTCGTGTAGTAAAAAGTCACAGGTAACCAGACTCGACGGACGGCGGCGGAGCGCCATCCCTACCATTGATTGGGTAGGGATGGCACTCCGTTGCCGTCCATTGCTTTTGCATTAGTATCGTCTGTTTTTTTCAGAGAGGAGGTGACACGACCCAATCGGAGCATTCCGGCGGTCATTTTGGACCAGGATGGTATCAAAACATCCTCTTTATTGCTTGCGGCGCGGACGCCGCAGGAAGAGCAGGCCGCCCAGACCCGCGAGGAGGGTGAGTGTGGTCGTCGGCTCGGGGATCACGTTCAGAATGAGGTTGTTGCCGGAAATTTCCAGGGTCGCATCGAGCCCGGAGATTGTGCCATTGGC
>Ga0247840_10008512_pt1 | contig 13717 bp, 9 predicted proteins | sample LaCruzMarch2015__FD_192404 | JGI IMG/M metagenome (GOLD analysis project Ga0247840, IMG submission 192404) | Freshwater microbial communities from meromictic Lake La Cruz, Castile-La Mancha, Spain - LaCruzMarch2015_17m | ecosystem: Environmental > Aquatic > Freshwater > Lake | place: Spain...
TGCGGCCGGCGGCAAGTCCTCGCGACCCAGGACAAAGAAGCGCGTCGCGTTCTCTGACGAATCCTCGATGCCGACATCCAGGACATCCAGCCCATAGGTTTGCCCGGCGAGCGCGCTGGCGATGGCCGCGGTGCCTGGTTCAGGATGGGCCGCCAACTCGCGGGCCGAGCCAGCGGTATCATAGCCGGGGACCGCCTCCCAGCCGCGGGTGCGCAGATAACGCTCGCATTGGGCCAACGCCTGCGGATGCGAGCGCACGCGCTTGATGTCGGCGGCCGCCATCCCCGGCGGGACGAGCAGGCAATGGCGCACGCGCAGTTTCGCCTCGCCGATCACGCGCAGGTCGTGATCCAGCAGCAAGTCATAGGCCTGGTTGATCGAGCCGGCCTGGGAATTCTCGACCGGCAGCAGCCCGTGGGTGGCCCGGCCTTCTTCGATGGCATGGAAGATATCCTCGAAGCTGTGGCAGGCCAGCGTGCCCACGATCGGCCCGAAGTGCTGGTAGATCGCTTCCTGCGAATAGGCGCCCGGCTCACCCTGATACGCCACGATCGTCTTCGTACTGGGCGTCATGACCGGCGCAGGCGCCGGGGCTGGTGGTTCAACGGGCTGAGCGGTCCCGGCCGGCATCGCGATGATGCCGCTGTCGGGGGCCAGGTCGGGCCGCAGCGAAACCGCCTCGCGCAGGTAGCCATGTTGGATCGCTTCGATCGGGCGGTCGGTGTTCCAGTGGATGAGGACACGGATGCAGCGGGGGAGCGCGCCGGGGACGGGGATCTCGACGGTGTCGAGCAGCGGGACCTCGGTCCAACCGAGTTGCCGGGCCGCTCGGGCCGGGAAGGTCGCGTTCAGGTCGGGCGTGACCGAAAAGAGGATGCTGGCGATGTCGGCGGGACGCAGCTCGTTGGCAGCCGTCAGCCAGCGGAGCAGTTCCTCGGTGGCGTCGAAGATCGCGATCTCGGTGTTGTCGGCCGCGGTCGTGGCGCCGCGGATACCTCGGACGGGCATAGTTCTCCTCCTGGATGAGATTAACAAAAAGAGCGTGGATGCTCGCTTGGCGAGAGATCCACGCTCCGGTTCGCTGCTTTGACGATTTCAGGGAGGCTCAGGCCGCCTGTCCCTCCCCCGGCACGCGTGCTTCTCTCCGAAAGCTCGGATAATAATAGCTGCTAAACGAGAAGCTGCGCTCAGGGTTGCGGTTGGTATTCATTAGCCTATCCTGACAGGGATATTACCACTGGTCTGCGCGGTTTGTCAAATGTGCAAACGGCGCACGATGATGTCACACGCGGCCAAACATCCGCGCCAGCTCCGTCGCGCTGACATGAATCATCGTCGGCCGGCCGTGCGGACAAGTGCGCGGCGAGCGGCAGGTTTCCAGCCGGCGAATCAATTCTTGCATCTCGGCCAGGCTCATCACCTGCCCGCCCTTCACTGCCGCGCGCTTGCAGATGAGGGTGATCAGCGCGGCCTCGTGCGTGGCGCCCACCACGTCGTCCGCCTGGGCCAGCCCGTCCACGATCTCGATCACCGCGGCCTGGGGGGTATCCTTGCTCAGGATGGCCGGGAGGCTGCGGACAAGATAACTGCTGCCGCCGAACGGCTCGATCGTGATGCCCAGCTCGGCCAGCGTCCCCAACTCCTCGGCTGCGACCGCCGCCTGCTCCGGGCTGAGGTCGAGGACGAGCGGCTCGAGCAGCGGCTGGATCGCCAGCTTTTGGGCCGCGCGTTCCGCCAGGAATTGCTCGTAGAGCACCCGCTCGTGCGCCGCGTGCTGGTCAATCAGATACAACCCGTCCGGCCCCTCGCAAATGACATACGTCGCGCCGAGCTGGCCGACGACGCGCAACAGCGGCAAGAGCGCCGGCCGGCCCCGGTCGTCGGATGCCGCGGGAAAGCCGACCGCCGGCGTCCCATCCCCTGTCCCCTGACTCCTGACGTACCCTGAGCTTGTCGAAGGGCCTGACTCCTGCCCCCCGACTCCTGTCCCCTGCGCCAGCCCCCCGCCGGCAAACAGCCGCGCCTGGCCCGCGCCGGCATTCAGCAGCGCATCGCGGCGCTCGGCCCAGGCCGGGCCGCCAAACGGCGCCGCCCGACCTTCGTCCGGGGAAGCCCAGGCCGCGGGCGAACCTTCCGGCGCGCCGCCCAGGCTCACCTCCGGGATCGGCGCGTGATCCACCAGTGCGCGGCGGACCGCCCGCTGCACCGCGGCGTACACCCGGCTGGTCTCCCGGAAGCGCACCTCGGCTTTAGTCGGATGCACGTTGACATCCACCTCCGCGGGGTCAATCTCGATGAAAATCACCGCCACGGGATAGCGCCCGGTCGGCAGCAGCGTGTGATACGCCTGGATCACGCTGTAACCGATGGAGGTATCCTGGAACCAGCGCCGATTGACGAACAGCGTGATATAGCCCCGGTTGGCACGGTGCAAGTTCGGCGCGCCAACATAGCCGGAAACACGAATAGCGGATGGCGAATCAGCGAAGCCCAACTCATCCCCCCGCGGCTCCCCAGCTTCGCCGATTTGCTGATTTGCCGATTGTCCGACTTGCTGATTTGCCACCTCGATCATCTCCCGCGCCAACTCCAGCCCGTACACCTTCGCCAGCACATCGTAGAGCTTGCCGCTGCCGGTGGACTGAAAGACCAGTTTGCCGTCGCTGACCAGGCTGAAGCGACGGTCGGGGTAGGCCAAGGCAAAGCGGGTAATGATCTGCTGGGTGTGGCTGGCCTCGGTGGCGGGCTGCTTCAGGAATCTCAGCCGCGCCGGCACATTGGCGAAGAGGTGCTCGACCGTGATGATCGTGCCCGGCGGCGCGCCGTGCGGCTCCTGGGTCGCTTCGACGCCCTCCACCTTGCGCAGGAGCGTCCCGATCTCTTCGGCGCGGGCGCGCGTGACGAGCGTGACCTGGCTCACCGCGCCGATGCTTGCCAGCGCCTCGCCCCGGAAGCCGAGCGTGGTCAGATGGGTCAGGTCGTCGGCGGTGGTGATCTTGCTGGTGGCGTGTCGCGCAAAGGCCAGCGCAGCCTCGGCCGCGGGGATGCCGCAGCCGTCATCCTGGACGCGCACCAGCCGGCGGCCCCCCTCCCGGATCTCGACGCGGATATCGGTTGCGCCGGCGTCGAGGCTATTCTCGACCAACTCCTTGACGACCGACGCGGGCCGCTCGACGACCTCGCCGGCGGCGATCTGGTTGGCAACTTCGGTGGGCAGGATGCGGATTGGCATGGGGGAATTGTAGCACAAAGCGGGAGAGATCGGTAAAGTAACAGGGTCGGTACAATGTTTGACAGACACGGCGCGTCGCGCGATAATAGGCTACGGTTAGCTACGTCATGCTCACCCAGGACGATTTTTGCAATGCGCCAACCTACCAACTTACCAACTTACCAACCTACCAACTTACCAACTTACCAACTTACCAATCTACCAATGTACCAATCTACCCGCTCACGCACTACTTCAACCCAAAAGGAATTTTCTCAAAATGGACACCCGACCAAACGGCCCACAAATTGCAGTCTTTATGGATTTTGAAAACGTGGCGACCTCGGCAGAGGCCAATTTCGGCGATTTCGACGTTACGGCGGTCATGGATCTCCTGCGCACGCGGGGGCGATTGCTCATCAAACGTGCGTATGGCGACTGGGGACGTTTTCATCGCTATCGGCGGGCGATGCTGGAAAACGGCGTAGATCTGTTTCAACTTTACTCCGTCGGCATGCAGCAGAAGAACCGGGCCGATGTCCGGCTGGCGATTGATGCGCTCGAAACGGTCTTTACCCGGCCAAGCATTGATCTGTACGCGGTCATCTCCGGCGACAGCGACTTCACGGAGCTGATCCACAAGCTGCGCGATCACGGCAAATACACCATCGGCATCGGGCTGCGTTCGGCCACCAGCGACCTGCTGCGCCGGGCCTGCGATGAGTTCATCTTCTACGAGACGCTGGTCATCGAGGAGGCGGTGGATATCTCCGACGAGCTGCGCCTGCCCGATGCGCGCGAACTGCTGCGCCGCGCGCTGAGCGCCGCCGAGCAGAAAGGGGAGCTGCCCATCTTCGCCGGCCGGCTGAAACAGATCATCCTGAACCTCGACTCCTCCTTCAGCGAAGCCAACTACGGCTACCAGCAATTCCGGGCGTTCCTCGAAGCGCATCCCGACCTGGTGGCGCTCGAAGAGCAAGGGTTGCAGCTTTTCGTCAGCACGCCGAAGGTTGCGCCGCCGCAGCCTGTGGCGCCGCCGCCCCTCGCCAAACCGACGGCCGAACCGGCTGTCCAACGCCCGCCGGCCAGTAGCGCGCTCACGGCACCGCCGGCGGCCGCGGCGCCTGCCGGCGTCGTAAGCCCAGCCCCGGCGCTGCCGGTCGCGTCCATCAGACCGCAAACCGATCTCGGTCAACGCTACCGCAGCTTCCTGCGCGAGGCGGGCCTCCGCATCGTGGATCTGGGCACGCGGCAGCGGGTGGCGGCCGACTTCCTGGCGACCCTCCAGAGCCGGACCGAGCCGCTATCGCTCAACGACTGCGCCGACCTCCTGAAGGATCGTTACGACGCCGAGAACGCCCTCACCCAAAAGCTGGCCGTGCCGGAGATCATGCGGCTGCTGATCATGGGCGAGGCGCTGAGCTTTGCGGGGGGCCAGGCCAGCAGCGACGCGCCGATCCGCCGGGCCGATTTGCCGGGGGTCGAGCGGCTGGTCACCGCCTGCGACCGCGTCTACATCCTGCGGCTGGCGGAGGGCGGCGTGCCGATTGACGCCGGTCAGCTCGCGCCGGTCATGTACGACGCGGACATGGGCGCGGAACGCGTGGCGGCGCTGTGCAAGGCGCTGGTCGAAGACGGCAAGATCGCGACGCAAGGCGACGGCTACACCCTGGCGCCGGCGCAGATCACCCGGCTGTTGCAGCGACCCGCGTTGGCGCTGCCCGCGGGCAACCTGGCGCGCGTCGCGCCGCCCCCCGGCGAGCCGGTCACGCCGCACACCGCCGAGGCGCTCTTCCGCGAAGGCTCAGAATTACGCCAGAAGGACTTCGCCGGCAGCGCCCAGCGTTACCTGCAGGCGGCGCGCGTTCAGTTCGACGCGCTGCGGGTCTCGCAGGCGCGGGCCGGCTTCGATGACCTGAAATGGTATCTGGCGAGCTACTGCTCGGTGAAGGCCGGCCACGCCTTCGTCACCGGCAACTACGCCGAGGCCGCGCCCTACTACCTAGCCTTCTTCGGGCTGGCGCAAGAGGCCGACTGCGTATGGCCGCGCATCCAACGGCTGGTCAATCCGATGGCGAGCTACTTCTATGCGATTGCGGGCAAAGAGCTTGACGAGCCGGTGCCGCCCAACCTGGGCCGCTCGCTGGCCTACCAGGTGGCGCTCCGCATCCACAACCATGCCAATCCTCGGGTGGCCGCCGCGTGGGAAGACTTGATGCGCCGGCTGGCCGAGGCCAACCTGGGCATGATCCGCCAGACACATCGCGAGATCACCAGCCAGGCCGGCCCCGTGGCGCAGGTGGGCAGCGAGAACCTGGCGCGCATCGAGCGCACGCGGGCGTTCCTGGCCGGCCTGATCGCCCAACACGAACAAGTGGGCGCATGAGCGAATGGCGAATGGGCGACTTCGAGATTCGCCGATTCGCTGATTCGCTGATTCGCTTGTCAACCTGCTTGCCTCATGGTATCATGCCAGTTGACTACTCGGCGACATTCTTGGAAGGAGACCCACGATGAGCATTCGCAAAGCATTGCTGGTCGGCATCAACGAATATGCCGATGCGCCCCTGCGCGGCTGCGTCAACGATGTCAAGCAGATGCAGGCGTTGTTGCAGCGGTATTATGGCTTCGAGGCGGGCGAGATCAAGCTGTTGTTGGACGACGCCGCGACGGGCGCGGGAATCCTGGCGGGGCTGGAGTGGCTGGCCGGCGGCGGGGATGACGCGGACGCGGTGCGCGTCTTTCACTATTCCGGCCACGGCAGCCATGTGGCCGACCAAAACGGCGACGAGCCGGATGGCCGCGACGAATGCCTGGTGCCCTACGATTACCGAACCACAGGCATGTTGATTGACGATCTCCTCAAGACCTACTACGACCAGTTCCCGCGCCAGGGCAACCTGACCCTGGTGATGGACTGCTGCCATTCGGGCACGATCAGCCGGCTGGTGGGCGGGACCGCCTTCCGGTTCCTCCCCGTGTCGGAAGCCGAGCAGGCGCGCATTGATGCCGCCGCGGCCAGCTATCTCGAACAGCAGAACCGCTTCATCCTGGAGAGCCTGGCCCAATTGGCAAACCAACTCTTTGGTGACGCCCTCTTCGCCAAACAAGAAGAGCTCGCCGCAGAATATCGGGTGCGCCGCGCCGGCCGCGTCCAGACCCAAGAGAACAACCTGCTGCTGGCCGGCTGCCAAAACGTCCAGACCTCGGCCGACGCCTTCATCGGGAGCGCGTTCCACGGCGCATTCACCTACTATCTGGCCGAAGCGATCACCCAGGCGAACGGCCGGCTCACCTACCGCGACCTGGCAGATCGAATCGCGGCGAAATTAGGAGCCGAAGGCTACGATCAGATCCCGCAACTGGAATATCTGGGGCAGCGCGACCAGGCGATGATTTTCCAGCCATTTGCGCTGTAGGGGCGGGTTTTCCGTGGTTGCCACGGGTTTACCGGGCAGGGCGATGCCGTGTTGATGTCGCGCCGCCCGTGGGTGAAGAAAAACCCGCCCTTACTATCGGGGGATATCCATGCCAGAGCCGCTGATCAGCGTACAGCTCACGCAGGGGGCCGACGGCCAGGTCCACGTCCTGACGATCGCCAGCCCGGTCGGTCAGCCCGAAAGCCGGGTGGCGCTGCCCTTCACCGCGCCGGCCGAACGCCAGGCGGTGGCCCAAGCGTTGGAGGCCATCCGGTTCGAGCTGCCGGCCTGGCAGAAAAGCCCGGCGGCGTTCCAGGCGCTCCAGGCGCTGGGTCTGGGCGATGAAGGCGGCTTCACCCGCGTGCGGGAGCAGGTCGGCGAGACGCTCTTCGCGGCGTTCTTCCCGCCGGGCGGCCTGCGCGAGGCGCTACGTGCGGCGCTCAACGCGGGCGAACCCAAGTCACCGGCGCGGGTCGAGTTGCGCTTCGGCGCGGGCGCGGTCGAGTTGGGCGCGTATCCCTGGGAATTGCTCCACGATCCCGCCCGCGGCTTCCTCTTCGCCAGCCGTCGCGCCGCCCTGATCCGTTATGTCACGTGCGAGCTACCCGCCCCGCGGCTGCTGACGTTGGGCGCGACCGACGCGCTCCGGCTGCTGCTCGTCACCGCCCGGCCGATTGATCCGACCCTGCCGCTGCTGCTGGACGCCGAGCGCCAGGCCATCGAAGCGGGGCTGGCCGGGCTGCAAGCCGAAGGGCGCATCCAGCTCGAGGAACTGCCGGCGGCTTCCCCGACCCGTTCCACGTGGGAGCTTCTGAGCGACACCCTGGCGACTCACGACGGGGCCGAAGCGCCGCACGTGTTCCACTTCGACGGGCACGGCGGCTATGGCCGGCGGTGCGCCCGACCGCCGGCCGGCTGCGGCCGCCTCAACGCCGCGGACAGCATCATGTGCGACGGCTGCGGCCGGCGGCTGGATGGCCCGCCCCAGGGCTACCTGGCGTTCGAGGAGCGCAACAAACGGCCGCATTGGGTCAGCAGCCGGGAGGTGAGCAACGCGCTGGCCGACGCGGGGGTGCGGCTGGCGGTCTTGACCGCGTGCAAGTCGGCCGCGGTGGGCGGGCAAAGCGTCTTCTCTGGCATGGCCCCCAGCCTGATCCAGACGGGGATTCCGGCAGTGGTCGCGATGCAGTTCAGCGTGACGGCCGACGCCGCGAAGGAGTTCACCCGCATCTTCTACCTGGCGTTGGCCGAGGCCCAGCCACTCACGACCGCGATGGGCCAGGCGCGGGCCGCCCTCTTTGTGGATGAGACCGCCTGGTATCGGCCCGTGCTCTACCTGCGCACCGACGAACGCAACGCCGAAGGCCGGCTCTTTGCGCGCAAACGGCCCCCCAAGAAACCGCCGCCCACGCCCCCTGAGCCTGTCGAAGGGCCGACCAAAACGGCACCCTTCGACCAGCTCAGGGCGCGCATGTCGGAGGCAAAACCGCCCCCTGAGCCTGTCGAAGGGCCGACCAAAACGCCACCCTTCGACCAGCTCAGGGCGCGCACGTCGGAGGCAAAACCGCCTCCTGAGCCTGTCGAAGGGCCGATCACGGGGCCGACTGCGACGACTGCGCTTTTGCGCCGCATCCTGAGCAACCTGAAAGACACCGATGCCGCCTTCGAAATCCAGACGCGACGGCGCAACCTGCTCGTGCAGCACGTGCAGGCGCGGCTGGGGATCACCGAGCGGTTGTCGTATGAGAAATTCTTCTTCCGCTACTACGATCGGCTGGATGACGAGGAGCGCTTCGACTTCCAACAAATCCGGGGCGTCACCCAGGGGACGATGCAGGCGCGCAACCGCGACACGCTGGAAATCCTGAACGCGACCCCGGCCCTGCTCGACACCCTGCCGGCGCTCGAAGCGTTACGTAAACACCTGGTCATCTGGGTGAACAAATACGATCAGGTCTTCACCACCACGCCGCAGATGTGCATCCTCTACGCGGGGGTCGAGGATGGCGTGCCGTTCCCGACCGGGATCGAGAAGCAGATTGCTGCCTGGCTGAACCCTCTCGCCCCAGCGCCCGTGCAATCTGAACCGCTTGCACCGATAATTCCAACACCGCCCGGCCAACCGTGTCCAAACGCAGCCCTGGATCGCCGCGCCTTGCGCACCGCGCTCGTGAATCACTTCAGCATCGAAGGTCTCGATGAGCTATGCGCGGAGGTGCAGCAGGATCTCAAGGATCGGGGGATCATCTTGCAGGTGAATCTAGAGATGGTGGGCGGCGAGGGCAAGACCGGCAAAATACTCAAGCTGATCGAGTATCTCGATCACCGGGGCTACCTGGGCTGCCTGGAGACGGCCGCGCGGCGGTTGCGGCCGGGGAAGGTGTAGTCCGAGCAGTGACGATTCATCCGCCAGCGTGCAGTCGCTCTATGACCCATGTCCGAATGAGCGTGGCATGTCCGACGCCCCTGACCTGCGCTAGACGCTTAACCATCTCGAGGTCACGGCGTTGTAACCGGACCCTGACTGTCGCGTCTTGATCGCGCTCGAAAACACGTTCTGAAACTTCTTGAAGCTCATCTTCGAAGTCGGTCAGTTCATGTTCGTCCCAGAATCGGGCCAACGCTTCGATCGAATCTGTTTGTGGAATCTGTGGCGTATTCATCTTCTTTGTCGTTGCCTGTATCGGCGTTGTTCTGACAATGTCATCGGACGAGCCGTCACCGGATAGCCCTTCCCATCTGGAAAGCGTATCACCACGCAAAACAAATATCTGCCGGCTTCGGTTTGGCCCAACACATAATACACGGGATTCGGGCCTTCTGCTCTTGCGGATTGCACGAATACATCGCCAAAGCAGACCTCTTCCACCTCCTCTGGGCGGACGTTGTGTAGTGCGATGTGGTCAATACGATCTTCGGGCCAAAGAAACTCCCGTATCTTCATGTAGAAATTATACTGCCATTCCGTTGATCTGGCAAGACGTTATCGCTCATGTTTCTTATTCAGTTCTCCCCCGCGCTGATACCCCATTCCCTGCGCCACAGCGGTTCGGCGACCGAGATCTGCTTCCCGATCTCCGGCGGCTGCGTGACATCCATCTCGATGCCGGCATCTTTGAGCACTTGCCGCATCGTGGCCGGATCGGAGAGCGCGGCCATGATCGCCGCGTAGCGCGCCCAGGTCGCGCGCAACGCCGGCTCATCCCAAGCGCCCCAGTAGTCCCCCTCGTCGGCCACAACCAGTTCAACCATGTACGGCGCGACGATCCGCAGCAGTTCGCACACCTGCATGTGGACTTCCGGCGAGCTGAACTGAGTCTTGGTGAAGAGATGCTCCTGGATCGGCCCGTAACGTCCCGGCGTCCCCGCGCCGAACGGCGCATTGCCATACTCGATCAACTGGCCCGCGCGGCCGAAGGTGAGATGCAGCGTTTCGCAGCCGGGCGGCAAGATGACGACCCCGCGCACATGATTATCCACCGGCTCCAGGTAGATCTCGAAGGTGCTGGTGGGAATGCCGTCGTCCGTCTCCAGCTCGATAGTCTTATAGCGTTCGCCTGTGCCCAGGATGCGCTCATCCACGACCCGGCAGGGCCACCCCAGCCGGCCGCACGCAGCCACAAGTTGGGTGGTCAGTTGGGGCAGGTCGCGCGTGTCGCGAAGTGTGCCGTGGTAGAAGATGGTAATGCCCATGATAATCTCCTTCACACCGAGGGAACCTGAACAGGTTGGTCACAGACTCTGAGTGTAGCTCAGTTTGCAGAAAGGGGCAAAGTATCAGCCGTTGCATTCATTCGACATGCCTTTGGCCCGCACCCGCCGCCTGTGCTAAAATATCCGCGCTGGCCGCGCGCGGCCAGCCAGCGAGCGACAAAGGAGCGTAACTATGCCAGGAATCACCGATTCCCTGCGTGTCGGCATTGTCGGCGCGGGCGGGATGGGCCGGATCCATACGACCGCGTGGCAAACGACGCCGGCCACGGTGGTCGGCTACCGGGACATCCGGCCGGAGCGGGCCGAGCGGTATGCGGAGTTGTACGGCGGCCGGGCTTATGACAGCCTGGACGCGCTGCTGGCCGACGTGGATGCCGTGAGTTGCACCACGCCGACCGATGTCCACTACGAGATCGTGATGGCCGCGGCGCGGGCGGGCAAGCACGTGGTGTGCGAGAAGCCGCTGGCGCGCACGTTGGCCCAGGGCCGCGAGATGATCGCCGCGTGCCGGGCGGCCGGGGTCAAGCTGCTGGTCGGCCAGGTCGTCCGCTTCTTCCCGGAATATGACCGGGCCAAACGCGCCGTGGATGGCGGCATGATCGGCCAGCCGGCCATGCTCCGCTTCTCGCGCTGCGTCTCGCAGCCCCGCCTCAGCGTGGACAACTGGTTCATTGACCCCGCCCGGTCGGGCGGGCTGATCCTCGACCTGATGGTGCATGACTTCGACTTCGCCCGCTGGGTGGCCGGCGAGGTGACGCGCGTCTACGCCAAAGCGGTTAGCGTGACGCGGCCCCAGGCCGGGGTGGATCACGCCCTGGCGATCCTGACCCACGCCAGCGGCGCGCTCACGCATGTCGAGGGATCGTGGGCCTATCCGCCCGCCTTCGCCACCGCGTTCGAGATCGCCGGGTCTGAGGGATTGCTGACCTTCGACGCGGAAACCTCCGCGCCGACCAAATTCCTGCGCCACAAGCCGGCCGATCAGACCATCCCGGAGGTGCCGCTGCCATCCAACCCGCTGTTGGAGAGCCAATACGTCACCGAAATCAAGGCGTTCTACCAGGCGATCGTCGCGGATGCGCCGGTGCGGGTGAACGCGACCGATGGCCTGGCCGCGATCCAGATCGCGCTGGCGGCCATCGAATCGGCGCAGACCGGCCGGCCGGTCGAGATCGCGCCGGTGGCGCATGAGGAGGCGACCCAATGAAGATCGGCATCTTCAGCTTTGCGCACATGCACGCCGAGTCCTACGTTCGCTGCGTCGCCGGGCTGCCCGGTGTCGAGCTGCTCGGCATCGCCGATGACGACGCGGCCCGCGGCGCGGAGTTCGCCCGACGCCACGGCACGCGCTTCTATCCCTCCTACGACGCGCTGCTGGCCGACAAACCCGACGGCGTGATGATCTGCGCGGAAAATGCGCGGCACCGGCCGCTGACCGAACTGACGGCCGCGGCGGGCGTGCATGTCCTGTGCGAGAAGCCGCTGGCGACCACCATTGCTGACGGCCAGGCGATGCTCGACGCGTGCCAACGCGCCGGCGTGATCCTGATGACCGCGTTCCCGGTGCGCTTCAACGCGCCGATCCGCGAGGTCAAGACGCTGCTGGACAAGGGCGGGCTGGGCCAGGTCTACGCCTGCAACACGACCAACCAGGGCACGATGCCCGGCCGGAGCCGGCCATGGTTCGTGGACAAGGCGCTGGCGGGCGGCGGCGCGATGATGGATCACACCGTCCATGTGGCCGACCTGCTGCGCTGGTTCCTGGGGCAAGAGGTGGTCGAGGTGTACGCACAGGGCAACCGCATCATCCACGCCGACACCGTGGCGGTGGACACCGGCGGCCTGCTCCTAATGACCTTCGCCGACGGGACGTTCGCCAGCCTCGATTGCAGTTGGAGCCGGCCGCTGGTCAGCCAGACCTGGGGCGGGGTGACGCTCGATCTGATCGGCGAACGGGGGGTGGTCAAGGTGGACGCGTTCCGGCAGAACGTCATCGCGCACGGCGAACACGCAGGGAAGGCGCAGAACCTTTTCTGGGGTTCCGACTCGGATGGCGCGATGGTGGCGGAATTCGTGGCTGCGATCCGGGAAGGCCGCCAGCCGAGCGTCACCGGCTACGACGGCTACAAAGCGATGGAGATCGCGCTCGCCGGCTATCGCTCGGCCGAGACGGGCCAGCCGGTGCGGTTACCGCTGGCGTAAGAACGGGACGCGGACTACGCTGACGACGCGGAGGACGCGGACAAAACCAGAAAGGCAATGGATGTCCGCGTCCCATTCTTCAGCTTTGTTCAGCGCGCTGTGGCTCGTCGCCACCAACGACAACACGCACGCGCTGCGCTTCTATCAGAAACGCGGCTTCGTCCTGGCCGCACTCCATCGGGACGCCGTCGCCGCCAGCCGGACGCGCAAGCCGGAGATCCCCCTGACCGGCAACGATGGGATTCCGATCCGGGATGAGATCGAGTTGGAGAAGGTGTTCCCGTAGCCCGGTCAAGCCAGGGCAGACAGGATGTACAGGACGAACAGGATTACAATGGCGAGATGATCCTGTGAATCCTGTTCATCCTGTCAAAACCTTGCTCAGAAAGCGCGGCCGATGGGATCCGATTCCTGACCGGGTCGGGCCTGCTCGGCGGCGATCGCCGCCGCCACATCTTCGATCGAGCGATTGCGCCCGCGCTCGGTAGCCGCGGCGAAGCGCTCCGGCGACAGCCCAGCCTCCAATTCCCGCAGCCGCGCCGCCAGGTCGGCTCGCAGAGGTCGCAGCAAGAGCGACGAGAAGACCGGCGTGGCGGGCCAACTCAACAACGCCGCGCACAGTTCGGCCGCGGCCTCACGTTGCCCCTCAGCCATCAGAAGCTCTGACCACGTGGCGAGGGTGTCAATTGTCCGCCGGAGCGGACGCGCCTGGGCGGGCGTCTGGAAGGCGCGGCGCAGATGCGCTCTCGCATCGGCCGCCTTGCCGTGGGCCAGGGCGACGCGGGCGAGGCCGGTCAGCGTGATGGCGAGACCATCCGAAAGGCCCTGCGCTTCACACAGCGGCAGCTTTTCACAGTAGAAGCGTCTGGCCTGCGCCAGGTTACCGAGCGCCAGTTCGATGGTTCCCATCTGCTGCAGTGCGCTCGGCAGGAATTGGCCGATCTCCCGCTGCGCCATCAGAGTGCGGCGAAAACAGGCGCGCGCGCGGAGGGCGTCGCCCTGCCCGGCCGCTGCCACCCCAATCTGCAGGATCGCCAAAGAATAGTACACCCTGATCCCGTGAACGCGCAAGATACTTAGATAGTCTCTCGCGCACACTTCGGCCTGCTGGTAATCACCGAGGGAGATCAGGGTACTGGTCAACACGAGCAGACCAGCCAATTTGAAAAAC
>Ga0247840_10008516_pt1 | contig 13710 bp, 8 predicted proteins | sample LaCruzMarch2015__FD_192404 | JGI IMG/M metagenome (GOLD analysis project Ga0247840, IMG submission 192404) | Freshwater microbial communities from meromictic Lake La Cruz, Castile-La Mancha, Spain - LaCruzMarch2015_17m | ecosystem: Environmental > Aquatic > Freshwater > Lake | place: Spain...
GGACAGGCTGGCCGAAGGCGATAAAAGCGACAACCGGATTCCGGCGGGTGGAACTCCGGGTTGGGAAGTGGTTAATTTTTTTACCGGTTACCAGTGGACAATGGTAAAATTGAAAGTCGGGTTTGAAAACATTTTCAATGAAGATTACCGCACCCATGGCTCGGGCATCAACGGTGTGGGGCGCAGCGCATGGGTGGCGCTGAATATTGGATTCTGAAAAGAGGAATGAACAAATTGAAAATCATTTGAATCAGGCTTTTAAGATTTTTAATTTATTTGATGAAAAAGTTTTTACTGTTTAACAAACTTCATGCTAACCAGATTTTTGTCCATAGTAAAGCGCAGGATATAAATACCGTTTGGTTGGTCGCTGAGATCAAAAGTAAATTCTGAAGCCTGACCCGAAATATCAACTTTCAGTACCGTTTGCCCCGTAGAATTAACAACCGAAATAAAATGTACTTGCTGACCTGCAGGTATTTTAACGTTAAACCTGCCATTCCCGGGATTTGGAAAAACCTCAAAACCCCCGGGACTGACTATATTGGGATTAATGCCGACAGTCGCCCCATCAGTCGAAAACTTCAGTAAAGTTTTGCTATTTCCAACCACAAAACCATTGGTTGATGAAGTAAAAGAAACACTGGTCAAAATACTGGTGGTTAAACCATTTCCTACTACAACCCAAGTTGAGCCGCCATTGGTAGTATGAAGTATAATACCGTTAAAACCAACCGCCCAACCTTCATTAACATCCAGAAAAAATACATCGAGTAAACCGTTTGCCTTCGTATCAGGATTTGTTTGGCCTACCCAGTTTTTGCCATCGGTGGTATGGATTATTACCCCGTTATCGCCAACTGCCCAGCCGTTGGTGTTATTTACAAAACAGATTCCATTATAACTACTATTGCCATAGGTCTGATCTGCATTCCATACCCCATTGGCAAAATGACGAATAATCCCATTTCCACATAACCATCCTTCATTAGCAGTTGGGAATGTAACAGATTTTAAACTTGTAGATAATCCAGTCGGCAAATTAGTTATTCCGGTGGAAGTTATTTGATAACTTTTGCCATTATCTCCGCAGGAATAGCCTGTATTTGAGCCTGGAGGAAATGCAACAGACCGCATTTGCGTTCCTGTTGCACCGAGCGAATTCCAGTTGGCGCCACTGTTGGTTGAACGATATATACGGCCAAGCTGCGAACCACCGTAAATCTCGTTAGCGCTGATCATCCAAATGGAGTTCAGAAAATCGCTGTTGGGAACAGCTCTGGTAGTAAAAGAATTTCCCGCATCGGTGGTGACATACACCTCCGAAGTATTTCCTGAACTAATCAATCCTTCACTGTAGTTGATGAAATGTATATCAATCAGGTTGGCAGTTGGAGCTACGTTTGCAAGTTTAGCACTGATATTGCTCCATTGGGCAGTGTTGCCCTGACTGTAATGGGTAGTATATTTAATAAAGGTCTTTCCGTAACCTACAATATATGCTTCGGTTGAAGAAACTACTTCAACTTTGGTAAGATTCTGGGTAGTAAGTCCGATTCCTTCCTGTGTCCATGTTGTTCCTCCGTTTGCTGTATGAAGGATGACTCCGCCGTTACCTACTGCCCAGCCATTAAGTCCGTCGGAAGCAAAGGATATACCGTTTATTGATGTTGTTACAGGACTTGTCTGTTTTATCCATGTTCCGTTTTTATAGGCGAATATTTCACCATATCCTCCTGCTGCCCATCCTGTATTGGCATCTATGAATTTCATACAGCTCATGCTGGAAAAAATTCCGGATAAAATCATAGTAGTCCAGGAAGTTCCTCCATCTGTTGTTTTAAATATTGTACTTCCTGCATTTGAAAGAGCCACATAACCGGTATTGGGATCTGATGAACTTGGGAATACAACCGAGAGAACTGAGGCATTGAATGGCCGTGTTTTTGGTGTCCAGATAGTTCCTCCATCTTCTGTTTTATATATAGCACCGCTGTTTCCAACTGCATATCCTACTGAAGCACTCGGGAAATAAACATCATAGATTGTTCCGCCTATTGTTGTATTAGGATTAATCCAGCTCTGGCCTCCATCGGTTGTTTTATTTCCTTTTGCAAGCCCCACTGCCCAGCCATTGGTTGCATCCGGGAGCATGTATATTGCCTGTGTTATTGATGCTGTTGCCGGCGATGCAAAAGTGTTTCCTCCGTCGGTAGAGCGGAAAATAACCGATGAACTTGAACAACTTATCCAAAGCGTATTTCCGACTTTCTGAACATCGGAGAGCGTTACCTGTGTTCCGGCAATTGGGATTTTATTGCTCATATCCACCAGTTTGGGTGGGTTTTGTGCCTGAAGGATTGCAACACTTAGATTGAAAACGATAATGATAAAAATGATAAAGTTTTTCATTGAATATATGTTTTGTAAAGTTTTAAAAATAGTCAAATTTTGTGCTTCAAACTATTTTATTCACTTCGTTTCCTGATTGCAGATTTTTTGTACCCTTTCGTATTTACATTCACATCGTTGTTTGGACTGTAATTCTGATTGTCAGAATAAATTACATCGCCAAGATCGTTTTCCCACCGGTATTTCCATTCGTTGGTTCCCCGTTCGGTTTCTCCGGTAAATGGATTAATGTAATCTTCCTGCCCACTGAGGGTCAGATACATATCGTTGTTTATTTCAGAATTGATACGTGAGCGGTGTTCAGTTATTTCACGGTCAATTTTGCTGATGTCGCGCTGCGTTTGCAGTGCAATGCTGCTGTTTACCTGCTGGCTGCGGATTTCACGGCTTATCCAGTCGGGATTGAGTTTTAACGAATGTCCGATGGTTGAAAATACGGGGGTCATTTCGTTAAAAAGATCTTTTTCTGCACGAACGTACCAGGTTTCCTTGTTTCCCCACAAACCCGTACCCAACTGGCCAAAATCTTCGATTACACAAACCATTTTTTCGAGGTACCGAACATTGCTCTCCGTATATTCCAGCGTAACAATGGCGGCCTGGTAATTAAACTGGTACCCGGGAATCATCAGTGTTGAAACACGTCGATATTCTTCTGCCAATTCAGGTAGCTGCTGAATTGCCGTTACTTGAACAGATTGTGCATGAGGATGGGCAAACGGGACCGCGACTATTTTCACAAAATCTTCGGGTACCAATATTTTCAATACTATCATCCCATTGTAGTTACTTCCATCGGGAAACATTGGCGCCGCCAGATTTGCCCCCTGGGAACGGCGCATGTCGAAAAAACGGGTATCAGGCAGCCAGGCCATGGCAGCTTTGTTGTCGGGTGAAGTGAGTTTCATGTACAGTTTGGCTTCAATGGCATTGCCTGAACCACCTGCTGCATTTGGGTCAACCCGTGTGATGCCGCCTGAAACAGTCCAGTTTTGTGGCAAAAGGAATGTAAAGGCATTTTCGTTGGGTTCTTTTTGCCGGTGAAAAATAAGCGACTTTTTCTCCGGCTGTATTTTGTTTTGCAAAGATTCGGTGTTTCCTGTACCGGAACAACTGGCTAAAATGAATAATATCAGATAGTTGAACATGGTTTGCATTTTATAGTTTTCGTTTTAATTTTTTTCAAACAATAAATTCTGTTTGGTATGCAGGTTTGTAAGTTTCGTTTTCGTTTATTTTATCAAAGTCATTTTTCTTGCAGATGTTCCGGTTTCTGTTTGCAGCCGGTAGTAATAAATTCCTGCGGGTAAATCTTTTGCATTGAAAGGCACAGAATATTTTCCCGGTGATTTCTTTTCATTGGCAAGCTGGCAAATCTTCTCCCCACCGATGCTGAAAACCTCCAAAACTACCTGCGAAGGCTTTTCGAGAACGAAATCAATGGTGGTGGTTTCCTTAAAAGGATTGGGATAGTTTTGTTCCAACGTAAATTTTGTTGTATGGGTTGGCAGTTCTTCAACATCTGTCAGTAATCCGAATTTCAGCAGGGTTCCGTTATTCCCCAAAACATAACCGTTTTTGGATGAAGTAAACTGTACTGCTCTGAGCATATTCGTTGTCAGTCCGGCTCCTTCAATTGTCCATATTTTTCCTCCATTGGTTGTATGTAGTATAACTCCACTGTTACCAACTGCCCATCCTTCACTAACATTCAGAAAAAATACATCATTTAATGCGTAACTTGTTGGACTTGTCTGTTTTGCCCAGGTGCTGCCACCATCTGAAGAATTAACAATAAGTCCACTGGCTCCAACAGCCCAGCCTATTTTATTATTTATCATATATATTCCATTATATGATGAACCAACAGGTGAATCCTCTTCATACCATGAGGAACCATCATAATGAAGTATAATACCGCCTCCACATGTCCAGCCAAGACCAGAAGATGGAAAACTTATTGAGGCTAAATTTGTAGTAACTCCACTACTCATGGAACTTACACCTTTTGAGGTTATACTGTATATTTTACCGGTATATCCAGAGCAATATCCTGTTGCAGAAGATGTAGGGAAGCTGATGGAAAGAAGTGTTGAGCCTATGGAACCGAGGACATTCCATACTACTCCTCCATCCGTTGTACTGTAAACTCTTCCATTGAAACCTCCTGCATAACCTTCATTTGAATTAAGCATATGAATGGCATTTGTGTAATACTGTGTTGTCTGTGTTGAATAGGTAGAACCGCCATTTGTTGTGTGATAGATTTCACCGAGAGCGCCTGAACAAATCCAACCTTCAGTATCACTGACAAAATATAAATCACTTAAACTTGCTGTTCCGCTGGAAGACGGAAGTTTGCCCCCGATATCAACCCAGCCGTATTGCTGTGTAAAGCCTGAAGTTGAGCAGAGTATACAAAGCAGAATAATGGTAAGTTTTGTTTTCATATTTTTTATTTCATCAAAGTCATTTTTCTTGCTGTTGTTCCGGTTTCTGTTTGGAGCCGGTAGTAATAAATTCCTGCGGGAAAATCCTTTGCATTGAAAGGAACAGAATATTTTCCCGGTGATATCTGTTCATTGGCAAGCAGGCAAATCTTTTCCCCACCGATGCTGAAAACCTCCAAAACCACGTGCGAAGGCGATTCGAGAATGAAATCAATGGTGGTGGTTTCATTAAAAGGATTGGGGTAATTTTGCTCTAACTTAAACGCAGTTGCTTGGGCTGGATGTTCTTCTACTCCTGTTATTTGAGTATAGTGCAGTATTGTTCCTTTGTTACCCACTGCATATCCATTCGTTGGCGAGGTAAAAAATACATCTCTTAACATTGCAGTGGTGCCACTTGTTTGTGCTGACCATGTTGCTCCACCGTCAGTAGAATGAAGAATTGTCCCACCATTGCCAACTATCCAGCCTTCGTTTGCATTAATAAAAAACACTGAATTTAATCCATTTCCACCGGGATTTTTTAACTGAGTCCATATACCATTATTATAATAGAGTATATCAGACGCTCCAACTGCCCATCCATGAGCGCTGTCATGAAAATAAATATCACTTATATTACCTGTAATATCACCTTCATCTATCCAGGTTGCACCGCCATCTATAGTTTTAGCAAGGCGTGGATCGGCAGTACCTACATAACCTGTATTTGAATTGACAAAAAATAATGTATTTACTGTACTGAAACCCAATACAACTCCAGCATCAGTCCAGTTAACTCCACCGTTTACAGTTTTATGAAGCCTCTTATCTGTTCCGCTTGCAAAACCAAGTGATGTTGTTGGGAAGGAAACACACTGATACGCAATTGTTCCACCAAGAGACATAGATGTCCAGTTAGTTCCATCAGTAGTTCTGGCACCAAGTGAACTGTTAGCAACAGCCCAGCCATATTTAAACCCACCCTGGACTGTAAAATACATAGCATTTAATGTACTGGATGGTGTATAGATTTGGGAAAATTGTGCAGATGGATAGTTGTTGCTATAATAAATCGCATTATTATTAAGCAACCATGCTTCATTTCCGAATACATAAATATTACTGAACAAACCACTGGCATTAGGCGAAGTAAGTGCTACCCAACCGTATTGCTGTGCAAAACTACCTGATGCCATGAATAGCAGCAGCACAAAAAATTGAAAGTTTTTCATTATCCTATTTTTTTTCAAAGACAATTGTGCATTCGTTTTTGAATTTCTCTCTATTTTATCAAAGTCATTTTTCTCGTTTCATGCCTGTCGCCGCATTGCAAACGGTAATAATAAATGCCCGAAGGCAAACCTTCTTCGGTAAAATCTGCGCTGAAACTTCCGGCTGGCTTAAACCCTTCGTCCAACAAAGCCACCTGTTGACCAAACATATTACAGACCGTTAATTGCACCTGCGCCGGAATGGCAAGGGAATAAGAAATTTTTGTTTCTGAATCGAATGGATTTGGGTAATTCTGCTCCAACTTAAAAGCTGTTGGTTGGGTTGGATGTTCTTCTACGGCTGTTAGTAAACCATATTTAAAAAGTGTTTTGTTGTTTCCAAGTATGTAACCGTTTGTTGACGAAGTGAATCGAACAGAAAGAAGCATATCAGTTGTCCATCCATCAAGTATAATATTCCAATCTGTTCCCCCATTCATTGTGTGAAGCACTCTACCAGAGAAACCCACAATCCAACCTTCATTAGAGTTGAGAAAAAATACATCATACAAACTTTTATTTAAACCATCAGGGTTAACTTGGCTATTCCATGTTAATCCATCTTCAGTATGAATTATAATACCATTATCACCTGCAGCCCAGCCAGATAGATTATTAACCATATGAATTGTATTGTAAGACTCGCTAGGATATGCTTGATCTGTTTTCCATATACCATTTTCAAAGTGAACTATTATGGTACCACCACAAGCCCAGCCTTGTATGGTGTTAGGTAGGCTAATAGATGATAAGCTAGAGTTTAAGCCTGTGTACATTGAACTTACACCAGATGTTGTAATTTTATAAATCTTCCCATTGTATCCGCTACAGTAACCTGAATCTGAATTTGGTGGAAAGTCTATATCTAATAAAGTTCCTCCTATACTTCCGTGAACAATCCAATCTGCACCGCCATTTGTTGTTTTATAAACTCTTCCTTGTATCCCACCGGCATAGCCTAATTGAGAATTTAACATATAGATTGCATTCGTGTAAAATTGTGTTGTTTGAGTTTTAAAAGTCTGTCCGCCGTCAGTGGTATGATAAATTTCTCCTAAGGCTCCTGAACAAATCCAGCCTTCATTGTCGTTGATCCAGTGCATGTCAGTCAATGAAACTGTTCCAGTCGAATTTGGCAGGTTATTACTGATATTCACCCAGCCGTATTGCTGAGCAACGCCTGCAATTGAGCAATGGATGCAAAGCAGAATAGTTGAAATTACAGTTTTCATGTTGCTCTATTTTCTTATCTCATCAAAATCATTTTACTGGTAAATGTTCCGGTTTCTGTTTGCAGCCGGTAGTAATAAATTCCTGAGGGCAAATCCTTTGCATTGAAGGGAAAGGAATATTTTCCCGGAGTTTTATGTTCATTCGTAAGCAGGCAAATCTTCTCCCCGCTGAAGCTGAAAACCTCCAAAACTACGTGCGAAGGCGCTTCGAGAAGGAAATCAATGGTGGTGGTTTCGCTGAAAGGATTTGGGTAATTTTGCATTAATGTATTACCCTGAAATTGATTCCCTACATATGTATCAGAAACTGAAGTTACAATACCGCCGCCATTTATTGTTTTTAATATTGCGCCGGATTGATTTCCAACCACATAACCTGTATCCACACCCTTAGGGAAGCAAACAGATGTAAGTGAATAACCATAGGGAACATCAACAATATTCCATTTTAAACCGCCGTCGGTTGTTTTTAGAAAGTGAGCTGGCTTCGCTCCGTTTGGCCCATCAGCCGAAATGTAACCTACTTGTGGTGTAGGAAATGACATTTCGCTAAGTGTAGAAGTTGTTCCTGCATCGGTGATTATCCAGCTATCACCTCCATCCGTTGTTTTTAGAATCTTGCTATTGCTTTGCCCTCCGAATGAAGATAATGCATATCCGGTTTGAGTATCGAACGGGAATAAAATATCGGCAATACTGGCTTGTGAAGAATTACCGTCATGCTTAATATTCCAGGTAATTCCGCCATCGGTAGTTTTATAAATCCGTTGATAGGCCGTTGCTGCATATCCAATCAAATTATCAGTTGGAAAACAAATTGCCATAATATCTTTATTGAAAGACCCAATCGGAGACCAGGTTTTTCCACCATCTGTGGTTTTAGCCAGCCTGCCTGATTCTCCGCTCACATAACCGGTAGTTGAATTAACAGGGAATTCCACATCATATAATAATTTGGTATTCCCGGCAGCTAAAGAATTCCATTTCTGCCCTCCATCGACAGTTTTTAAGATAGTGCCATAATCACCAACAGCATAGCCTGTGTCAACATCCAAAAACTGAATTTTGATTAAATTTTTGGATGTATTTGTACTTTGTTGATCCCATGTGTCACCGCCATTTATGGTTTTTAAAATTACCCCGGTGGAACCAGATATATAACCAGTTTGAGCATTGACTGGAAAATCAATATTGTTCAAAAAGAAATAGGGAACACCTGTGCGCAGATTTAACCAATTTGTACCTCCATCAGTAGTTTTTAAAATTATTCCGTTTGTACCAACAATAAAACCTGACTGATTATTTATAAACGAAACAGAATTATAGAAATGGGTGCCTGAAACGTTGGTATTTAACGTTTGCCAGGTGGAGCCACCATCAGTGGTTTTTAAAGCTGTATTAAAATCACCGGCAATATAACCGGTTGTTTCATTCTCAGGAAAACAGATGGATTTAAATGATCCATTCCCGGTATATACTGAAAACCAGGTTTCACCAAAATCGGTGGTTTTTAAAATGGTTCTGTTGCCTGTAGCATAACCAATCTTATTGCTTACAAAATAAAATGATTTTATATCGCCAAATGCTGCCAGAACCGGCATGGTTTTCCGAACCCAATTGGTACCACCGTCAGTGGTTTTATAGATTGAATTATTCCCGGATCCAGGATGATGTCCGGATGCAAAACCTGTAAGTTTATCGAAAGGAAATCTGATTGCGATTATTCCCTCATCCAATGCGACCGACTTTGACCAATTCTGCCCTCCATCGGTTGTTTTAAAAATAAAATTACTTTCAAGTCCATTGCTGCCTCCAACAAAACCTGTTTGCCCGTCAATAAAGTCTAAAGAAGATAGAGAATAGACTGGGTTAAAATTTATATTTTGCCAGTTCATACCCCCATCGGAAGTTTTAATAATGGAAGAACCTTCTCCTTGTGCATATCCTATCGCAAAACCTGTTAAACCATTTTGCAGGAAGTCGGCTTGCCGGAGGTTTTTGGTTGTTCCAGTATTAGGAATAGTCCAGGTAGTGCCCTCATCAGTTGATTTCATCACGGTTCCACCATTTCCAATTGCAAAAGTCAGATTTTGACTAATTACATTTACCTGATAAAGGTCGTTACCCTGTGGCTTCGGATTCTGCCAGATCCAATCTGATTGTTGGGAAAAAGACATCATGGGGAATGAAAACATAATGGCCAATACAAGGCCTCTTAAATAAGTTGTAGTGTTATGCATGACATTAGTTTTTAAAGTGTATTGATTATTTTAAATATATTATTCTCTTTGTTTCAACCTTTCCATTTGCCCGAAGCTGACAGATATACACCCCGGGATGAAGACCTTTAGCATTAAATATTGCAGTATGTTCTCCCTTTGATTGATAACAGTTCACCAGAGTTTCCATTTCACGCCCCGTTAAATCGTAAATTTTTAAAATTACATGAGCATTTTCCTGAAGTTCCCAGGAGATGGTGGTGCTTTCGAAGAAAGGATTTGGATAGTTCCTGATAAAAGAATAACCCGGATTTTGATTTTCTGCAGGCAAATCAGATACTGAAGTAAAAACTCCTCCTCCATGTACTGTTTTTAGTATTGCCCCTGACAAATCTCCTGCAACGTAACCAGTATCAACACCATTTGGAAAGCAAACGGCGCTGAGCGCATAAGCAAATGGAACGGGAACTTTTTCCCAGGTTAACCCGCTATTGGTAGTTTTGAGCAGAATTGAACTAAAATTATCATGAAATGCAGCAATATAGCCCACTTTTGGAGTAGGAAATGAAATACTCAGCAGTTCCTGTGAAATGCCGGGATCAATTACCTGCCAGTTATTTCCACCATCAGTTGTTTTCAATATTTTACTGCCGTTACCATAGGATAGCGCATAACCGGTTAGGGTATCAAACGGGAACAAGATATCTGACATTGACGATCCGGGCAGGTTTCCGTCATATTTGATTTTCCATGTTATTCCTCCGTCAGTTGTCTTATAAATCCGCTGGTATGCTGTTGCTACATATCCAACTAAATTATCGGTTGGAAAACACATTGCCTTTATATCTTTATTAAAAGTACCTATCGAAGTCCAGGTATTTCCGCCATCTGTGGTTTTAGCCAGTTTACCTGATCCACCACTTACATAACCTACGCGGGAATTAACCGGAAATTCAACATCGAATAAATACTGATCGATTCCGCTCAGTACATAATCCCAATTTTGCCCGCCATTCACTGTTTTCAACATGGCACCACTTTCGCCCACAACATAGCCGGTATCATTATCTAAAAAATGTATTTTAAAAAATCCTCTGCTGGTATTTACACTTTGCGGAATCCAGGTTTTACCTCCATCAGTGGTTTTTAAAATTCGATTGATGGCCCCTAAACCCGTTGCGTAGCCTGTTTGTGCATTTACCGGAAAATCAATACTTTTAATAGATGCCTGGGTAACTGTAGTGTTTAGGTTTATCCAATTTATACCTCCATTCGTGGTCTTTAATATTATTCCATTGGCGCCGGCAATAAATCCCATCTGATTATTTACAAACCCTACAGCATTATAAAACTGTTGACCTGTTCCACCGGTATTTATTGTCTGCCAGCTTGAACCACCATCAGTAGTTTTTAACACCGTATTATAATCACCAACTGCATAACCTGTTGCTTCATTTTCAGGAAAACAGATTGATCTAAATGATCCGTTCCCGGTATAAACTGAAACCCATGTTTCACCAGAGTCAGTCGTTTTCAAAATTGTTCTATAGCCTGCGGCATAGGCAGTTTGACTATTTATAAACCAAAACGATTTAATTTCGCTCCCGACTGGCACTGATTTTTTACTCCAGGTTACTCCTCCATCAATAGTTTTATAAATTACTCCATTTGAAGTTCCACTTTGATAGCCGGAGGTAAAGCCTGTGAGTTTATCAAACGGGAATTTAATAACAGATATACTTGACAAGTTCATTGAGTCTGATTGAGACCAAATACTTCCTCCATCAGTAGATTTATAAATTCTATATCCCGGATTTCCAGCTACAAAACCCGTATGCTCATCCGGAAAATCCATTGCATAAATATCTATATTCTGATTTATAGTAAGTTTCTGCCAGTTTTCTCCGCCATCTGTGGTTTTAATAAGAGTAGAATTAGCTCCTGAAGCAAATCCTATCTTTCCCTTTTGCAGAAACTTTGCACGGCGCAACAGCTTTGTATTTCCTGTGTTTTGAATGGTCCAATGAACACCAACATCGGTAGATTTCATCACTGTTCCTCCCTGTCCGATTGCAAACAGTGTATTTGCGTCAATTAGTTGTAAATCCCAGAGGTAATTCCCCTGAGGAAGTGGATTCTGCCAGATCCAATCGGATTGTTGTGCAAATGACATCATGGGGAATGAAAACATAATGGCCAATACCAGGCTTTTTAAGTACTTTGTAATAATTTGCATGACATTAGTTTTTAAGGTTTATCAATTATTAAAAAAAAGCATTTTCTTAGATTTGATATATCCATTCGTTTGAAACTTATAGATATAAATCCCGGATGGCAGCCCTGCTGCATCAAATTTTACGTTGTGTTCTCCTTTTTCCTGCTCGCCGTCCACCAGGGTTTTCAATTCACTGCCTTTAAAATCGCAGACTTTTAAAACTACATGGGCCTTTTCGGGCTGGTGCCAAGTAATGGTTGTAGCTTTATTGAATGGATTGGGATAGTTTTGTTCCAATGTAAATCCTGATGGTTGGGCGGGCAGTTCTTCAACATCCGTCAGTAATCCGAATTTCAGCAGGGTTCCCTTATTCCCCAAAACATAACCGTTTTTGGTTGAAGTAAACTGAACAGATCTGAGCATATTGGTAGTCAGACCTGCTCCTTCAATTGTCCATAATTTTCCTCCATTGGTTGTATGGAGTATAACACCACTGTTGCCAACAGCCCATCCTTCAGTGGCATTCAGGAAATACACATCATTTAAGGTTCTGTTTGATGTATCTGGATTTATCTGATAATTCCAGTTTAATCCTCCATCGGTAGTATTAACAATCATTCCCATAGCGCCTACAGCCCATCCAGTTGTATTGTTAACCATAAAAATACTATTGTATGATTCAACGGGTGGATCCTGTTGAAGCCAGCTTCCATTATATTTAATAATAAGACTGCCTCCACATGTCCAGCCAAGTCCGGAAGATGGAAAACTTACAGAGGATAAATTTTCAGTAATTCCACTACTCATTGCACTTACACCTGTTGCTGTTATTCGATATATTTTCCCTGTATAACCTGAGCAATATCCTGTTGTGGAAGATGGAGGGAAGCTGATTGAAAGAAGACTTGAACCAATAGAACTGAGATAAACCCAGGTTGATCCGCCATCAGTTGTTCTGTACACTCTTCCATTGAAACCTCCTGCATAACCTTCATTTGAATTAAGCATATGAATAGCATTTGTATAGTAATCAGTTGTTTGTGTTGTAAATGTAGAACCACCGTCTGTCGTATGATATATTTCACCGATAGCGCTTGAACAAATCCACCCTTCGTTATTATTGAGCCAATACATATCAGATAAACTAAGTGTGCCTGTCGACTTTGGCAGGTTATTAATGATATTCACCCAACCATATTGCTGTGCAAAACTTCCTGATGCCATAAATAGCAGCAACATAAGAAATTTAAAGTTTTTCATAATTGATCTTTTAGTTATTTTTCAAAAACAATTGTACGTCATTTTTGAATATATGTTCATTGTATGAGCGTCATTTTCCCGGCAGATGTTCCGGTTTCAGTTTGCAACCGGTAGTAGTAAATTCCTGCAGGCAGATCCTTTGCATTGAAAGGCACGGAATAATTACCCGGAGATTTCTTTTCATTGGCAAGTGTGCAAATCTTTTCCCCACCGATGCTGAAAACTTCCAAAACCACCTGCGAAGGCGCTTCTAGAGTGAAATCGATGGTGGTGGTTTCTTTAAAAGGGTTGGGATAGTTTTGTTCCAGAACAGATATTTCTGATATGTAATCTTCTTCTGTTCCTGTTAGTTGGGAGTAGTGAAGAATAGTTCCATATTGTCCGACTGCATAACCATTTGTGGGGGATGTAAAAAATACATCAAGGAGGTTGGCAGAAGTACCGCTGGATTGTGCTGTCCAGTTAGCTCCACCATTGGTAGAATGAAGAATTGTTCCACCGTTGCCAACGATCCAGCCTTCATTTGCATCAATAAAAAAAACTGAATTCAAGGAATTACCGGTAGTATTATTTAACCGAGTCCATATACCGTTATTATAATAAAGTATATCTGAAGTTCCAACCGCCCATCCATGTGCGGTGTCATAGAAGTAAATATCATCTATACCA
>Ga0247840_10008519_pt1 | contig 13707 bp, 38 predicted proteins | sample LaCruzMarch2015__FD_192404 | JGI IMG/M metagenome (GOLD analysis project Ga0247840, IMG submission 192404) | Freshwater microbial communities from meromictic Lake La Cruz, Castile-La Mancha, Spain - LaCruzMarch2015_17m | ecosystem: Environmental > Aquatic > Freshwater > Lake | place: Spain...
TTAAAAAGGAGAAATACATATAACAATGGCAAAAAAACTACAAATAGATGCAGAAGGCATCATAAGTTTAATTAAATCTGCTTATAAAGTAGATAATATTAAATTTATGGCTGAGGGTGGTTGTGAAAAAGATAGGCAAATAGTAGAAATGTTTGAATATGTTATTGGCGATTTAAAATAATGGTAACACCTTTAAGAAAAGAAGATCTAAAAATAGGTTTAAAAGTATCAAAGGCTAGACCATATAATAAAAATTATTCAACAGACCCAGAAGGTTATTGTTCTGGATATTGTTGTTATGGTGGTGATGAAGATGAAGTGCCTATTGGAACATTAGGTGAAATAACCTCATTTAATAAAGATAATATGCAAATATGTGTTCAATTTAAAAATGGAGTAAAATGGTCAGTAGATATTAGCGAGTTAGATAATGTTGATTTTAAAGAAATAACTTTTGATAAATATAGTGAAATTAAAAAGGAGAAATACATATGAGCTTTAATATAGGAGATATAGTTATTATTAAACAATTAGGTTTACAAAATTTAAGTTCAAATGTTAGAGGTTTATTTGAAATACATAAGAAATTACCAATACTTAAAATAGTATATTATACATATAAAACAAAGTATTTTTTAGGAACAAATGAAGAGGATTGGGCATATGATACAGAAATAGAGTTATGTAAACCAGAATTAAAGGAATTAGATATAAGTAAGTATAAACTAAAGAAAAAGGATAGATATTTATGATAGAAATTAATGGAAAACAATATACCGATAGAATGTTTTACATAAGAGTAAATAGTAGTAATCATTTAATAGTCCAGAATATACTACTTAATGCTGGTTGTGAGTGGGCATATCAGCCAAATAAAGATAAACCCATAAGTATCTCAAATCCACTACTTATCTATGTAGCACAATTCATAAATGGTAAATATAAAATGTTTTACTTTAATGAAGAACAATTTGAAAATGATGATGCAGATGATTTAGATGAGTGGATAGAAAGCAATATACCTAATTATGAAGAACTTAAATTAAAAGATTTAAATTATAGAGAAATTGAATTAGAAGAATATAAGGCATTAAAGAAGAACAAATATATATAATCATATTCACGATGGCTTATCCTAGATAGGCAACATCAAGAACTATGTCGTTGACATAGAAAAACTAAATGGAGAAAGACTTAAAATGGACTATTTCAAGTTGGAAATTGAAAGTAGCTGTGCAGGACATAAAGTTGTCTTGACTGCGAAGCCGAGTTTCAAGAAAGCTGTAAAGAAATTTATTGCTGGAAAGAAAACAAAGCAATTCAGTGTTGATGTAGGTGGAAACATCTCAAAAACAATGAACAGAGCACTTGTAAAGAAACAGATTAAACCAGTTCTTGCTAGTGGTGGAGAAATCTTCTACTCAGCAGAATTTGTAAAAGACGGTAAAGTAAAGCTTAACTTCTTCGGAAGAAACGCACTTTCCTCTTTTGTAAAGAGAACTGCTAAATCTGCTAGATTATTGGACAGGTATTACCAATCCAATTAAAAGCAAGTAACGGGGTGTAATTCACACCCCCTTTTTTAAATTTTTATTTTAAAAAAGAATTGGAGTAACTGCAAGTAGAATGGCATTACTTATACCTTTAACGAACAGTTGAATCTGGTATATAGAAGGTGATATTATATGGTTAGACTGTTTCACAGCAATACCTATTTTTAATAATAAATGTAATATTAACGACTATTGTTGGTTCGAGTCCAACATTACTCTTTGAGCGTAAGCTCATAACTAAAAACAAAACAAACAAAATGAAAGAAAAAACAATAACAGTTCCTGACTATTCTGTTAAGTTTAGGACAATTGTTCCAGATACAGATGAAGGTTGCGTGCAACTTGAAATCAAGTATTCGGAAGACACTAAGAAGATAATAAGACAAGCTTCATTAGTAACGGACACACCAGTTAAGGCTAAGTTCAATCTTGGCAATGACGCAGAGCAAGGTGTAGCTGTAACAACAGAGTTGCTCAGATATAAGGTAAAGAGAATAGTATATTCTGCTTTATCAGACCAAAACAAGGATTTGTTATTTGTCAAGGATTTGGCAGATACAGGCGTCTTGAAATTAAACCTAGTTGACGTAAGAAAGATTGATGAAATTACAACATCTTTCAGAGAAAACTTAGGGTTAGTAATCAAGATACTAACTAAATATTCGGACTTAGAAACAAGTATTAAGTTTAATCTTAAACTTGAAAATAAGAAGTAATATGGTTAGTTTTGGTGTAGAATTAGAAAGTGAGGTAAATGGTGCTTTGGTATCTGTTCAAATGGACGGATACCACGGCTCAAATGCTAAGTATTTAATTCCAACATCAAGAAATTGGAAATGTGAAAGAGATGGGAGTTTAAATTGCTCTAAGTTTCCTAGTGGCATAGCTGTTGAGATTATCAGTAAGAAAGCTGAAAATACAGCAGAAATGAAACAGATGCTTGAGGAATTTAAAACCTTTTTTAGAACAGCTGGTGGTGGAAATCACGAGTTAAAAGAGATATTAAACTATAACAACTCAATGGGGTGTCATATACATTTCAGTGAAGGTAAAAAGTTTAAGTTCTTTAAGAATATGACTTTTAGAGGCTATATGCAAATGAGAGTTAAGTTCTTTCAATTACTTGATAGTTCGAAAGTAATACCAAAAGCAACAAGAGATAAAATTAAAGCACACTATGGTAGAAGTTATTCGAGTTTACTTACACGTAAGGATTACTCAAATATGGAAAATCGTAGAAATGAGTTTAATTTTAATTCTGAAAAGAGTGGTAATGGGTTAGAATGGAGAAGTTTTAACATACTGGGTGTTGAAACTTGGGCAGAATTTGATGAAATGTTTAGAATAGCATTTGAAACAATAGAGTTTTTCTGCAATAATAGAGGTAAATTTGATGAAACTTTGAAGTTTAAAGCTACAAAGAAAATCTTAAATACTAAAGCAGAAGAATTAGGTGATTGTGAAATCATCATAGAAAGTGGCAAACATCAGGAAGTTAATTTAACTACTGAACATTGCTTAAGTAAATTACAGGACTTTAACATAAATAACAAAGAAGAATTTGAGATTGATGTTTTCCTCCTAAGGAATTAAATTGTGCAACTTAAACATATTTTTAAGAGCAGATAAGTTAGATGAAACTAAGTTAATGAGATGGCTTGGATTTATGACTGCCGTAACAAGCAATTCATATCTATCTAATGATGATGGGGAAGGGTTTTATTTGTCTAATGGGACGATTGTTAAATCAGAACATAAGATTAACCCTTTATTGTTACACAAAGAAATAAACAATTCAAGAGTAGTTATTACCCATCAAAGAATAGCTACTTCTGGTAGAACAAAAGAATATTTGCACCCTTTTGAAGTAGGTGAATTTGTTATAGCCCATAATGGAATTTTATCAAGTTTTGTTATGAATGCAAATAACCATTCAGATACTTATAATATGGCACATAAGTTTTTAGAAGTATATAATGCTTCTCTTAATCCAAACCGTTCTGGTAAGATTAGAGAAACAATTAAGTCTATATTTGACAACATTGTAGGTAGTTTTTCAATTGTTATTTATGATAAAGTAACAAAAAGAACATACTACTTTAAAAACCAATCAACAAGTATATACTTTCATCTTGCAAAAGATAGGTCAGCATTGTATATAACAACAAAGAAAGATAATGAAAACTTATTGACTTTATTAGATGATGAATTTAATGAAGCTAATGTAGAAGATTATCGTATCTATGAAATATGGGCAGAAGACGGTGTTATTAAAAGCCAAAAGATAGGTAAAATAGCTAAATATGAGTATAATTATAGTGGCTATTCTAAAACAAAAACTGTAAAAAGATATGGTGGCTTTAATGACATAGAACAGGATGTTTGGGATGAGGGTAAGTATTTTAATGATTTACCCTCATATATGGGTAGGAATGATAAACCAATAGATAGAACAAATAAAGTAAGTGAAGAACTTAAACAAATGTTTGAGAAATCTGGTGAATGTGTAATAAAAGTAATTCCAACTGGTAAGTGCTTAGAAGATAAGCTTAAATCAGATGAAATGGAAGAACTTGAACAACAATATTACGAGAAAGTAATGAATAAATATAAAGCAGTTGGTGAGTTAATCGGTTTAGATGTAATAGACATACATACAGAAGGTGCTGGTGCTTGTATTCAATGCAGTGCAAAAGCATTATTATGTGACCCTAATACAGATGATTGCTATTGTTTAAATTGCTTCTATACTGATGCTTGGAATATTATAAATCAAATATTACTGGCAAGAGCAGATTGGAGTAGCTGTAATAGTATTGACAAAGGCAATGCTATTCAAACAGAATGTGATAAGAAAACTGATGAATTATTTACTAAATTGTTAGTAATTCTAGACAATAAGGTGACACAATAATATGGTGGATTTAAAGGTAGGAGATATAATTAAAAGAAGAGCTAGTTGTAATAGAGGTGTAACTTGGAAAAGAACAGTAGATAGATACTTACTTAGTGCCCATAAGCATAAAGAATGTAATAGATTTATAGTTTCTGGTATTTCAGGTAGTGGTAATTACATTAGTGTTCGTTCAGTAGATATAAATAATAATATAATTGGTGAAGAATTATGCTATTATGATATGGCGAAGTTTGAGTTAATTAAGATGAAAGAACTATCTTATGAACAATATAATAAACTTAAAAAACCATTATACCTATGAAAAGAAAAGATAAGATTAAAATGTCATTAAGAGGTAAATCTTGGCAAGAAATAGTAAATATGCTAACTTCATTTAAAAATCAAGGTATAGATTGTGAAATAAAATGCACAAATAGCACTATGCATTTAATAAAAGGTAGTTTATACCAAATATTTAAAGATGGTAGGATTAGATTTGGTGGTAAGAATGGTGTTGAAGAGGTAGTAATATGACAGCATATGAAACATATAAAAGTTTAATTGGAAAAAAGTTAGATTATGATGATTATATATATTTTACAATAAAAAAAGATAAGCAAGTTAAAAGACTTATGTATAGCGTAACTGGAAGATTTTTAAGTGCTAGTGCATCAAATTCTGATATATTTACTGAATTAGGAATGGATTGTAATAAAAAAGTAGAGTTTGCTAAAAGAATATATTGTAGAAGCGATATAGTTGGAGTTAAAGATGGTAGTTTTCCAGAATATATCAGCTATATAGAAGCTACAAATATAGTTTTAGAGTTATTTAAACTATGTGAAAATGGAAATTATAAGGAAATAAGCGTAGAAGAATATTTATTAAATAAAAAGAGTTTATATTTATAATGGATAAAAAAGATATTAAAATTGGTGATAAAATTATATTATTACCTAAAAGCCAATATTATAGTTATTATAGAGATAAACAGATAATTAACTTAATTGTTTGTGCTAATTATGGAACTTATATTAAATGTTACTATAATTTTGTAGAAAAAAATGGAAATTTAAGAAATAGAGATACTATAAACTTATCATTTGGAACATTTGAGTTAGATTTAAAAGAAGTAGATGTTGATGAGTATATAAAAAGTAAAAAAGAGAAATACATATAATGGTAAAACATGAAAATTTAAAGGTTGGTGACTTTGTTAAGGTATATGCAAATATTGAAGATACTAATACGGGTGATAATTATGAAATAGAGAAAGATAATTTAATAGGTAAAATAATATATAAATCTAATGATATTTTAAATATTGGTGAAGGAAATAATTATGTTGGTGTAGAATTTTTAAAACCAGTTAAGGATGTTTATGATGAATGGAATGAGTGTGGTGGAGATATTATAGGTCATGATTGTATGGGATTAGGTAAACCTAAACATTGTCTATGGTTAGAAACACATTATATAAACAAAATAGTTAAAACAATTAAAAAAACAATGACTTACAAACAATATATTAAACTTGTAAATGAATATGTATGAGCTTTCAAATAGGTGATGAAATAATATTTTTAAATCCTATAATGAAAGGACATTGTTCAGCTTATGAATATAACTCTAGTAAATTTATAAAACATGGTTCAACTCAACTTTTTGATGGAGACTATAGGGCTATAATAAAAGGAATTAAAGATTTAGAGGAATATCCTTGTGGGTATAAATATTATATAGAATATACAGACTTTAAAAAATCAAGAGTTTGTTTATTGTTTAAAGAAGAAAGCTTAAAATTAAAATATAAGGAAGTTACTACTAATGAATACTTACAATCAATTAAAAATAAAGACTATATATAACTATAACATTTATAAATGATAATCTCTTAAATAAAGTATGGTAAAACAAACTACATTAAACAAAGAACAATTGATGAATGCAGCAAAGTTACAACACGATGCTGTTACTTGCATAGAAGAGATAGATGAAGCTTTAAGAAGATTTAGAGCCAAAGCAAAACAACTAAATATAAAGAGCAATATAAGATGGGAACTATTATTGAAAAAGAAAGCTTCTTAAAGCATTTGAAAGAGAAAGCACCAAAACGAATTACTATGGAGTGTATGGTATGTAATTACGCCATACCATACCTCTATGGTGATAAAAAGCATAAATTTTGCACAAGATGTGGTAAAAAGTTAAATAAAGTAACTAAATATATAATAGATGAAAAGGATTTAAAATGAATGTAACAAAATGTGATAACTGTAATAAGGAAGAAATAGAGATGCTTTTTGGATTTCCAATTAGACTTAATTGTGGATATGGTAGTAGATTTGATGGACAAACGTTAGACTTTTGTTCAGATAAGTGCTTATTAGAATATTTAAAGGAGAGATTAAAATGACATATTTAAAATGGAAATGTGATTGTGATAAATATCATATTTCTATTGATAAAAGGCATCACGAATTAACCAAATGCTCTACTTGTGGTTGTTATTGTGATTTTGAGACTTATTCTACTAGATTTGGTGGAAATAAGATAGTAGAGTTAATAAAAAAGGGCAAATTTAAGACTAAGAAGATAAATTATAATTTCTTTGATGAAATTGTCTTATGTATGAAAGAACAGGGTTTTGAATTACCAGTAGAATATGCTGATTTAGGTTGGATTGGACATTATGCATATTATGATTATTCTTTTGTAAAAGATTTAGAAGATGAGTGTATTGAACAGTTAAAGTAAAATGGACAAGTATAAAAAAACAAGACATCATATAATACCTAGAAGTAGAGGTGGGAGAGGTTTAGAAGATAATATATCTTGGATACCTTATGTTGAACATAATAATTATCACCAGTTATTTGGTAATAGAACTCCTGAAGAAATAGGTAGATATTTACAAGATTACTTTTGGGCAAATAAGTATGAAGTTAAAGTAGTTAGAAATGGAGAAAATTGTGATAGAACTAAATATTATTATGAAACTGGTAAAAAATGAAAGAAGAATATAAAAGTATAACATTTAAAGATAGAGAATACAGGCTTTATACTTGGAATAATAAACCATTTAAGGAATTTAAATGTCCAGATGGCTTTAGATGGACAGAGGCTATAGAACTTATAGAATTAGTAAATAGTGAACATTTAATAAGTAACAAAGACAAATCTTACTTTTCAAGTAGAATGTTTAATAATAGTTATCATGAACTATTTGGTGCATATTATAATAAATTTGGTTACTGGTGTCCAGTAAATGAAAATTTAAATTATAAAGATAGTGATGGATTAGTAGTTTTAATACAAGATAATGGAAGAAGAAATTGAATGTAAACATGATTTTGTTAATTTACCCATAGATGGTGGTAGTTATGTATGTCAAATATGTGGTAAAACATTAATAAATAAACCAAAATGGATGAAAAAATAATAATGAAAAATAAATTAAAGAAGGCAAAAGACTTTAGAAAAGCAATAGAAAGGGCTGGTTTAGTAGGTTTTAAATTTACTAATAATGGCTGTGGTAAAAAAATGGATGCATTAGGGCATATACATTGTGGTGATGAGATACTTGAAAATAGTATTCCACAAGGTAAATACTTTAGATGTAGTAAGTGTGATATAGAATATAACAAAAAGGTTAAATAAATATGGGCATATTTCATAAACATTGTGAAGAATGTGGTAAACAGATACCTCTATTTAGTGGTGACTTTTGTAGTATAGATTGTAGTTATAGGTGGCACCATTGTTACGATACGTTTCCACCATCTAATACAGAAGAAGACACAAAGAATAATAATATATTAGCAGAATTAAATAGACTAAAAAATAAAAATGATACAAAAAACAAGTATTGAAGCATATAATAGCATACTTGATAGCTTAGGAGATAGGCAGGTTCAAGTTCTAAGGGCTTTACAAGCATTAAAAGTAGCAAATAATAGGCAAATAGCAGAATATCTGCACTTACCTATTAACCAAACAACGCCTCGCTGTTTAGAATTACGTTCGCTTAGACTTGTAGGTGTAAGTCACGTAGCAAAAGATGAGAAAACAAATAGGCAAACAATATACTGGAAAGTTGTTGGGGGTTTAGCAAATGGCGTATAAAGGACAAATAATGCATCCAGAAGCGTATGATTGGGTAATATGTGCAAATCCTTACTGTGGAAAATTATATCCTAAACGTAAGGCTGGTAAGGTTCGTAAAGGTAGAAGTGTAAGAACCACACTCGTAAGAGGGCATAATACTGTAACTTGTTCACCAGAATGTACAAAAGTTCATGATAGATTATATTTAAAATATAGAGATAAAGAGAAGATTAAAGCATTAGCAAATGGAACAAACAATACAAATAACACTACTTAAAAGTGACATAAAAACAATAAAACGTAAAGATATTAAAGATAAAGATTATGATAAATGGTTACAAGATATAGGTGATATTGTTATTAATTCTAGGAATAAAGGTAAGATAATATGGAAAAAATGAGTAAAAGGTTTGGAGTAATATGTGAATACTTAAAAGAAAAGTATACAGACTTTAATGATATTGATGTATTAGAATGTACAATTTGGATGATGCAACATCCATCTGAAATAGTAACATTTATAAATAAAGAAAAACTTAAACAAATGGAGAAATAAAATGCCTGAACAACAAATAAATAGAGCAATTTTAAACGATGATTTAAGATGGACACCAATGAATAGTGAAACTGTTAGAGAAAGCATTGTTTCACCAATTACTATTGAAGATATTAATGAGGCAACAAATAGGTTTCGTAGTTTTTTAGAGACAGACGGATATACTGCTACATATTTAGGTGAAGCAATTGGTTCAATGGCAGACCGACCAACATTATTTGATATACTTGAGAAAAAAAGTTATTGGGATGATATTCAAGTAGGTGATTTAATAAAGTTAAAATCAATGAGTACATTTAGTTATATAAAACAATTTGCTAGAAAAAAAGGAATTAAAGGATGGTTTAATATGACAGTAAATTCAATAAGTAGAGATAAGCAAGGTAAAGTGCATGCTATTAAAATAGCTTTAAATGGTAAAGATATTAATTACACATTAAGTAAGAGTGATTTTAAGTTAGTCTATCCAATAAGAAGAGATATTAAGGATTATTTAAAAATGAAAAAGGAGGAATATGTATAATGGTTTTAATTTGTCCAGATTGCAAAAAGGAATGTAAAAGACTATACTCTGTAAAACCAAGGGGTAAAAATGATGTATGTAGTAAATGTAGAAATAACTACTTTACAATGATATATACTATGGAAACAACTAAGGATATAGAGAATAAAGAAAGAATAGTTAGAAAATATAGTGCCAGACAAGGTATTATAAGAGTTCCTATTAGTGCATTAGGTAAGAAAGTAAAGGTGGTATTTATATGAGTTTTGAAAAATTTCATTCGCTACTTAAAGAATATGTAAGGATTATAGCCAAATCAGATGGTTATTTACAGTCCATGTTCTGTTTATCACAGCATGGTCTTGGTAAAACAAGTACTGTAACTAAAACACTTGAGGAAATGGAGATACATGATTATGTTTATGTAAATTCATATGCTACACCTGTTGAATTAGTTAATATTCTTTATGAAAACAGGAATAAGGTAATAGTTTTAGATGATGTAGAAACTATGTTTACTATGGGTTCTAAAGTTATTAATATATTTAAAGGAGTATTGTGGGGTATAGGTTCATCAGGAATAAGGCAAGTAAGTTATAATACAACAAGTAAATTACTTAGGTCACCTACAAGCTTTGAGTTCAATGGTAAATTAATCTTCTTGGTTAATAAGTTACCTAACAAAAATGATCCATTAATAGGTGCTATGATGAGTAGAAGTTTAGTATATGAGATGAAATTTACACCAAAAGAAGTTCTTGAAATGTTACAAGAATACTCAGAATTACCATATAAAGATTTAACTACTGAAGAAAGACAAATGATTTATAATTATATAGCTGAAAATACAGATGGAACAAATGAAGAATTATCATTTAGAACAATCATTAAAATGTATGATGTTTATAGACAAAATAAAGTAGATTGGAAGAAGTTAGTAGAACCAATACTTGCTAGAAATGAGAAATTAATGTTAATTAAAAAGTTAGTTGCTGAACATAAGAGTAAAAAGGAAGCTCAACAAGAGTTCTGTGAGATGACTGGTATGGGTAGAGCAACATTCTATAGAGGTGTAGCTAAAATAGTATGAACATAATATTACTAATAATATCTATAATATTTGGAGTATTTCTTATCTTTTTACTATTTTTATTTGGATTTGAACTTTATTTAATAAGTGAAAAACAGAGTAAGAAAAGAGAATATAATGTTGTATGCTCAAATATAAGCAATGTATATTATATTATACGTAAAATTGGAACATTAGAACATTACTATTTACGATATAATTTTAATGAATTTGTAGGAGAAATAGACGCAATGTTTATTAATCTTAACAATATAATAAAGCAGTATACTTCCTTAAGGCTATTATATGATTTTGAAGAATCATCGGATGCTACGTATCTACTGAATCTTGGACTTGATTCTTTAAGAGAAAGAATATATAGGCTATGGGCTGAGAAAAATCAAGAAGCATATATTCAAAATATTGATAAATTTAATTTAACAATAAATACAAATATAGCAAACATTGATAAGAAAATTAAAGAAATGGATATAGAAACATATCGTAAGATAAAGAAGAAAAAATGGTTATAGAAAGTAAATTTAAAATAGGTGATATAGTTAAAAGAGTAAAAAACCTAGATTCATTTAATGAGGAGATAGAACAAAAGTTAATTTTGTTTAATTTAACAATAAAAGACATATATTTTAAAATTTATAAAATAGAAATTACTCAATATGGTGGTGGTATTTATCTAGATGCATATAATAGAAAAACAGATATATACCTTTCACATGTAAGTTCATGGGATCCAGCATATTTTGAGTTAGATTTAAAAGAAGTTGATGTGGATGAATATTCTAAAATCAAGAAGGATAAATATATATGAACTTTAATGTTGGAGATATAGTAAGAACTACTGAAACAGGTAGTGTTACATTTACAATAATAGAAAAGCATAGAGTTAGAAGACATATAACACAACCTACTCTAGTAAGATATATAGAAGAAGATGTGTATCTGTTGAAATTTAATAATGATCTTTATCAAGAAAGGTATGGTAATATAGAAAGGGTTGGAAGTTTATTAATTTTAGCAGATAAACCAAAAGAAGTAAAAGAAATTAGCATAGATAAATATATTAAATTAAAGAAAAATAAATACATATAATCATAATAAGGAGGTAAAATGAGCTTAACAAATAAAGAATACTTAATGAAGGATAAAAAGACAAAGGCAAAAGAATTGTCTTCTGTTACTAGAACTGTTGTAAAACATAATAGAAAACACTTTATTATAGTATATGAATACAATGAAAAAGACCCAAGTAAATCGTTATTCTCATTTAACTGTGCTAACATAACTTCACTAGAGATATTATCTCTTATGAAACAAATGATGGAACAGATAAGTGCAGAAGCTAATCTTAAAACTAATTAGCAATAACATTTATAAAGGAAAAAAGACTAATTAACACATGGGAAATGAAGTAAATGGGACAGTAGAGTTGGTAAGAAAAGACCAACGTGGCTTTAAACTTGCAGATAATGGACAATGGTATTCTGTTAGAAGCGGAACACTAAGTGTAAAGTTATCTAAAGGTGATAAAGTTAAATTAAGTTATACTCAGAATGGACAATATAACAATATTGACAGTCTTGAGTTAACAAGTAAAAGTCAGGTTCAGCCTGGAAATTCTGTTGGAACATCCACAGTAACACAGAGAGAAGACCCTGCTGGGAAAGTATTAGGTTGTGTGTCAGCAATTACATGCTCTTACATACAGTATGTAAAAGATATGAAGTTAGCTGGGAAAGAAGTAAGTGATGATATACCTATGTTTATAGATACTATATCTATTAGCATGGTAAACGCATATATGGATATTAAACAAGAGATAGAAAGACCTAAAATTCCAGTTCAGACTGGAACAATGACTATGGCACCAGCCGATAGTGTAATGTAAAGAAATCGAGGGGGTAGCTCAGGTTGCCCCCTCACTAATTTAAAATGAAATTAAAACAAATATTATGTAAACATGACTATGAAATAATAAGTAACAAAAAATATTATTTAATAGATTCAAAAGGTAATTCAACAGATAAACCTTTTCTTATAGCAAAAGAATACAAATGCTGTAAATGTAAGAAAAAAATAAATAAAAGAGAATTTAACACATATTTAGACTAATGGCAACAATACATATAACAAAAAGAAGAATATCCCCTACAGGAACGATGTTTGAAGACACAGAACTTCACGTAGAAGGTGATAAACTAATAGAGGTTAATAAGATATTTAACCAACAATACAAGGAGAAAATGCTTTAATGGGAAATCATTGGGAAGAAGATGATGAGATTATGGAAGATCCAGATGCTTTGACAGATGAAGACTTTGATGAAGACATAACAGAAAATGACACATAAAATTGTTTTAATTGGTAGAACCTCATCAGGTAAGTCAACTTTAATTAAGTTACTTAAAGATAATAAATGTAGATTACCTGTTATAGGTGAAACTGCTAGAATAATATTAACTAAAGATAAAGACCAAACAGTTCAATATAAACAGATTAAAATGATGTATAATCAATGGTTACAAGAAGAAGTTGAACAAAACTTTATAAGTGATCGTGGTTTACAAGATTATGTAGTATTTAGTAGATTAAATGGAGTAAATAGTAACTTTTATAATACTCAATTACCGCATAGGTATAACTTAATATTTAAATTACCAAATAGACCATTTGTAAAAGATGGAATAAGAGTAGAAGAAGATGAAAAAGAAGCAGATAGAATACAATGTTTAATAGATGATTTATATTATCAAACAGGACATAAGATAATAAATGTTCCAGATATAGAAATACAAAAGAAGTATGAATTTATAATGGATTTTATAGGGCATGGTATATAGAACTAGAGAACAAATACCATTTAGTGAGAAAGAAGTAACAAGAATAAAATATATACTTAAAAAACTGAATGAAGGTAGCTTTATATATCTACCAAAAGAATATAAGGAAAATCCCCAAATGGCTATAGAATATCATAATAATGAATTAAAATATTGGGAACAGAAA
>Ga0247840_10008523_pt1 | contig 13704 bp, 10 predicted proteins | sample LaCruzMarch2015__FD_192404 | JGI IMG/M metagenome (GOLD analysis project Ga0247840, IMG submission 192404) | Freshwater microbial communities from meromictic Lake La Cruz, Castile-La Mancha, Spain - LaCruzMarch2015_17m | ecosystem: Environmental > Aquatic > Freshwater > Lake | place: Spain...
CGGCGCGAAAGGTGGGGCCAAAGGTATAGACGCGGCCCAGGGCCTGGGCCAGGGCCTCGGCTTCGAGCTGGCCCGAGACTGTAAGACTGGCTTCTTTGCCGAAGAAGTCGTTCTCGAAAGGGTTGTCAGCCCGGACGGCAGACGCCGCGGGAACGGCCGGCAGGGTCGTGACGCGGAAGAGTTCACCCGCGCCTTCGCAGTCCGAGCCGCTCAAAATCGGCGTATGCACGTAGAAAAACCCGCGTTCGCGAAAAAAAGAATGAATGGCGAAGCAGGCTTCGGCGCGGATGCGGAGCATGGCGCCGAATTTGTTGGTCCTGGGCCGCAGGTGGGCGATGCTACGCAAAAACTCGTCGGAATGGCGCTTTTTTTGAAGCGGATAACTTTCGGGGTCGGCCGAACCCAGGAGGCGCAGCCACGAGGCGCGGAGCTCCCAGCGTTGGCCCTTGCCTGGCGAGGGGATGAGCCGCCCGCGCACTTCGAGCGAAGCGCCTGTGGCCACGTCCTTGAGCAGCGTCGGGCCGGCTGTTTGGCCGTCAATGAGCACTTGGAGATTTGCCAGGCACGAGCCGTCGTTGAGCTCAAGGAAGGAGAAGTCCTTGGCGTCGCGACGGGTGCGGACCCAGCCCTTGACCAGGATCTCGTCCATTGCCTCCTGGGCCTGCAGCGCATGTTGGATGCGAATGCGTTTCATGGAGTGTTCACCTTCTGATGTGCTAACTAACTTTATTTATTGATCTAGCACGATAAAATAATTCGCGTCGTAGTAAGGCCGTCGCTGCCCCTTGCCGGAAAGAAAACGCTTATGCTAGAAGACGTCTTGCACACGCATTGTAGCGCAAATTTTAGCCGAATAAAAGACGAAAGGCGCCCGTTCGATGACTGGATCATGGCCGAAACTCGGGTATGTTGTTTTGTGGTTTCCAAAACCATCGGAAACATTCATTTTTCGTGAAGTTTGCGAACTTAGGCGCCTGGGCGTGCCTGTCGAAGTATTTACACATTACGCCCGGCTCAAACGCTGGGTGAGCCTGGAAATGAACGCCTACGAAGGGCCGGTAACGCGGCTCGGCGTCACAGCGGCGACGCGCTTCCCCGGAGATATTGGCTATTGGTTCAAGCGCAATCCCCAGGCCGCGGGCAAAGTGTTGCGCACCGTGCCGTTCAGGCGCTGGCGTTCGTTGGAAGTGATGGGCGAATCGCTCTGGGGCGTGCTGTGCGGGTTTACCTTTGCGCGGCTTTTTGTCGAACGCGGCGTCGAGCACATTCATGCGGACTGGGCGAGCGGCGCGGCCACCGCTGCCTGGGTGGCCGCGACGCTCACCGGCCTGCCCTTCAGTTTCACAGGCCGCGCCGCGGATATTTACCCACCCGATGGCGCCTTGGTCGAAAAGGCCCAGGCCGCCAGCTACATCCGCACCGACGTAGGCCGCAACGTGGACTATCTCGCCCTGCAAGGCCGCGTGCCGCGTGACAAGATTCATCTCATCTACGCGGCCATGACCCTGAAAAACGTCCAGACTGCGCCCCTGCGCTTCCAGGCGCCGTTTCGGCTCCTGGCCCTGGGCCGTTTCGTGGAAAAAAAGGGCTTTGACGTTCTCATCCGCGCCTGTGGTCTTTTGCGCGACCAGGGCGTGGACTTCACGCTCACCCTGGCCGGCGATGGGGGGCAGGCGAGTGCGCTCAAACGACTCACTGCCGAACTCGGGCTCGAAGATAGAATTTCTTTCCCGGGTTTTGTCTCGCACGACACTGTCCCTGGCCTGCTCATGGACGCCGACGTGTTTGTCATGCCCTGTAAAGTCAGCGGCACGGGCGACCGCGACGGCATCCCGAACGTGATCATGGAGGCGCTCTCTTACCGCTTGCCCGTGGTCTCCACCGATGTCTCAGGCATCGGCGAGGTGGTCATCGACAACCAGACCGGCGTCCTGGCGCCGCAAAAAGACCCCGTCGCGCTCGCGGCCGGCATCCACAGGCTTTTGGCCGACCGTGACAACGCGCTCAAGCTCGCGGAAAATGGCCGTCAACTCGTCTTCCAACGCTTTGATCCCAAGACCGTGGCGCAGGAACTCGCGGCCATGTTCAGCCGCAATCGCTGACTCCAGGGCAAAATTTAGCGCATTCCACCAACCACAAAATATTTCAGGAGGGAGCATGAGCAAACTGCGCGTCGTACTGATGCTGGCGGCCTTGCTGGCTTTTGCCGGCCTGGCCCACGGACAGGAAACAAAGGACGCAAAACCCCCAGCCGGGGAGGTGGTTCTTAGACTGGGCATGGACGCCGACCCCGAATCCATGGACCCGCACATGATCCTCTCGGGCGCCACCCTGCAATACAGCCACACCGTCTTTGACCCGCTCGTCCGCTGGACCAAGGAAGGCGTCATCGAACCCCGCCTGGCCGAACGCTGGGAACAGCCCAATCCCACCACCACGCGCTTCTACTTGCGCAAAGGCGTCAAGTTCCATTCGGGCAACGACTTCACGGCCAAGGACGTGGTCTGGACCATGGACCGCCTGAAAAAGAGCCAGGAGTTCAAAGGCCTGTTCGCGCCCTTCACCGCCGCCGAGGCCGTGGACGACTACACCGTGGATCTCAAGACCAAAGAACCCTATTCCCTGGTCCTGGCCATGGCCACCTACCTCTTTCCTCTGGACGCCAAATTCTACACCGGCGCCGACGAATCCGGACAGCCCAAGGACCTCATCAACAAGACCGGCCCCTCCTTCGCCAACTTCAACGAGTCGGGCACAGGCGCCTTCCGCGTGGTCAAGCGCGAAAAGGGTGTGAAGTGGGAACTCGAACGCTTCAAGGACTACTGGGACAAGAACTCCCCGGGCAATGTCGCCAAGATCGTGCTCACCCCGATCAAAGAAGAAGCCACGCGCGTGGCTGCCCTGCTCTCCGGAGACGTAGACATGATCCAGCCCGTGCCGCCTCAGGACTACAAACGCGTGGGCGACGACCCAAAGCTCCAGCTCATCACCATGCCCGGCACGCGCGTCATCACCTTCCAGATGAACCAGGAGCGAAGGCCCGAGTTCAAAGACAAGCGCGTCCGTCAGGCCTTGATACTGGCCGTGAACAACGACGGCATTGTCCAGGCCATCATGAAGGGCGCGGCCACCGCAGCGCACCAGCAGAGCCCAAAAGGCCTGGCTGGCTTCAATCCTGAGCTCAAGACCCGCTACAACATCGAAAAAGCCAAGGCCCTGATGAAGGAAGCCGGATTTGAAAACGGCTTCGAAGCCACCATGATCGCCACCAACAACCGCTACGTCAACGACGAGAAAATCGCCGAGGCCGTGGCCTCGATGCTGGCCAAGATCAACATCAAGGTCAGCCTCAAAACTTACCCAAAGGCCCAGTACTGGGACGAACACTTCCATAAGCACGAAGCAGACCTGCAGATGATCGGTTGGCACCCAGATACCGAAGACTCGGCCAACTACTCAGAATACCTGCTCATGTGCCGAAGCAAAGACACCGGCATGGGCCAGTACAACTCAGGCGACTACTGCAACCCAGAACTCGACAAGCTCGTCCTCGCCTCGCGCAGCGAGCTCGACCAGGCCAAACGCGCCAAGCTCCTGCAAGACGTCGAACGCCTGGCCTACGACGACGCGGCCTTTATCCCGCTGCACTGGCAGAACCTGTCCTGGGCAGCCAAGAAGAACTTCAAGATCGAACCCATCGTCAACGGCATGGACTACCCCCACTACGGAGACCTCAAGGTCGAAAAATAACCGGCCCGCGGCCGGCAGACAAAAGTCCGCCGGCCGCTCCCCTCCAAGGACATTCAATGTTCGCCTTTGCCGTCCGCCGACTTATCCAGGCCCTGGTGGTCATGCTCGTGATCGGATTTATCGGCTTTGCCCTCAAAAGCACGATAGGCGACCCAATCAGCGAGATGGTCGGCATCACGGTCTCACAAGAAGAACGAGCGCAGCTCCGCCAGCAGCTCGGGCTCAACGACCACTTTCTCGTGCAGTACTGGCGCTTCATCAAGAACGCGGCCCACGGCGACCTCGGCACCTCCTACTACTTCAAGGAACCCACGCTCAAGGTCATCATGAACAAGGCGCCGGCCACGCTCGAACTGGTGCTCGTCTCAAGCCTCATCATCGTGCTTTTCTCCGTGCCTGCTGGAATCTACGCGGCCATTCGGCCTAAAAGCCTGCTCAGCCGGCTGATCATGGCCGGCTCGATCGTGGGCGTGTCCATCCCGGTCTTCCTGATCGCGATCATGCTCATCTACCTGTTCTCTGTGCATCTGGGCTGGATACCTTCCTATGGACGTGGCGCCACAGTCAAACTCTTTGGCTGGTGGGAATCCGGCCTGGTCACCAAAGACGGGCTCATGCACCTGATCCTGCCCTCGATCTCGCTCTCCTCGATCATGCTCCCGCTCTTCGTGCGGCTGATCCGCTCGGAGATGCAAGAGGCCCTGGAGAGTGAATACATAAAGTATGCCTGGGCCAAGGGGCTCAAGCCCGCGCGCATCTATCTGGTCCACGCCTTCCGCAACACGCTCTTGCCCGTCATCACCCTGGGAGGCGTGCAGCTCGGCTCCATGATTGCCTTCACCATCCTCACCGAAACCGTGTTTCAATGGCAGGGCATGGGCTTCATGTTCGTGGACGCGGTCGAACGCGGCGACACCTCGCTCCTCGTGGCCTATCTGGTCGTGGTCGGCGTGATCTTCGTGGCCGTCAACACCGTGGTCGATTGCGTCTATGGCCTGGTCAACCCGCTCATCCGCGTAGCTGAGCGAGCCTAAGCATGAACCCGACACCCAAAACCGCCTGGCGCCGCTTTCTCGACTCCCATTTCTTCTATAGCTTCAAGCGCGATCCCGTGGCCGTGGCCAGTTTTATCACGCTCGTGCTCCTGGTCCTGGCCGGGTTTCTCGCGCCGCTCATCGCCCCGCACAACCCCTACGACGCCGCCAGCATCGACATCCTCGACGCTGAACTTCCGCCAGCCTGGAAACAGGGCGGCAGTACGAAATTTCTGCTCGGTACAGACTCCCAAGGCCGCGACATCCTCTCCACCATGTTTTACGGCTTGCGCACCTCGCTCATCATCGGCCTGGGCGCTGTTTTGCTCCAAACCGTGCTCGGCGTGGGCTGCGGCCTGGTAGCCGGCTACGCGGGCGGCCGCGTCGAGGCCTTCCTCATGCGCCTGGCCGACGTACAGCTCTCTTTTTCCACCATGCTCGTGGCCATTTTCATGGGCGCGGCCTTCCAGGCCTTCTTCGGCGTGGCCAGTTGGGAACGGCTCGCCGTGCCGCTGCTGGTCCTGGTCATCGGCATCGCCGAATGGCCGATGTACGCGCGCACCGTGCGCGCCCAGGTCCTGGGGGAAAAGAAAAAGGAGTACGTGGAAGCCGCGCGCGTCATTGGACTCCCGGCCCGGCGCATCCTGCTGCGCCACGTTCTGCCCAATACGCTCTCGCCCGTGCTGGTCATCGCCACGGTGCAGGTGGCCAAGGCCATCATGAGCGAGGCCGCCCTCTCCTTCCTGGGCTTTGGCATGCCCATCACGCGGCCCTCGCTCGGTTCGCTCATCAAATCCGGGTTCAAGTATATCTTTTCCGGCTCCTGGTGGATCACGCTCTACCCTGGGCTCATGCTCGTCCTGTTGGTCCTGGCCATCAACCTGCTGGGCGATTTTGTGCGCGACGCCATGAACCCCAAGTTGTACAAGGAATAAGCAATGCCGCGGCTGCTCGAAGTCCAGGACCTGAAGGTCGTGTTCACCATGCGCAACGCCACCCTGAACGCCGTGGACGGCGTCGGCTTTACGCTTGAACGTGGGCAACGCCTCGGCCTGGTCGGCGAATCCGGCGCCGGAAAGTCCGTGACCGGATTCTCCATCCTCAATCTCATCAGCCGGCCCGGACGCATTGCCGCGGGCGCCATCCGCTTCGAGGGCCAGGAACTGGTCGGGCTGCCTGCGGCCGCAATGCGGCGTATCCGTGGCAACCGCATCTGCATGATCTTCCAGGACCCGATGATGACCCTCAACCCCGTGCTCAGCATTGGCGTGCAGATGGTCGAAACCTTGCAGGCCCACAGCACCATGCGCCGCGCCGAGGCCCGTGAGATCGCAATCGAAGCCTTGCGGAGCGTGGATATCCCTTCGCCTGAGAAGAGGCTGGAACAGTACCCACACCAGCTCTCGGGCGGCATGCGGCAGCGCATTGTGATCGCCATTGCGCTTTTGAACAAGCCCGGCCTGATAATAGCCGACGAACCCACCACAGCCCTGGACGTGACCATTCAGGCAGGCATCCTCGAGCTGCTCAACAACCTGGCTGCGCGCCAGGGCATGGGCTTCATCCTCATCACCCACGACCTGGCTGTGGTCTCGCAAACCACTGACCGCATTGCTGTCATGTACGCGGGCCGCATCGTGGAGACCGGCCCCACAGCCGCGGTCGTGGCCGCGCCGGTCCATCCTTACACGCAGGGACTGCTCGGCGCCCTGCCTAGCAGCGCGGCTGGCGCCAAGCGGCTCGTGCAGATCAAGGGCGTGATGCCGAGCCTCTACAGCATGCCCCCTGGCTGCTCTTTCCATCCGCGTTGTCCGCGCTGTGGCCCGATATGCGAGCAGGAGGCGCCGCAGCTCAGGCAATCCCCTGGATCGCCCCATTCACACGTCGCGGCAGTCGCCTGCCACATGGCAAGGTAAGCAGGCATGACCAACGACATTCTGCTTTCTGTTTCCAAGGTGGTGAAGCATTTCGATATTTCAGGCGGGTTCCTCGATCGGCTCGGCTTCGAGTCTGGCCGCGTGGTGCAGCGTAGGACCGTGGTCAAGGCCGTGAACGAGGTGAGCTTCGAGATCCACCGCGGCGAGACGTTGAGCGTGGTGGGCGAATCGGGCTGCGGCAAGTCCACCCTGGCGCGGACCATTCTCGGCCTGTATCGGCCGAACGCGGGCGAGATCAGGTACGGTGGCGCGCGTATCGACACCCTCTCGCCCCGGGCCATGCTTCCCTTCCGCACGAAGATGCAGATGGTTTTCCAAGACCCCTACGCTTCGCTCAACCCGCGCATGCGGCTCAAGGACATATTGGACGAGCCCCTGAGTTTTCATTTTCCGCACCTGACGCAAGCGCAGCGCCTCGAGCGCGTGGCTGAGATAATGGAGCAGGTGGGGGTAAGTCCGCGCTGGGCCAATCATTTTCCGCACGAGTTTTCTGGCGGGCAGCGGCAGCGCATCAGCATCGCGCGTGCGCTTATGGTCGATCCCGCGTGCGTGGTGGCCGACGAGCCCATCAGCGCGCTCGATGTCTCGATCCAGGCGCAGATTCTGAATCTGCTCATGGACGCGCAGGAATCGCGCGGGCTGACCTATCTGTTCATCACGCACGACCTTTCGGTGGTGGAGCACATCAGCACGCGCGTGGCGGTCATGTACCTGGGCCGGGTGTGCGAGCTCGCGCCGCGGCCGGCGCTGTTTTCTGCGCCGCGGCATCCTTATACGCAGGTCCTGCTCGCGGCCATTCCGCGTTTGAATCGTGCGGCCACTACGCGCGTGCGCGTGCAGGGCGAGGCGCCCACGCCCATCGATCTGCCTTTGGGCTGCGTCTTCCACACGCGCTGCCCACACGCCGCGGCGCGCTGCAGCGTAGAGATACCCGAACTGCGCGAAATCGATCGAGGCGTGCTCGTGGCCTGCCATGGGGTTGAGGAGGGGCGGGTGTGAGGATTGAAACAAATGCAGAGGTAGGGTAAGGGTTGTTCTTCCCAAGTCTGAATATTTTTCCGAAAAGGCGCCGCGATGAGCAAGAATCCCCCCAGCCCGTGTCCAGCTCCGTCGCATCGATTGTGGCTGCAACGCGTCCAACTGCTTAATTTTCGTTGTTTCGACACTCTCACTGTGGATCTCGACAAGCAACTCACGGTCTTGATTGCACGCAACGGCGCAGGAAAGACTGCGCTGTTGGATGCCATCGTCACTTTACTGGGCACCTTTGTCGGAAGCTTCTATACGGGAAAAGGGGCAGGCATTCATATCAGTGACGTACGCATGGCCGTGACCAATACCCAGCCGCTAGAAATGTCGCCGCAATATCCCACGGTACTGTCCGCACGCGGTGAGGTGCATGGGAGATACATTCACTGGGAACGGCGTCTGAACACTCCGAAATCAGGCACAACCATTCGCGAAGCCAAGCCCCTGACGAGTATCGGCAAGGAAATGCAAGATGCGGAGTCGAAAGGCAAGCAGGTGGTTCTTCCGCTTATCGCCTATTATGGCACAGGCCGACTCTGGAATCTGAAGAAAAAGACGACAAGGAAGCTTCACGAGAGCTATTTTCATGACCGGACCGCAGGCTATCTGGACTGCCTCGACCCGGCTTCGAGCTATAAGTATTTCGATGACTGGTTTAGATACGCGGCGCGGGTAGTCGGCGAGGCGCGGATGCGACGACTCGAAGGAGTGGAACAAGGGGCTCTTGTCGCCGAAAGCTCGTACGTCGGCCTGATCCAGGCGATACAGAAGGCAGTAGACATCTGTCTTCGGATGACAGGATGGCATTCGCTGCGTTACAGCTTTCTGCATCAGGGAATAGTCATGGAACACCCGCGGTATGGGGTTCTGGAGATAGGCCAGCTCTCCGACGGTGTTCGGAACATGATCGCCATGGTCGCGGACATAGCCCATCGCATGGTGCAATTGAATGCCCAGTTCGGTGGCGAGGCCGCGACGCGGACGCCGGGTCTGGTTCTCATCGACGAAGTGGACATGCACCTGCATCCAGAATGGCAGCAGGCGATTTTGGCGCAACTGACCGTGGCGTTTCCCCAGGTGCAGTTTGTGGTGACGACGCACAGCCCGCAGGTGCTTTCCACCGTGCCCAGGGAGAATGTGCGTGTCTTGGCCGAAGACCTGGACGGAAGATTCATTGCCGCCATGCCGCACGCGCGGACTTACGGCCGCAGCAACGCCGATGTCATGCAGGCCGTGATGGGCGTGGATCCGCAACCGAAAACGCCGGACACCGAAGAGCTGCGCAAGTACCTCGCGCGCGTCGAGCAAGGGGACCCTAAGGATCACAGCCTGCAAGCGTTACGTAAAGAATTGGAACGAATCTTCGGCCCGGACCACCCTTCCCTAATCAAGGCTGATATGTCCATGCGGCGCAGGGAGGCCTTGGGACCATGAGATTCGTTTCCAAGGGCGACGGAGACTACCGCCTGAACAAGCGCCACGCGTCGCATCTGGCGGAGTTGAAGAATGGAACCGCCTCGCCAAAGGCCTGGGATTCCTTTGCCCACAAAGAAAAATCACGACGCGTATGCCTGAACGAACAGTATTGGCTTTGCGCCTTCAGCGAGACCGTCCTCACTGACGACGATCTGGGAATGCACCTTGATCATGTCGAGCCGAGGTCATTGAACCCGCAACGCACTTTCGACCATGCCAATCTGGTCCTTTGCGCTATCAGCAGTGAAAAATTGAAGGACCTCCCGAAGGAGCATGTCTTCGGAGGCCATTATCGCAAAGATAGCTTCAGCAAAAACAAATTCATCAGCCCGTTCAATAAGCACTGCCGTGGATATTTCCACTACGCGAGCGACGGGTACATCGAGCCGGCTTTTGGGCTTCTGGACGCCGAAAGGGAAAAAGCTCGATACACGATAGACTGTTTGAATTTAAATTCCCCCTTGCTGGTCGTTATGCGTCGCAATTGGCTTCAGGAGCTGGAGGAGTCCATTGACCTGCTCCTCGGCGCCCCTAAGGCTCTGGAGCAGTTCGCAGACATGGAACTCTGCCTGTCCGGCAGCAAACTCCGGCCGTTTCACAGCGCAGCCAGGGAGCGGTTCGGTCCGCTGGGCGAACGGATCATCCGTGCACATTGCCACGAGTGCGCTTGAAGAAGAAGATGATAACGACCACTCTCGCCAAATTAGACGCCGCAGTTCAGCTCCAGATCGGACAGAAACCCACCCAACCGAGCACCCCAAAAAACGCTCAAAGCACCAGTCTCAGCCCTTGAGCTTATGCCCAATCTCAACCAGGCGCCGCGCTTGGTAGGCCACGCCCTCGAGCTCGGTTGCGCTGGGCTTGCGCGCGCCGTCGCCACCAGCAATGGTGCTTGCCCCGTATGGCGAACCGCCAGTGATTTCGTCCACGCGCATCTGCCCCTGGAAAGAGTAAGGAAGCCCAACCACGACCATGCCCTGATGCAAGAGATAAGTATGGAAGGAGAGGATGGTCGATTCCTGGCCGCCGTGCTGCGTGGCCGTGCTCACGAACACCCCGCCGGGCTTGCCGACCAGTTTGCCCTGCTTCCACAAGCCGCCAGTCGCGTCTAAAAACTGGCGCATCTGGCCGCACATGTTGCCGAAACGCGTGGGCGTCCCAAACAGCACAGCGTCGGCCGCGCCCAGTTCCTCGAGAGTGCAGACCGGGACCTGGTCCATGGCCTTGCGGGCGTCGAGGGCGCCCATTTGGGCCAAAACCTCGACCGGCAGGGTCTCGGGCGTCTGGCGCAGCAAAACCTCGGCGCCGGGAACTTCCCGAGCCGCAGCCGCGGCCGCCGCGGCCATGGCGTGGATGTGACCATACATGGAATAATACACTATCAAAAGATTCATGGCGCGCTCCCTGTCACTGATTATTCGATGCTCTCTTGTATGTTGAGCGCAGAGCCCTGTCAATGATTTGCAGTCCAGATAACGATCAATTCATCGGTCGTACTTGAGATTGTCCCCTGGCTTTCGTTCGTAGCAGTCAGGCGTGGCCAGGGGAGTCCCCAGCGTGAGCAGTTCGCTCACAGTCACGAAATGGTAGCCTTTTTCGCGCAGCTTGGGCACGAACTGCGCCACGGCCTTGGCCGTGGCCGCACCGCGGCCGTTGGCGTGGCAGATGACGATCGAACCTGACTTTGTCTCGGACAACACAACGCGGCTGATTCCCTCGGCGGTCTGCTCCTTGCCCGGGTCGCCGGTCACCACGTCCCACTGGATAGCGGGCAGGCCGAATCCGGCCAGGGCGCGCAAGGACTCTGCATTGCACGTGCCGTAAGGAAAGCGGAACACCTGGATGGCCTTGGGGATTTTTTCCATCTCAGCCATGTTCATACGCTGCGCGGCGTAGAGCTCCTGCAAGCGCTCGCGCAGCACTTCGTACTGGGCCTGGGTCCAGAGTATCTGTTCCTCCATCTCGCGGCCGCGCAGTTGGCGGAGGTTGGCGTGCGTCCAACTGTGGTTGCCGATCTCGAAGAGCGGATCGGCCATGAGTTGCATGGTTTTGTCCGGGTGCGTGGCCATCCATTTCCCGCCAGCGAAAAAGGTTGCCTTGACGCCATTTTTGCGCAGATACTCGACAATGGCCGCGTCGTAGCCCGCAATCTCGTGCTGCTGCTCGCAGAGATCGAAGGTCAGGGCCACGAGCTTTTGGTACCCGCTCTGTTCCACGCGGCGGATGGAATTCTGCAACGCAACCGGGAGCGGCCGCAGCGGGCTGAGCAGCGCGCCGCGCGGTGGGAGCGGCCGCGAGGCCGCGGGCTGGAGTTTGATCAGCTTGTCCTCTTCTGTGCCGGCGCGCTCCGCAACGGACCAGCAGGCCTCAAGCACCACCTGCGACCCGAACTCCAGCGCCGGCGCGTAGTAGCTCTGGCCAGAGCGCGGGGGCGGCGGCGGGGAGCTGGGCAAGCCTTGGGGCAGGGGCTGCGTTGCCGCGGAAAGTGGAGCTGGCTTGAGCGGCGCAGACAGGGCTGGGCCCGACGGCGCGGGCAGGGGACGAGGCTGCTGGGGCGTTGGCGACACGGGTTGAGCGGCTTGAGGCTGCGCGGCTGGCGCCTGGGAAGGCCCTGCCAAGGGCCGCGGCGCAGCGCCAGGCAGTGGCGCCGGCCCTTCGGGCCGCGTTGCGCAGGGAACCGAGACGCGCGCCACGTCGCGGCTGTAAGCTTCGAGCGTGATGGCTTCTTGCGGCCTAAACGCGCCTTCGCGGATGAGCCAGCCAGCGTTGGCTAGCTCGGCGCGGCTACGGGAGTCGGCACGGTCGAGCGTGGTGTAACCGTGAAAAATTTCCACACTCCGCGCCTTGCCGTCGGTGCGTATGTAGGTCAGTTCGATGAGCACGACGGCGGTCCGCTCGTCGCTGCACATAACGCGGTTGGCCATGAGGTTCACATCGCTGGTGGCGCGGCAGCTCGCTTCCCCGAAGCCCGGCCAGAGGGCGTCGACCTTGGCGCAGTCCCCACGGCCCAAGGCCTGGTAAAAAGCGCTCACAACGTGCTCGGGATTTTCGGCTGCCGGCGGCGCAGCGTCTCCCAGACGGGCCGAGGCTGCAAGCCAGGCCAGGCTGGCCAGCACGGCGCAAGCAATCCTTAGGCGCAAACGCCCACCGGGATTCATAGCGTGTCTATTCATAGTTGTTTTCACCTGGCTCACTTTCCCTGAAAAAAGCCGGGAAGGCAACTCCCGTCTTGACTCCTTCCCAGGGAAGGGTTATTAAGGAATGTAATCAGTTTTCACCGATCCTTGATCCTCATAGCACGCAGGAGAACCATGAGTACCTCGCCAGCGACTTCGCTCGTCCCGGCGCGGCTTGCCGCACGACTCGCCATGTTCGGTGTCGCTTATTATATCTTGGCTGAACTCGGAAATTATCTGGCCATCAAACCGGCCAATTTTGCTACCTTTTGGCCGCCAAGCGGCCTGTTCCTGGCAACGCTGCTTCTGAATCCCACCCGGACCTGGCCCTGGTTCGTGGCCGCCGCCTATCCGGCAAACATTGCCTTTGATCTCATCCATGGTCGGCCGCTCTGGGTCAGCCTGCTGTTTTGCACCGGCAACTGTCTCGAGGCCCTGGCCGGCGCCTGGTTCACGCGACGCTTTATCAGCCCGCGGCCGAGTTTGACCTCGCTGCGCGAGGTGTTGGGCTTGAGCATGGTAGCGGCCCTGGCCGCGACCATGCTCAGCGCGTCCGTGGGCGCAGCCACGCTCGTCGCGGCTTTTGGCGGAGACTACGCATCGCTGTGGCGCGTGTGGTGGAGCGCCGATATACTGGGCGTGCTCATGGTCGCGCCAGCGATTCTGGCCTGGGCGGCGCGGCCGCGATGGGCGCGCGCTTTGCGCGCCGGGGCGGCGCTGGAAGGCGCGTGCCTGGCAGCCGCGATCATTGCTTTTGTCTGGGTCTCGTCGCTGGGGCTTTTTCATGCCGATGTTCAGGAGCGCTACCTGGTCGTGCCGCTCTTTGTCTGGGCAGCACTGCGCTTCGGCATCCGCGGTGTGGCCAGCGCGGGACTGCTGCTGACTCTGTGCACGGCGTTCGGGGCGCCGTACTCGCCTGTTTTTTTTAACGCACCCGATTTGAGCTTTGTCCACAAGGCCTTTTCACTGCAATTGTTTCTGGCTGTGATCATGTTCACCTCGTTGGTGCTGGCCGCGGTGCTGGAGGAACGCGAAGCTGCAAGGTCCGAGGCCCTTGCAGCCAAGGCCGAGGTCCTTGCGGCCAAGGAATTCAGCGCCGGGCTCTTGGAAAATATCCCGGCGTCCATTTACGTAGTATCGATCCTGGGCAAGGTTCTTTTGGTCAATCGCGCTTGGGAGAATTTTTATGGACTGGCGCGCGAAGATGTCGTGGACAAGTTCCTGGACGAGATAGTCCCGGCCGAAGACGCCGAGCGCTTGCGCCGCGTCGAGGTGCAAACCATCGAGAGCACACTGCCTGTG